>Ga0180438_10011372_pt1 | contig 10765 bp, 6 predicted proteins | sample SS_ome_12_FD_132455 | JGI IMG/M metagenome (GOLD analysis project Ga0180438, IMG submission 132455) | Hypersaline lake sediment archaeal communities from the Salton Sea, California, USA - SS_3_D_2 metaG | ecosystem: Environmental > Aquatic > Non-marine Saline and Alkaline > Hypersaline >... | reverse complement strand
TATTCGTCGCGAATAAAAATATAATACCAGCTATTAAAATTAGAGGTATTAATCTCATAATTAATAAAGCAGAGGATCCTGAAATTATAGCAAAAGAGAATCCACTATCTTCTTTTATCATAGAAGGTACTGTTGTTTCTTTTAAGGCAGAAAGTCTTGGTTTTTCTTCTATAATTTTATAGTCTTTTGCAAATAGACCTGCTATAAGAGTTATAATTGGAGAAAAAAATAGAAGTTGACCGCTCATAGGTAAAGCCTCCTCTGCGAAACTTAAGATACCACTCATCACAAGAAAAAATAAGCTACTAAGCGACAAAATAAATATTATAAGCTTAATATTCCTAAATTTTTCGACTTTACTCTTGTTTTTAATGCGTCGAAATAACAAATTCAGAATTAAAGCTTGTGGAAAAGGAGCATACGCAACCCATAATACCGAAAAATACAATTCTAAAAGGTTATCTTGCTTTGAAACAATTAAAGATATTATTCCCGCAAATATTCCTAAAATCGTAAAAGCTAATCCAAGTCCGCAAACTGCGAAACATATCCAATTAATTTTATCTTTTTTTGAATCGTCCATTTTTTTTACATCCCCTTTATCCTTTTAAAAAATATTAGGAAGTAAATACCTCATCTTTTTTATTATATTCAGGATCGTATAAGTGACACGCAATATAATAATTAGGTTCAACTTCTATGTTTTTTGGGATAATTGAGTCGCATGGTTTAAATCTATATTTGCATCGTGGATGAAATCGACATCCCGAGGGAGGATAAATTAAGTTTGGTACCGTACCAGGAATAGTTTCTAACATTTCTTGTCTTTTTCCTATTATTGGAATAGACGCTATTAATCCCCTTGTGTATGGGTGAAAGGCTTTAGTTAATAGAGTTTCTCTTTTTCCAGATTCAACTATTCTACCACTATACATGATTGCAATTGTGTCACACATTTTTGAAATTATACCTAAATCATGTGTTATAAATAAAATTGATGTATTAAACTGTTTTAGAAGATCTTTCATTAATTTTAGTATCTGATTCTGTACAGTAACATCTAAGGCAGTAGTAGGTTCATCTGCGATAAGGAGTTTTGGACTACAAACGAGAGCCATGGCAATTTGAACTCTTTGTCGCATTCCACCACTTAATTCGTGAGGATACCTATCAATTATTATTTCAGGATTAGGGATTTTTAAACTTCTTAAGAGCTCAATACTCCAATCGCGAGCGACACTGTATACACTTTTATTACTATCTTTCACTGCTTCAAGTAGCAGTTCTTCCTCTTTATGTAAAAGGTATACTTCCGTAATTTGTTTCCCCACTCTATAGACGGGATTAAGAGAATTCAGAGGATCTTGAAAAATCATTGTTATCGCATTTCCTCTATAAGGTAATACTTCAGTTTCAGGTGATTTTAAGAGGTCAACATCACCAAATTTAACAGTTCCACTTTCAATTTTACCGGGAGGTCGAATTAATTGAATAATAGATAAAGCGGTTACTGATTTTCCACATCCCGTTTCTCCTACAAGTCCCAACACTTCACCTTCGTGTATTTTAAATGCTACATCTTCTACCGCATGTACAACTCCCTCTTCAGTATAAAAGTTAGTTGTAAGGTTTTGAACACGCAAGATTACTCTTTTTCCGCTTAAATCCGGACTTTCGACAAATTCTCGCTTCCTTTTCTGTAATTTATCGATTTTTTCTTTACTTTCTCTAATTGATTCGGGTAAAAATTTGATCTTGAGGGAAAGGAAAAAACTTGCCATATAAATGCTTGAAACAACTAATATCATTACTCTAATATCTTGTGAATAAAGATTTATTCCAACAAATCTTGACAGATATAACTCGACTATGATCAGTTGGATTGCCCAAATTCCGAATGAAACAAGTCCCCCGGCAACCATTGATTTAAATAAAACTTCTTTAGGAAGACGTTTTTCTACTGAAATAGTCCTATTTATCAAATAAGTAATGCCTACGGCTATTAAAACGAAAACAAAAGCCCATTGAAAACCCAGCAAAAAGAGATCGTAAACGGGTGTAAGAGGATCTGGGGGGATATAAGATCCTAAAGGAATATTTAAAAAAGTAATGGATAGAAATATGAAAGCAGCAGTCCATGATACAATTAAGACAAAAATTGAACCCCTAAAATAATTTTTATTAAATGGTGATCTTTCATTTTTTCCTATTCCTATAATTTTTCTAACTAGCAATTTAAAAAATGGAAAGAAAATGCTTATCATAAGAGTAAAAAATAACATAGGCTGATTTAGAGAGCCAAATATTGGTATAATATAACCTAAAAAACCAAAAGAAATCCTAATTGCTAAACTTATGCCAAAAGTTATTAAAAGACTAAGATAAAAGCTTAAGTTTTGTTTCTTTTTTACACTTTCATATGTTTCAAGAAATAGCCTATTAAGTATTTTTATTATAAAAAATAAAAATACAAGGGAGATAAGAGCTTCAGCGATAATATCTCTCAAATCAATGTAATAACCATACTGAAATAGAAAATTCATCATTTTAAATTCACTCCATCTTCTATTTTACTCTTTTATATAATCGAGGATCTAATGCATCCCTTAAACCATCGCCAACTAGCATAAACCCTAATACTGCAATTAAAATGAAAATTCCAGGCCAAATAGCTACATTTAGTACATTCCAAAGTCTTGCAACATTGATATCCGTGCCCCAATCTGGAAGAGCTTGATCCGCAAACCCAAGAAAGGCAATAGATGTGAAACCTAAAATTGCACCACCCACTCCTCCGAAAAACACAATAAATAATGGCGAAATAGCATTGGGAAGAACATGTATAAACATTACTTTCAATTTCTTCGCTCCGCCGGTTATTGCAGAACTTATATACAACTCTTGTTTTACCTGAAGAACAACTGCTCGCATAAATCTCGCAAGACCTGGTATCGATAGCGATCCAAAGATTAATAGAATAAAAAGCATATCTTGAGTACCCAACTGAGTAATAATAATCACGATTAATACGATTGGAAATACCATTATAATGTCAGCTATGCGCATTATAATCACATCAACCTTTCCTCCAAAATATCCAGATATAGTACCAACTATTAAACCCCCTGATATTCCAATTGAAATTGACGATATTCCAAAAGTTAAGGCTGTCCTACTACCCCAGATTAACCTTGCTAGAAGATCATAACCGTATATTGTTGTACCTAACGGATGTTCTGGGGAAGGTGGGGCAAATGCAGGGAAACCTTCCGCCATTGATAAGTATGGATTAGTAACAAGTCTTAATGGATAAGGCGTAAGCCAGGGAGAAAAAACTGCACAAAATACAATAAATAAAATCATAACGATGCCTATAATTGTTAAAGGAGTGAGAACTCTACGAAATAACTTTCTTTTCGATTGTGTTTTACTTATATTGTATTCAATGTCAGTAAATTCTGGATCCCGCCAGCCAGGGATTAAGAAAAATTTTATATACCGAGTTATTGATTTTTTCTGTTCTATTACTTTTTCATCTTTATTTAGGATTACTTGATTCATTCTATTCACCTATCCTATCTATAAACTATTCTTGGATCTATAATTGTATACATTATATCTGCAACTAAGTTCCCACCGAGTATAATAAGTACGGAAAATACTAAGAATCCATTAATTACTACATAATCTCCTAAAATAATTGCAGTATACGTATAGTATCCCATTCCCGTATAGTTAAATACCATTTCAAGTAATAAAGCTCCTGTTAACAATGCAGCAGTATTTCCTATAATGACGGTTGTGGTCGGGATTAACGCATTCCTTAAAGCATGCTTATTGATAACCTCTTTCTCTAGTACTCCTTTTGCCCGAGCTGTTCTAATATAATCTTTTTCCATAATTTCTAACATTGAAGCTCTAGTTTGTCTAGTTATCCCAGATAACGATACGAATGTCAGACAAATCACTGGGAGAAGCAAATGTAGAATTGTATCTTGTAAGAGCACTTGATCGTTGAATATAATGCTGTCAATCAATCGAAAACCAGTACTAAACGGCCAATTAGGATTGGGATATCGAATAGTTGGAGAATTGGGGTTCATAATTTCAAGGTCAAAATTTTGTCCAACAAAATTTTGTACCATTAAACCGATATAAAATATTGGAAGACCTGCTCCAAGCATCCAAATAAATCGGAGGATATTATCCGTTGATTTGTTTCTGTTTTTCGCAGAGATAACTCCAAGTTTTACTGCAATGATTGGAATAACGATTATAGGAATTATCACTAATTCAATGGTCTTTGGGTATACTTTTCCTATAAAAGTAAGAACAGGCATACCTTCAGCAACTAAGTAAGATGTACCCCAATCACCTATAAAGAAAGTTGCGAAATATTTTCCTAATTTGATATACCAAGGATCATACCATCCAATTCTTTGTTTTTCCCTTTCGAGGTCTTCTAAGGATATAGGAAAGCCCAATTTATTTAAAACGGGATTAGCAGCCATCAGTTGTGTTAAAACAAATGTAGCGCTTAATGTTAATAAGAGCAAAGGAATCATAAATAAAATTCGTTTGACGATATATTTTAGCATATTCTGACTTTTTTTTACCATGAATTCTTACCTTTTGTATTAATTATTAGTAGCATAACAAAATGTATATCTTTATAACCAATTAAAACAAAACTATATATATTAGTTTATCAAACATAATATATATACTTTTAAAATTTACTATAAACTCCATAACTTACAAAAGTATATTAGATGTGAAAAAAAATGAAAATGAATAAACTAACGCCAATTTTGATAGTTCTTTTTATTTTCTTTAGTATACCCATCGGTTATATCGCTGCACAACCTCAAACTTCTCAAACTCCATCAAAAAACTTTGTGATTGGAGTTGGATTAGGAACAGGTAATTGGGATCCTGCAGCGTACACACCAGGTGTCCAGGAATATTATTTAACGGGATGTCTCGAAACATTAATCTGGTGGCGCGAACCAGATAACAGTGTTCAACCACTTCTGGCAACTAATTGGACTATTTATCCAAGAGCTCCCGAGACAGGTTCGTGGGAAAATTATTCCGGTGGGATTGAAGCAATCGCGTTTTCATTACGCCAAGGAGTTAAGTTTCATGATGGTTCTGATTTTAATGCTACGGTTGCAAAATGGAATTTTGATCGGAGACGTGTTGTCAGTGGAAACGAAACAGGACAGAGTAGTGTGGTTAGTTATGCCGCTTGGTACAAGGCTAATACATGGAAAGATTTTTTTGCTCCAAATTGGAATTTAACGTGGGGATTAGGTAATCCCAATATATTTGGGACAGATAATATGATTCCTATTATTAATAAAACAGAAATAATTAATCCCTATCTCATCAACGTAACCCTAAATCCCTGGGCTATTTCACTAAATAGTTTAGAAACAACTAATATTGGTGTCTGGCCAATAATATCTATGGTATCTTATGAGGACTATGCAGATAAGGCTCTCCCTGCACTTGTTTTAAATCCTCCGGGTTATCCCGGACATTTTATAGGTACTGGTCCATATAAATTTGATTATATTGATGAACAAGTCACTCAGATGGGACATATGATCAAATTTAATGATTACTGGAATAGGACTGCACTTGAGGCAGAGGGTTGGTTCACTATTGAGGAGATAAATGTACGTCATTTTGCAGATGTGAACGTCCGTACTACAGCGTTATTAAATGGAGAAGTGGATTGGATTGGCGATCAACGACAGATTCCAATATCAGATCACCAAACAATAATCGACAATCCTCTGACTAATCTTTACGGAATCAGATATGATAGAGCGCCTACATTTGTTAGTCTCATGTGTAAAGAGGGTCTTGATACTCCCACTCCTTTGGAAGCCCCTTGGTGGGGAATGACCCCAAGACAAATATTCCCATTTATTGCACCAGCCCTTGGAATCAACGTCACAGAGACTCCAATTACCCAAGGAATGAATAGGACTATAAGACGAGCTTTATCCTACGCTTTCGATTATCTAAATCTCGAAACAGCAATGGGTGGATGGGGACAAGTTTCACAGCATATTTTTGGTCCTCAAAGTCAATTTTATAATCTTGCGATTCCCGCGCCTTATTATAACGTAACAAAAGCAAGAGAAATACTCCTTAATGATCCGTATTATGGTCCACTTTGTACTTCTAGAGGTCTTACTCTTAGTAGTACAGACGCTCAATGGAACGCTATCGCGGCATCAAATCCACTGGAAACCCATACTATGCTTTACCCAGGAGGAGGAGTTGGCGGATTTTTTGATTTGTTCCCAGTTTATATGGAACCAGCTCTTGCAAGTATTGGATGTGGTTTTGAATCTACGACAACAGATGACATTATTGGGGCAGTGCTTTTAGGTAAATTTCTCTTATACGATATGGTCCCTTTTATGTTAGACGTTGCTCCGACTGATCCACGTCTAAACTTGCTTTGGTTTACCTCCAGCAGAAGATATATACCCCACTTTAGCGTCAATCTTCCTCATATGGCAAATAGTACCATTGATAATATAATATATGAGATGCAATTTAAAGCTTTAAATACTCTACAAGACGAGATGGATATCGTAGCCAATCACATTCAAAATTATGATATCCCATGGTTAGTTATCGAGCGATACAATATAAGCTTCGCAATGAACGCAGGATTTGACTATCACCCAGATATGCCTTATTGGGCTTCTAATATCCAACCAAATTTTGCATTGATAAATGGAATCCGAGTGCTCCCTCCATCGGAATTTATTCCAGGATACTCTGAGCCTCTCGTCGTAGTCGCTTCCGTAATATCAATTGTCGGCATAATATATGTGATGATGCGTAAAAAGAAACAAACCTTATCCTAAATCTCAATAATTTTTTTTTTTATTGTTTATTTATTCGTATTGAAACATTTTGCTCGTTAATTTCGGAGTTTCAGCCTAAATCTTTAAAATTCAAGGAAAAAATAGAAACCTAAAAATAAATTTAAAGTAAATACAAATGGAGAATTATTTGAGTTTCAGCAAAGATGCCAAAAAAATTGTTATTCTAAAAAAAGATTCCCAAAGATGAATCATTCCAGACTGTTCGTTCATGATCGAATACCGCATTCATCACCTCAACTTTTTTTCCAAATATCATCGTAACTCGACTATTAATATCGTAAGCGGGCCAACGAGGTAATTTATCAGTATTGGGGTTGCCATTACGGGCAAAACTTGTCCAACCTGCCATCATCTTACTACTTAATTCGTAATCTGGATTCGATCCCACTAAGAGTTTTACCTCTGGATTGTCCAATTTATTAAATACATATGGCGTTTCAAGCCCATGCATAGCACCTAATTTCCCGTCAAACACGGGAGAAGGCCAGGTAAATAGATAATTATAGGTATTTGGTTGGTATTTGCTTTGATCTTCAAGTAAGCGTATTGTTGGGATGCGAAATATCATATCGGTCAAAATAGCACTCAGTAATTGTTTTGGTCCGTTGGAGTATTTTCCCTCTCTTGCTTTTTTATAAGTACTGAGAATCTTTTTGATCTTTTCCTTTTCGATGCCAGTTATTGCTAGGGTTCCTATAATGGTTTGTTCATTGTTCATGTTAGCTAAAACGGGGTTCAGAGCGATAAACATCATACCTTCATCTAAATTTGTTCCCATCATAAAAGCTATATTTTTGCAATCCCCAGCTTTAAAAGCCTTTAAGGGATGAATTGGTAATGTTTCACCATCAATTTGGGGCCTAAAACTCATTATTGATCCTTGTGATACTTCGCTTTGGGCTTTAATGATCTCTTGAACAGGGATTTTCCTTAATGCATCAATATCTTTTGTTCCTAATCTATTCATTAAAGTTATTGTTGGCTTTTCATCAGGTTTAGGATCAACGCCAGGTGTACCCTGAGCAATGACTCGCTGGAAGAGCCCTTTCGCTTTAGGCATCGCACATAAAGTAACCACAGCATATCCCCCCGCAGATCCTCCAAAAATCGTAACATTATTAGGATCCCCCCCGAAAAGGTGGATGTTATCTCTTACCCATTCAAGAGCTAAGATTTGGTCTAACTGTCCCACATTGGCAGTGACACCCGGTATGAATAAGTATCCCAATGCTCCTAACCTATAATTAATCGTGACTACTACAACATCTCCATTTTGAGCTAATGCTGTACCAGCAGAAGAATCTGTACTTGCGGTTCCCCCATCAAAGCCCCCACCATGTATCCAAAACATAACTGGTCGTTTTCCATTATCAGCCAAGGGAGTCCAAATATTAAGATACAAACAATCCTCACTTTGTGGTTCCAGCTTACCAGGGCGATGATGATATACTTTACCATCTATATGTATTGGTACTTCATCAAAAGGCAAAGATACTTGATATGCACAAGGTCCAAATTTCACGGCATTTAGAACTCCATCCCAAGGCCTCTTAGGTACAGGGGGAGAGAATCTTAACTCACCAATAGGTGCTTCGGCATAAGGAATACCCTTAAAAATCTCTAATCCATTCTCATTATAACCTTGAATTTTTCCATATTGAGTCCTAACGATAGTCATAGTTAATTTAATCTAAATGTAATTTAATATATAAAATTATAACATTTTATAAATTGTGTTTGATTTTTCATTATATACGATTATAATTCGTAATACTTGAGTTTGTCATAAATGGAAATGGATAGTAAATCTGAGAATGAAAGTTCCGAACGAAAGGGATATATTAAAATTGACTGGGGGAGACAGGGTGGAGTAATCCTTGGATATCTTGCAGTAATATTTGGTTATTTTGGTATCATTGCAAATACAATGATGATTGATGAATCAGGATTATGGATTTCATTTTATGATATGGATAGAACAATTCTTTTTTGGACGTTTGAGACTTATATTTCATCATCGCTTAATCCAATAATCTTCCTCTTGATTCTAATAATATTATTGATGTTAATTATTTTTTTTAGTCTTAAAGAATGGCACTCACCTCTAATATTATCAATTTTAATTCCAGGGTTGATAATCTTCATTTTAGATATTTATTGGACCTTAATTTATATACCGGATTCCATTACTACAGGAACCTTTATATTCAGCTTCAAAATTCAAGGTTTAGCTATAGTCTTATTATTTTTGGTTTGTTTTGGGCTAACCTATAAAGAAAATATACCCCTTTATGGTATTAAGGCCTCAATATGGTTAGTTCCTCTTATAATAGCAGAAGCATTTATTTTCTATACTATAATGTTTGGAATTTCCATTGAACCATTTATACTTCAATTTGGGAGTGTAGAAGGATACATTAATATGTTAATTTTAACTTTCACAGTCCTGGCAGGATCTCTAAGTGGTATAAAACTAAAGCGATCTAGAAGGAAAGAAAAAATTATTGATTTTGCATCTGAATCTCACTAAATCCTTTTAAGAAATCTTTTATTTCATCCCAAACTGCTCTTTCTTTGTCGAGTGGTGCATTCAAAACCTCGACTTTCTCACCAAAAATCATCGTAGCTCGACTATTAATATCGTAAGCGGGCCATCGAGGCAATTGATCGGTATTGGGGTTACCATTACGGGCAAAACTTGTCCATGCTGCCTTTATTTTATTACTCAAGTCATAATTTGGCTTCAACCCAATTATGGGTATCAACTCGGGATCGTCCAATTGTTTAAAGACATATAGCGTTTCAAGCCCATGAAAAGAACCTAATGCTTCATCAAATGCGGGAGAGGGCCAATTAAATAGATAACTATAGGTATTTGGTTGGTTCATGCTTTGATCTTCAAGTAAACGTAGTGTCGGAATGCGAAATATCATATCCGTCAAAAGAGCAATTAGTAATTGTTTTGGTTCGTTGGAATATTTTCCCTCTCTTGCGTTTTTATAGGTCATGAGAATTTTTTTGATCTTTTTCTTTTCGATACCAATCTGAGTTAAAAATCCTACAAGACTTTTTTCATCGTTTATTTTAGATAAAGAGGGATCCGGCGCAATAAAAATCGTAAATTCATCTAAAGTAGTGCCCATCATTAAATCTATATTTTTGCAATCTCCACTCTGAAAAGCCTTTAATGGATGAATAGGTAATGTATCACCGTCAATTTGGGGTTTAAAACCCGTATCCAATCCTTGAGATATCTCATCTTGAACTTTTATAATTTCTTTAACGGGGATTTCCCTTAAAGCATTTATGTCTCCTTCTTTTATCCCTAATTTATTAATCAATTTTTTTGTTGGACTATCATCTGGTTTAGGATCGACGAGAGGGGCACTTTGGGCAATAACTCGTTGGAAGAGCCCTTTCGCAGCAGGCATCGCACATAAAGTGATCACTGCATATCCCCCCGCAGAGCCTCCGAAAATAGTGACATTATTTGGATCCCCTCCGAAAAGGTGGATGTTGTCGCGTACCCATTCTAAAGCTAATATCTGATCTAATTGGCCTACGTTGGCAGTGACACCCGGTATGTATAAATAGCCTAATGCACCTAATCTATAATTAATTGTAACTACAACAACATCTCCACTTTGAGCTAATGCTGAACCATCATGGATATCCATATTTGCTGATCCTATTTTGAAAGCCCCGCCATGTATCCAAAACATAACCGGTCGTTTTCCGCTATCGATTGCGGGAGTCCAAATATTAAGACTCAGACAATCTTCACTTTCTGGTTCAAGCTTTTTGGCTCGTACATGATAAATCTCCCCATCTATGGGGACTTCTAAATC
>Ga0180438_10011369_pt1 | contig 10767 bp, 8 predicted proteins | sample SS_ome_12_FD_132455 | JGI IMG/M metagenome (GOLD analysis project Ga0180438, IMG submission 132455) | Hypersaline lake sediment archaeal communities from the Salton Sea, California, USA - SS_3_D_2 metaG | ecosystem: Environmental > Aquatic > Non-marine Saline and Alkaline > Hypersaline >... | reverse complement strand
GTCTTGCTCGTAGACGCCAACGAATACTGGTCTCCCAAGCAGGCGATACGGCACATCCGCCATTTTGAGGAGCACTATGACATCACCTGGGCCGAGGAGCCAGCCCGGCGGTGGGATTACAGCGGCCTGCGCAAGGTGTCCCAGGGCATCAGGGCCGCCGTGGCCACGGGGGAGAATTTGGACGAGATAAACGAGTTCACGCCCCTCATCGCCAACGCAGCAGTAGATGTGGTTCAGATAGGTAGCGGCACGTCGGGGATTACGGGTGCCATGCAGGTGGCACACCTGGCCTACGCCTTTGAACTGCCCGTCTCGGTCATGAACTGCCCCGGGAACTATATGGCTCACCTGGCGGCGGCCCTGCCCAACCACATGATGATGGAGGTGGTGGCCGCGGGCATGGGCGCCGTCATGCAAGTGGACAACCGGATCGAGGATGGCTGGATCGTCCTTGGCGACTCGCCCGGCCTGGGAATCACTTTTGACCAGGCCAAGCTCGACGAGTTTGCCGTTGGCGCGCCGTCCCCAGGGTCAGGCCCCAGCCCCCGGGGCCGTCGCCGTGGCGCAGGGCTCTACGAGGTGCCACCTGATGAGCCAGAGACAATAGATGAAGCCTGAGGAAGGAGGGAAATGGCAATGAATTCCTGTGAAAGAGTGCAGGCCGCACTCCGCCGTGAGGAACCGGATCGCGTCCCATACTGTGAGCTGGGCATAGATCTTGCCCTAGCCCAACGGATCATGGGTTGGGGTCAGCCGGTGAGCCAGGCGGCCAATCTGGAGGCCAACAGGTATACGGTCGCCGAAGCCAAGGCCCTGGCTTCGTTTCTGGGGAAAGACAATATCTGCTACGTCCTGCGGGCGCCAGTCTACGCGCACAAAGCGCCCGGACAGGATGGCCGCCTCTTCTACGGCCAGGGGATGATCAGAACCGAGGCCGACCTGTCGTTGCTCCAACTGCCGGACCCATACGACGACGCGCTGTACGCCGAAGCACAGGACTTTGTCAGGCAGAAAGAGGGATACTCGGCCTGGCTGGTGACGCGCATCGGCATCTTTCCCACCATGCTGAGCATGGGGATGGAAAACTTTTGCCTGGCGTTACACGACAACCGTCCCTTTGTCGAGACAGTCCTGGATCGCTATTGTGACTGGGCCGCCGTCGTGGCCGAACGCGCTTGCCAGCTCGGGTTCGATGCCTTTGCCTCCACCGACGACATGGCCTTCAAGACGGCGCCCTTTTTCTCGCCCGCCGTATTTCGCAGCCTCGTTCTCCCGCGTTACCAGCGCGTGGCCGAAAAACTCACCATCCCCTGGATCATCCACAGCGACGGCAATGTGATGCCCTTCCTGGACGACATGCTTGGCCTGGGGATCGCCGGGCTCCACCCTATCGAGGAGGGGGCAATGGACATCCGCGCTATGAAGCGAGACTATGGCGATCGGCTGTGCCTGCTGGGCAACGTAAACCTGAACCTCCTCGGCCTGGGCACGCCAGAGGAGGTGGATCGAAACGTCCGCGAGTTGATCCGGGACGTAGGCCCTGGCGGCGGTTACATCGTCACTTGCGGTAACAGCCTGGCCGGTTACCTGCGCCCGGAGAACGTGTTGGCTCTGTCGGCAGCGGTGCAGAAATACGGACGCTATCCTCTTGACGCAGGCACGTTCTGAAAGCAATCGCGACTCGCCAGACCGTGCCGCGCCTAGATTTCCAATGCCTGCAGGAACCAGGCGTTCTCCTCAAGCGAGGTGGGGTTGATAAAGATACCCACATACGAGCCAGGTATTCGTTCTCGAGATGCTGGCACCTTATCCTCCAGCCTTCAAACCTAGCGAAGCTTCGCCTCAGACCGACGAGTTAGTGTCTTGCGGCGAAGAGCTTGCCGAAGAGAGCGATTTGAAGTAAGCTGGCCCTGAAAGGAGCCAGCGATGACTGAAGGAGAATGACATTCCTCTCCTGAAAAGACCTAGAGGCACTGCAAGAGATTCGCGACCAACTAGGGCCAGATCAGATACAGGCCTTCTTCGACAATTGGCAAGGGTGGTTGCCGTGGCGGCTGACGTCTGAAGACCGGCGGGCTGGTTACCGGCACCGCTTGTCCATTTGCAGGTCGAGTTCAGCCGCACACAAGTATTCGATGACTCGGTACGCGGACGGCAATGGTTCGAAGCAGTAAACCCAAGCCCGGACCGGCGCCAATGGCTCCCCCCGATGTCAGCCCGGCGCTGCGATGGCGATCGCGGAACGCCCGGCGGCAAGCTCGCCACAGCTACACTTCCATGCGATCCGCGCGCGAGAGGTCTGAGCGTAACTTCTCGATCTCTGGATCGACTCGGCCTAGGTCGAGCGCAATCGGTCTGGCACTCCTTTGGGATGCAGCCAAGGCGACCGCCAAGGAGACAGGCAACCGCGGACCCATCTTCGTGGGGAGCTTCACAGGCGGGGCCAGCCTCTATAGCGTGATGGGCATGGCGGGGAATGTCGCTGAGTGAACGACTGATTGGTCCAAGCCTATCCTGGTGGTGACTTCTATCCTCCCTATTTTGGGGAGAAGTACAGGGTGATCAGGGGTGATGGTTGGTTCAGCGACAAGCAACTGGTGCACACCACCGAGCGGAGCGGCCGCGTTGAGCTGGTCAACAACGACGTCGGCTTCCGCTGCGCCAGATAGCGGACTGTCGGAATAGCGGCTGAAATCTACGCCACCACAATCAAGCGTAACGGGCGCAGCTCAAAAGAGCTGCGCCCGCGTGTGTAGTGGTAGGTGGCTGCAGAAGGTCGTCCAGAACTGCCTCCATGACACGCCCGATATGAGCAATGAGGCTAGGCTTGATGTAATAATTGTTTCATTTGATTTTTTAAGGTAACAAGTCTTGCATTTTTTCCAATTCTGTGGTATAATTGCACAAGAGAAAAGCCGCATCAACAGTCCATATTTGATCATCCCCCCTCCAAAGGAGAGGGTATGCAATGACTGAAGAGGTTGCTTTACGACAGGTTATTACCTCCAGCTTCTCTGGATTGACCAAGAAACAGAGGGAAGTAGCCCGTTTTGTTCTAGATAACCAGTATGTTGTGGTTTTTGCCCCCGTTGCCGAAGTGGCGCGAAAAATAGGCGTCAGCACAGCGACGGTGGTACGGTTTTGCCAGGCCCTCGGCTACGAGGGATACCCCCACCTGCAAGCAGCTATCCGCCAGTCATTTCCCCGCTTTAGGACAACGGTCCAGAGATTAGAGGCAAGATTGACATCCCCCTTACCGGAGAGTGATCTACTAGCGCGGGCCTGCGCCACGGACATTGACAACATCAAGCATACTATGGAGCTAGTAGACACTGAGACCTTCGAGACTGCTGTGACCGCGATAGCTCGAGCTACCGGCATTTTGGTGGTAGGCGAGGGACTTTCAGCCCCACCAGCCCTTTTCTTTGCTCATTCACTCAAAGTGATGGGCTTCCCTGTCCAGGCTGTGACCACTGGCGGCGCTCCCCTGTCCTTAGAACTCAGTACATTGAAGCCCAGTGATCTGCTAATAGGCATCAGTTTCTGGCGCTACTTTCGCGAGACCGTCGAGGCAATGTACTGGGCCAAGGAGATAGGGGCCAAGAGGATCGCCATCACCGACAGTGAATTGTCGCCCATTGCACAACCAGCGGACTATGTCTTTGTAGCGATCACCGATGGCGTCGCCTATAGTAACTCTCCAGTCCCAGCCATCTCACTCATTAATGCTCTCATTGCTGCTGTTTGTTTACGAAGGCCGCAACAGACGCTTGCAGCGCTGCGCAACGTGGACGCTGCGTACAAAGAAAGCAAACTTCTCGTAGATGTAGGTGAATATGAATGAGCAGACAGTTCTTAGAGCCAAAACTCCTATGTCAAGCCTGGCATCTAGGCCGCAGCATCAGGAGTAACTGGCGATCATCTACCCAGGCTTTGCTGGCCGCCGTCCCTATAGTTGACTAGAAATACCGGCGGAAGATGCCGCTATTGGCATCCCAACCGCTGCTAAGCTACAGGAAGGGGGAGGATAGCAAACTCGGGTATTGAGACACTACTTGCCGGCATCGTAGAGTCGCACTTTCCTGTTGCCATGTTCCTTAAAGTCCCACCCGGGGATTTACAGCTACATCCCGAAACACTGAACCGTACTATCTTGGCCCTGGCAATACCGGCGATCGTGGAGAACCTCCTGACTACGATTGTCCTTTTCGCCAACACCATCTTCATCGGCTGGCTGCGCGACGACGCCGCTCTAGCCGCAGTGGGATTGAGTAACAAATTCCTGTGGATTGCGAATGGGCTCTTCCGGGCTGTTGCCATAGCTACTACGGCAATGGTAGCCCACTTTCTAGGCAAAAAGGACTTGGAGACGGCAAAGCGGACTGCAGCCCAGTCGCTGAGCGTGGGTGTCCTGGCCGCCGTAGTGGCGACGGCAATTGGAATTCCCTTGTCGGACGATTTGTTGATGCTCATGGGGGCAGAGTCCGAGGTGGTACACCAGGGTAGCCTGTACATGAAGATCATCCTAGCCACCTCTGTCCTCAGCTTCCCCATGCTCGTGGCTGGCGGGGTCATGCGTGGCGCTGGTGATACGCGTACGCCCATGATAATCTCCCTAGCTACCAACGTCTGGAATGTGGTAGCTGGGTACGGGCTCATCTTCGGGCCGGGTCCGCTGCCGGAGCTACGGTTGGTAGGGGCTGCTCTGGCTACCTCAACAGCAAGGGCTCTGGGCGGTTGTTTGGCCCTAGGAGTGTTGTTTACCGGCCGCACAGTGCTCCAGCTTGAGCCCCGGAGCCTGTTGAACTGGAATAGGCATCTGGCGTGGCGCATTGTGCGCCTGGCGCTACCGAACGCCGGGGAGCAGGCTGTCGGTCGCCTGGGAAGCATTCTCTTTATGCGTATCCTGGCGGCGCTGGGAACGGTGGCCTTGGCCGCTCACCAGGTAGCCGAGCAGGTGGAGTCGCTGTCCTTCATGGCTGGCTCGGGGTTTACGGTGGTAACGACCACCCTAGTGGGTCAGTCCCTGGGTGCCAGCCGGGAGGACATGGCTGAGTTGAGCATACGGCGCACTCTGATGTTTGCTTGTGGCGTGATGGGAACCATGGCGATCTGCTTCGCCCTCTTCGGTCAGCAGATGGTGGTCATCTTCGGTGCTAGCCCGAAGGTACTAAACCTCGCCGGCAGAGCGCTGCAGATCGGCGCCCTCGAACAGGTGCCCCTCGCGGTGCACATGGTGCTGGCCGGCGGCCTGCGGGGGGCTGGTGACACCCGTACGCCCATGTATATCACTATGTTTGGGGTGCTCTTCTTCCGGGTGGCGGTGGTCTACCTATTCACTATCACCCTGGGTTGGGGACTAGCGGGGGTTTGGTTGGGGACGTCTGTAGATTGGATCGGGCGGGCAGCGCTGATGGTGGTGCTCTTCCGGCGCGGGAGGTGGAAAAGCGTCCACGTGTGAGGAGGGAACTTGTCGCCATCACTGGAGCGCGTTGGAGGAACTGAAAGAAATCCTTGACATACCCGGAGAGTCCGCAAAACCAGGCTTCTCTAGCTGCTCTTGTACAGAGCGTGGGAGTTCGTCAGTGCTACTCAGGCCGGTCGAATTTGTGGAAGGGGGTGATAGATCAAAAGGAATGACTTTGTTCCCAAATTTACTATCTGGTAGCAACCAAACTATGAAACTAAAACTGTAAAGGAGGAGGAAATGAACAGCAAAGCAAAATGGGGCGTCGCCTTGGCGGTGATGATGGTGGTAAGCCTGCTGGTGGCCTGTGCCTCGCCTACCCCGGAGGTGATCGAGAAGGAAGTAGTCGTCGAGAAAGAGATTCCAGTCACCGTCGAGGTGGAGAAGGTGGTCACTGCGACCACGGCACCCGGACCTAGGGGCCAACTCATCATATCAGAGACCGCGGACACTACCACTCTTGACCCCGTGGCTGGCGGATCACGTCAAACACAGAATGTCCTACGCTTGATGTTTGACAGTCTCTACCATAGAGCCAACAATCAGGAGATCATTCCCTGGCTTGCGACTTCCTATGAGAACCCAGACGAACTCACCTGGCGCTTCCACCTGCGCGTGGGAATAAAGTTCCACAATGGGAACGACTTTAAAGCCAACGACGTCAAGTTCACCATGGATCGGAAGCTCGCAACTGAAACGTCTCCTACGCGACGGTACGTTGACAGGGTCGATGTCGTTGATGACTACACTGTGGACATCGTCACCCCTGAGCCCTACGTGGCCTTGATGACCAGAGTCGTCCTCTGGCACATGGAAGATGAAGAGTACTTCAATGAAGTCGGCGAGGAAGGGGTGGCCACTAAACCCAATGGCACTGGGCCCTTCAAGTTTGTGGAATGGGTCATGGATGAGCGGGTGGTGCTTGAGGCCAACGAGGACTATTGGGGCGGCTCACCCAAGATCAAGACGGTCATATTCAAGCCTATCCCAGAGACGGCAACCCGCGTAGCCGCTCTGGAGGCAAACGACGTTGATATCATCTCCGCCGTGCCGTCCGATTATGGCGACCAGGCACCGGAGGGCGTTGAGGTCGTGACGGTGCCCGGCACTCGTGTCTACTACCTCGGCTTGAACGTGAACATGGAACCCTTCGATGACGTGCGGGTACGACAGGCGATGAACTATGCCGTTGATGTCGAGTCCATCATCGAGTACGTGCTGAACGGCTTGGCCAGACGGATTGACAACCCGCTGTTGCCGGAGTGTTTCGGATACACCGCAACGCCGGTCTATAGCTACGATCCCGACAAGGCCAAGAGCCTGCTGGCCGAAGCCGGTTACCCCGACGGTTTCGAGATGGAGCTCGACACGCAGCCTCCTTTCAAGGAAATTGCCGAGGCTTTGGCCGGCCAGTTCAGCGCTCTGGGGATCGAGGTCAACGTAAACATCATGGAAAGGGCCGCCCTCTACGACAAGTACCCGCTGGGTGAGAGCCATACATTCCTGACTTCGTGGGGCAACTCGGAGGCAGATGCCAGCGGTACGCTGAACAAGCAGATCTGGTCCAAACGCTACGGATGCGATCTACTGGCTGACGACCCACCGGAATGCACATCTATCTACGGCGGTTATGCCAATGCCGAGGTCGATGAATATCTCGAAGAAGGGACCACGACCCTAGATCCAGAGAAGCGGAAGGAGTATTACGCCAAGGCGCTGAAAATAATCGTCGAAGATGCTCCTTGGGTCTTCCTCTACAACCCCACCGAAGTCTACGCCCAAAGGGATCGGGTCAAGGGTTGGGTGCCTCGGGGGGATGCGCTGTTCAACCTGGATGATGCCTGGGTTACAGATTGACCCATCTGGGTCGTATCGCATCCCAGCACGTTTTAGCGCCGCCCCCCCCGGGGGCGGCGCTAACCCCGTCTTGCTCATCCCGGCGTCTTTCCGAGATGACCCTATAGGAGGGCAAATACATGACCCAATTGCTAAGACGGATCGTCCTGATTGTTCCTGTGATCTTTGGTGTGTCGATTATTGTCTTTGTCATCATGCATGTAATCCCCGGCGACCCGGCGCGGCTCATACTCGCTGATATCGGTGCAAGCGCGGAAGAGTTACAAGAGTTGCGGCATGCGCTAGGACTCGATCGTCCTTTGCCAGTGCAATACGTTGACTATGTGTCCAAGGCAATTCGAGGCGATTTCGGCCAGTCCATCCATTTCGAACAGCCAGTCATGGGATTGATTCTGGAGCGGATACCGGCCACCCTGGAATTAACTGTGACCAGTTTCATCCTTTCTATGGCTATCGCTTTGCCTATTGGGGTCCTCTCGGCGCTAAAGCGCAATACGGTCATCGACTACATAGTTATGACTGGGGCTACCTTAGGCATCTCCCTGCCGACCTTCTGGATCGGCATCATGTTGATCATGCTCGTAGCCGTTAACTTGGGATGGCTCCCCAGCTTTGGCAGAATTGACTACGCAGTAGCCCCTCAAAGAATAACTGGTTTTCTTCTCATTGATTCCCTTTTTACCTGGAATATTCCTGCTCTCAAGAGTACCCTGATTCATCTAACCTTGCCCGCTCTCGCCCTAGGAACCGCCTCAGCCACATTTTCCGCACGCTTTATTCGCTCCAGTATCTTGGAAGTCTTGGGCCAGGACTATGTGGCCGTTGCCCGCGCCAAGGGTTTGCACGAGCGAGTAGTGATCACACGCCACGTGCTGCGCAATGCTCTTATTCCTGTGACAACTCTCATTGGCTTGCGGATGGGGGCACTACTGGGTGGAGCTGTCGTTACGGAAACGATCTTCGCCTGGCCTGGCATGGGGCGACTGGTCATTCAAGCTATCTACAACCGTGATTTTGTTCTAGTGCAAGGGGTCGTTTTCTTTTTCGCCTTGATCCGCGTTACTATCAACCTTGTGACAGACCTCCTCTACGTGCAGATAGACCCGCGAATCGGCCATGTTTAAAGGAGCAGTGAGCAGTGTCTGAATCGCTTGCAAGGCCAAGATCGTTACTGCAGGACCAAGAACGCCTCGCATCGCCGCAAAGCGAGACAAAGAGAATAGTGAGCGCTTTTCTGCTGAGTAAGACAGCTACGTTTGGCGCTCTAGTCTTTGCCCTCTTTTTGCTCACAGCCATTCTAGCGCCGGTTCTCGCTCCCCACGATCCTAACTTGCAGGATTTGAAGCGCAGATTGGCGCCACCTGTTGGCCTTGGGATGGAGAAGGCAAGTTGGGAATATCCTCTCGGGAACGATAATCTGGGGCGCGACATTCTCAGCCGTCTATTAGCTGGCTCACGCGTCTCATGTGTGGTGGGAGTAACCACAATCCTTTTTTCCGCCATAGTGGGAAGTCTGATTGGCGCCGTGTCTGGGTTCTATCGCGGGTTCGTGGATAACATCGTGATGCGCATCGTTGACGTATGGCTATCTTTCCCGGGCTTGCTGCTCGCCATCTCCTTTGGGGCTGCCTTGGGAGCCGGATTGGTCAATCTTATCCTTGCTTTGTCTTTGACCAGTTGGGTGGTTTACTGTCGCGTTGTTAGGGCAGAGGTCCTTTCCGTACGCGAGCGAGACTATGTGATGGCAGCTCGGGTTGTGGGCGCCAGTGATCTACGGATTATCTTGCGTCATGTGCTTCCTAATATCTTGGCTCCTATCCTGGTGATTTCTACCCTCAGAATGGGCACAGTTATCATCGCCGAGGCGTCCCTTAATTTCCTGGGAGTTGGCGTTCAGAGTGCGGTGCCGACATGGGGAGGCATGTTGTCCGACGGACGAGAGTTCATGAGAAAGGCCTGGTGGCTAGCCACTTTCCCTGGCATCGCAATCAGCATCGTGGTGTTGAGTGTCAACCTGATGGGTGATGGGCTCCGAGATGCCTTGGACCCGCGCCTACGACGAAGATAAGAAAATCCTATCAATTTTCAAAAGGAGGAACGATAATGACGGTACGTAGCGTGTTGATCCAAAATAAAGAGGAAATCGTAGCCGAAAACGGCATGGTCGTCGCTGAAAGCGTTGAAGCCGCCGAATCAGGCCTGGAGATCTTTGAAGAAGGTGGCAACGCCGTTGATGCGGCTGTGGCGACTTCCTTCGCCGCGACTACCTGTGAGCCGGCGATGAGCAGTCTAGGGGGAGGGGGAGCAGCCCTGATCTACCTGGCTGATGAAGATCGAGTCATCGCCATCGAGTTTGAGGGCCGTCTACCTAAGGCGGCCACAGAAGATATGTTCGTGCCCGATTTGTTGCCTCCAGGGGTGAATCAACCTTACTTTGGTTGGCGTGGCACTAGAAACAACGTCGGATGGATGGGGTATCGCTCCTTGGGTGTCCCAGGCCAGGTAGCAGGGCTGTGCCAAATCCTGGAAAAGTTCGGGACTATGCCCCTAGAAAAGGTCATCGCTCCAGCGAAAAGGATCTGCGAACAGGGCTACGAGATCAACAGGTATTACGCTCTGATGATTTCCGGTTCTATGAAGCACCTTCAGCAATATCCCCCCCTGGATAAGCTACTTCTACCTGGTGGGTATCCACCCCGCCCGGTGAGTGCCTATGGCGGTACAGTAATCGTGCAGAAAGAGTTAGCAGAGACCCTGCAAAAGATCGCCAACGGTGGGGCCGATGCTTTCTATCGAGGTGACATCGCCAAAGCTATCATTGCCGATACGAAGCCTCACGGCTCTATCGTCACCTTGCAAGACTATGCGGATTATGAACCCAGAACCTACGACGATGGCCTTGTCGGCAGCTATCGCGGCTACAAGTTGGTCTGCATGCCAGAGGTATTCGGCGGTATCCAGGTCCTTCAGACACTGAACCTGCTTGAAGGGTTTGATCTGACCTCTCTGGGACGCAACAGTTCCCAGTTCTTGCATCTCGTTGCCGAGTGTTTCCGTAAGGCATGGGTGGATCGCTTCCGCTACATGGGGGATCCAGAATTCGAAGATGTGCCTATCGAAGGGCTGACCTCGAAGGAATATGCCGCCGAGATGCGCAAGTATCTCGACTCGGAGAGAGTACCTGATGAGATCAGGCCAGGAAACCCATGGAAGTATCAAGGGGGCGGCCAGGCACCGGAAGCAGCCAGACCCCCGGGCCCCAGAGGAGAAGGGAGGAACACAACCCATCTTTGCACCATGGACAAAGATGGCAATATGGTCAGCATGGTCCAAACTCTGGGAGGCGGCTTCGGGGCCCGTGTCATGTCAGGCAGCACTGGCATCATACTGCGTAACTACACCAACCTGTTCAACCCCGAGCCTGGCACCAGTAACTCTATTGG
>Ga0180438_10011368_pt1 | contig 10768 bp, 9 predicted proteins | sample SS_ome_12_FD_132455 | JGI IMG/M metagenome (GOLD analysis project Ga0180438, IMG submission 132455) | Hypersaline lake sediment archaeal communities from the Salton Sea, California, USA - SS_3_D_2 metaG | ecosystem: Environmental > Aquatic > Non-marine Saline and Alkaline > Hypersaline >... | reverse complement strand
TGGATACGGCTGGACTCTCGGAAGCGGAGAAGGTGCTGAACGACTACAATCTCGTGGCCTCGGACGGCTTCACCACCTACTTCCCGTACGGGCATCATCACCTCGCGGACATGTACTTCCGGCCTCTCGCAAACAAGACCGCCGTAACAGGCGACAATCCAAGAATGCTCCCTTATGGCATGTTCTCTGTGAAGGCGCTGCTCAGGATCGAGCTGAGAGCTGTCGAGCAAACAAATCCGCCATCGATCTACGTTTGTGACGACAAAGGATGCGGGTGGGTTTCCGACGCGGAAATCCCGACGTTCAAGGGAAGTCCGGATGGCTGTTTTGGCTGTCACTACAAGAAGGACGCTGTCCAGATTCCTGTGAACTGCGCCGATTGCCACGGCATGTAATGAGGACAGCGAGGCGCAAGGCAGAACAAGGCGAAAGGACAAAGGGCAAAGGCGAAAGTAAGGGGTCAGGGATCAGGGTCCAGGGATCAGGCCCCGCCCCTCGTCCCCCACAAGGAGCCTTATTCTTCTATAATGCCCGCGGAGGCGGGAATGACATGCAACAAAGGGTATCCGGTTCTTCCAAACAAAATGAAACCACCTTTCCTGGAACTCAGGCAGTTGAGTCGGACCTTTGATACAAAGGTCGCTGTCGATGAGATCTGCCTGAGCCTCTCGAAGGGAGAGTTCTTCGTGCTCCTGGGACCGTCCGGGTGCGGCAAGACGACCACGCTCCGTCTCGTTGCAGGCCTGGAGACGCCCACGCGCGGAGAGGTCTTCCTCGACGGAAAGAGTCTGAAAGGCTTACGACCGGCAGACAGGAACGTTGCCATGGTCTTCCAGGATCACACCCTGTACCCGCACATGCGCATCGAGGAGAATCTCGGTTTCAGCCTGAGAATGCAGGGCACGAGCAAGAGAGAGATCGCGGCACGCCTCTCGGAAACGGCCGCAATCCTCGGCCTCGAACCCAAGCTCAAGCTCTGGCCCCACCAGCTCTCCGGCGGCGAAGCCCAGCGTGTCGCCCTGGGCAAGGCACTTATGTGCAGACCTACGCTCCTCCTCCTCGACGAGCCCCTGAGCAACCTGGATCTCCCTTTGCGAAGAAAACTCAGGGAGGAGATCCGAAGACTCCAACGCAAGTATGCGACCACCACCATTCACGTGACCCACGATCAGGCTGAAGCCATGGCCCTTGGGGACCGCATCGGCATCATGTCGGAAGGCAGGCTTCTTCAAGTGGGAACCCCCAAGGAGATCTATGATTCCCCCAGCTGCCTCTTCTCTGCCACTTTCCTCGGCTCGCCGCAGATCAACCTGATCCCTGGGGAACTCCTGCCACAGCAGGGGGCCCTGCGTTGGGCGATCGGGAACGAGCCTGTCCCGCTGCCCGATGCCTTTCCCGGGGCCCAAGGGGACGATTCGAGCGAGGTGTGGGCCGCCATCCGTCCGGAAGACATCCTCGTGTCCACCCGTTCGGAGAAGCCTTTCGACGTTTCCGGGACCGTGGAGTTCGTCCAGGACATGGGCTTCGAGGTTCGCCTCTTCGTCTCCTGCAATGACAACACGCTCAGGGTACGATTCCCTTCCCTCTCGAGCGAGTTCCGGGAGGGAACCACCGTGTACCTGAAGTTGAACAAGGAGAAGATGTTCCTCTTTCGCAAAGACACGGGCGAACGAATAGCACTGGATGAAGGATGAACGACGTCATTCCCGCGGACGCGGGAACCCCTTGGCATCGAGAAAGGGGTCAGGGATCAGGGGTCAGGCCCCCCTCCTCCCTCCCGAAGAACGAATAAGCCGGCATTCTGCCGACTCAATCGCGGATATTGCGAGGAGCGCCAGCGACGCGGCAATCCGCCGATTACATCTGCCTCCCGAGCCGGGAGATTCGCTTCACTCGCAATTTCCACAACTGTGCGAGGCTATGCGAAGTATCACCTCGGAATGCGGCGAAAAGGGCTCGTAGATCGTGAAATAGGGAAGAACACCTATGATGGATAACAAGATCATCTCGCCACGCCATCTCGGCCCTGCGAACGGGACTGCAACACCTTACCTCTTCGTGCTGCCCGCCCTCGTCTATCTGTTCTTCTTCTGGGGCTATCCGGCCGGGTATGCGTTCTACTTGAGCCTTACAGACACTTCTTTCGGGCCCGGTGCCAGCCACTACGTGGGCCTGCAGAACTACAGGCACCTGCTCCAGGACTCGCTCTTCTGGACTTCCGTCAAGAACAGCAGTGTCCTCTTCGTCGCTTCGGTCCTCCTGGAGGTGTCCCTCGGCCTTGCCGTGGCCCTCTACCTGTCCGATACGGGAAGGCGTCTCAGAGGGGTGTTGATCGTCACCCTGTTGCTGCCGTGGCTCTTCTCGGAGATCGTGACCGCCATGACCTGGAGATCGATCTTCCACGAGCCCTTCGGCCTCTTGAACGGACTACTGAGACAGGCAGGCCTGTCGCAGATCCCCTGGTTGAGCCACCCGAAGACCGCCATGGCCGCCCTGGTCATTGCCTCCCTGTGGCAGGGTGTGGGGATCTCCGCGATGGTCATCCTGGCCGCGCTGCAGAGCATTCCCACCCGGCTCATGGATCTTGCCTCCATCGACGGCGCCGTTGGCTGGCGGGGGCTCCTGCACGTAGTGCTGCCCCAGTTGAAGGGGTACTCCTCCTGGATTGCATGCTGGTGGGTATCAAATCGCTCGGCTCCTTCACGTTGATCTTCGCCTTGACCTGGGGAGGCCCCGCCTACAGTACGGAAGTGCTTGCCACCCATGTGTATCGATTGACCTTCTCGCACTACGAGTTGGGAGCGGCTTCCGCGGTGGGGGTCTGCCTGGCCGCTCTGTTCCTGGGCCTCGTGTCGATCGTGTACTTGCTCCAGAGAGGAGGGCCCACCCCGGGCTACAAGGGTCTGCCATGAAGAAGACCGTTGCCTCTGCCGGGATGCTCCTGCTCCTGGCTTTCATCGTTTGCCCGATCCTCTGGGTCGTTCTCACGTCCTTGAAGCCCGAGCCCGAGATCCTACAGCTGCCTGTGGTCTGGCTGCCAAGCTCGATCACCTGGGAGCATTACCGGAGCGTGCTCTCAGACACGAACGTCCACCGATACATCGGCAACAGCCTGGTCGTGTCTATAGCCACATCCGTTCTGGCTACCCTGCTGGGATCCCTGGCAGCCTACGGATTCGGACGCTACCGTTTCCGGGGTCGCTCGTTCCTGTTGGGCCTCTTCCTGCTGGTTCACCTCCTCCCCAACCTCGTGAGCATGACGGCCCTGTACCGGATCTGCGCCTCCATCCACCTGCTCAATTCCCTGATGGGGCTGGTTTTCGTCAAGGCCGCAGGGCTGAGCCTGGTCGTCTGGCTGTTGAAAGGCTACTTCGAGTCCCTCCCCCCCCAGTACGAGGAGATGGCACGGGTGGACGGGTGCAGCACCCTCGGTATCTTCTTTCGCGTTGTCCTGCCCTTGCGAATACGAGGCATCCTGGTAACCGGCCTCTTCTTCTTTGCCCAGTCCTGGAAGAGCTTCTTTCTGCCCTTGCTGCTCATCACCCGTACGGACAAGATGACGCTGCCGCTGGGCATCTACCAGTATGTGGGGGAACACGGGTTCGAAATCGGAAAGATCTGTGCCCTGTCGGTGATCTCCATGGTTCCGATCCTGTTCCTCCTGTTTGCCCTGAACCGAGTCGGATGGGAAAGCTTGAGGCCAAGTGGATGAAGACTTTTGACATGGATACCCAAATGAAGATGACTGGTGCGGGGATCAGGGGTCAGGGGTCAGGGGTCAGAAATCAGGTGTCAGGCCCAACCCAACCACTCCCTGGGTGTTCGATGCCAGGGAAAGTCACGAACAAGCTGTCCAGGGTTCTCCAGTTTCTCGCACTATCGATCCTCGTGATGGTGCTGATAGGGCTGGGGTGTCAGCGTGCAGAACAGAAAGAGGAAAGACGAATCACGGTTGCCCTTCCCCAGTGGTTCTACCCATCCGAGGAAGCACCATGGCTCGAGAAGGTCTGGCAGACGATCCGGGAAGAGAACCCTGGGTGGGCCTTTTCCCCGGATCTCGTGCCGGGCAGGACGGAACAGGTCAAACAGAAGCTGATGGTGGTGCACGCTTCGGGAGAGGGACCGGATCTCGCGTGCATTCGTCTGGAATGGGTCCCCACACTCGTCGAGCAGGGCATCCTCCAGCCCATCGGAGGTGGACTGAGCGATGTGTGGGAGACCATGCTGCCGGCTCTCCTTCCCACGGTGGAGCACCGGGGCAGACGTTACGTCGTGCCCTATGACATCGGCGTACGGGTGATCCTCTATCGCTCGGATCTCTTCGAGAGCGCAGGCCTCCCCGCTCCCTCCCCGATGTGGACGTGGAATGATCTCGTGGACGGGGCAAAGCGACTGACGCGGGATCTGGATGGGGACGGGACGATCGATCGATGGGGCTTCGGGCTTCCGGCAGCCAGGAGCAAGAAGACGATTCTCCATTGGCTGCCCTGGTTCTGGAGCCTGGGTGGAAACCTGCAAACAGAGGACGGGCAAGTCACCCTCTCGACCCCGGCCGCGGTCGCGGCCATGGAGTGGTACCGGGAGCTTGCGCACCGGTACCGGGTGACACCGCCAACGTTCTACTCCATGGACCAGGACACCGTGTTTCAGGGGATGGCAAGCGGTCTGTTTGCGATCACCGAGGGTGGTTCCTGGGAGATCGCCATGCTCGAGAAACACAGCCCCCACAGCGAAGAGATACGGATTGCCCGGTTGCCCAGGCCTCGACCCGATGGGTCGTCCAGGACGCTCATCGATGGGTGGGGATTCGCGATTCTCACCCAGGACGGAAAGAAGCAGTCCGTCCTGGCCCGCCTTCTCGGAAACCTCTGTTCCGCTGAGCACCAGCTCGCGAAGTACCACGCATCCGGGATGCTTTCGCCCTTCGAGCAAATGTACCGGGATCCAGTTTTCATTCAAGCCAGGGAGGGGAAGTTGCTGGCATCAGTACTCCAAGACGCAAGGCCTGTCCCTTCGCTTTCGTCCTTTCCGGCCATATCCGAGGCCCTCGAGATCGCCTTGCAGGAAGTCCTGATGGAGGGGGTCAGGCCGGCCGTGGCCCTGGCCGAACAAGACCAGTTGCTTCGGAAGAGGCAGATGCAGGACCGATGAAACAAGATCACGCAAAACGCACAAGCTTCCAAGAGGAGACGATCATGTCGAGCAAGCGCTTACGAACAAACCTCTTGTCCATCCTCCTCCTCGTACCGTGCATCCTGTCGGGCTGCGGGGAAGGTTGGGACGCCTACAAGGACCTCTACAACCAGGACGAGGGGGAGCCCCCTGGGGAACCGTGGGTGGGAGACGAAACCGTCTCCATCGCGCTTGAGGGGGGGGCCGGGATCGAGACCCCCCTGGAGGGGATTCTGACCTCCGACTTTCTGGGGGCGGGTGCGGTCCGGCTCTCGGACCTGATCAATGCCTCTGGAATCACCGCGACCCCGGAGGCCTTCCGTTACGACTTCACGGCCACGGACGGGTACAACCTTCTGAAAAAGAGGTGCGGCGACCCTCCGTATGACGACGACCCCGATTGCCTGGCTCTCCTGCCCCTGCCCAACTGGGAGAACATGCAGCACGGGTTCCTGCACCTCGACCAGGGAGACCTCGTCACCGACTGGGAGGAGCATCCCTGGGGCGGTGAGTACTCGGCCTACCATGTGCAATTCATGAACGGCGGGCTCATCGAGCTGCTCACGCCCTGATGGACGGTTCTCTTACATACGATCACCATTCAGGGGGATGCAGTAGCCGGACATTGCGAGCGAAGCGAAGCAATCTCCCGGCTCAGTGGGCCATAAATGGAACCTCTTCGGAATATGGGGGAATCATGCACTTTCACCATAGAAATCAAACGGGAAGAACAATGAGAACAACGATTCATCTGCTCATGGCACTCACTCTCGGTTGCTCCTTGTCACTCCCAAACGCCTTCGCAGAGGAGGCCGGCACACAAGCGCAGGGAGACAAAGTCTTCGAGCTCGGTGAGATCGTCGTCACCGAAAAGAAGCCCACGGCCGAGAGCGTGGCCACGGTCACGGAAAGGACCCGGAAGGACTTCCAGGCCTGGAGCGATTACACGGTTGCCGACGGCCTGCGAGGCATTCCAGGGGGTGAGGTCACCCTCGCGCCCGGGGGCCTTTCCGGCAATGGGAAGCAGGAGTCCCTGATTCGCCTGAGGGGCTTCGAGACCACCGATGTCATGATCATGATCGACGGTATGCCCCTCACCGAGCCCTTCCTCAAGCGAGTCGACTTGAACCAGATCGTCCTCGACAACGTGGCCAAGATCAAGGTCATCAAGGGCCCCTCCTCCGTGCTCTACGGCCCGAACACGGCGGGCGGTGTGGTCAACATCGTCACCCAGGAAGGGGACGAGTTTCGGACCGGGCTGGCTCAGCGCTTCGGGGACTACAAGAGCTTCCGCACCATCGGCCATCACCGGGGCATGGTTGGCCCGGTCCGGTACGTGCTCGGCGGTAGCTTTGATCGCTCGGACGGCTTCCCGATCTCCAGGGACTTCGAAGGCGCGCGGAATCAACAGGGGACCCTCAGGGAGAACAGCGATTACGAACGCTACAACCTGACAGGACGACTCAGTGTAGACCTGGGAAACCGGGGCACTGCGGCCGTCGGGGGCGGGTACTACGACTTCGACGGAGGCGTGCCTTATGACATGGAGGCCCTGATCCCGTCCACGCTCTGGCGAAAGGAATGGGACCGCTGGTACGTGAACGGAGCCGCGGACTACGCCTTCACGGACAACCTTGGCCTGAAGGCACAGCTCTTCTACGACAAGTTCGACAACAAGATCGCCACATACACGAATACCAGCTTCGAGGAGATCGCCTCCGACGGGTCCGCCGTCTCCACCTATGACAACTCCCTTTTGGGATACTTCATCAATCCTTACTTCGATCTTGGCAAGTGGAGCTATCTGCGGTCCGGAATCCGTTACCAGAAGGACGATGTGAGCATCCAGTCCAACACCGGGGACCCCTGGAACGACTACGCATCCGAAACCTTTTCCTTCTCCCTGGAGGACGAGATCCGTCCCGTTGAGCAACTGAGTCTCGTGGCGGGTGTCGGATACAACCTGGTTCGGAAGCTCAAGGCAGCCGGCGCGGCGACAGGCCCGGGGGACGACATCGATTCCGTCGATTTCCAGGCCGGCCTGTTCTACACCCCATGGAACTTCCTGGAGACCCACGCATCCATCGCCAGGAAGACCACGTTTCCGACCATGCGCCAGCTCTACGACCTTCAGTACGGAGACCCCAACCTGAGCGACCAGAGGGCCATGCTCTATGAGATCGGCGTGGACGTAAACTACAAGCCACACTACCCGTACGGGTCCCTCGCGCTCTTCCGAAGCGACGTGGACAACCTGATCGGGAAGAAAGAGCTCCCCGGTGACACCTTCGTGTACGAGAACATCGACGAAGCGGTCCTCCAGGGCCTGGAGCTCGCCCTTTCATGGGTGCCCGTCGACCCCCTCATGCTCGGCTGCACGTACACCTACCTGGATACGGAAGACAAGCGGGATGACCGGGCCTTGAAGGATCTGGATTTCCGGCCCAACCATCTGTTCAGCGTTCAGGCCCGTTATCAGGCATCCTTCGGCCTCACCCTGAACACCCGATACCTCTATACCTCTTCCCTGAAGTATGAGGAGGAGGGGATTGCCCCTGCACAGAATATCATGACCCTTCCCGACAGGGGGGTGTGGGACATCCATCTGGGCCAGAGATTTCCCTTCCGCAGGGTTCCGGAGTGGTTCGTGGAACTCTTCCTCGACGTCAACAACGTCCTGGACGAGTACTACGAGGAGGACCCGGGAAGGGCTGCTCCCGGGAGAATCGTCTGGGCGGGAATCCGGGCTGAATTCTAACCTGTCTAAATTATAATACATAGAAATCAGAAATTGATTATGTAACTCACTTCCCTTTTTCCCCCTTTTTTTCTACAATGAGAGGAGGCTTTCCGTCCGTAAACCAGTAAGAGGCCTGATTCCATCGACGATATGAGATTTGGCACGATTCTTCTCGTATTCTGCTTGTGTCTCACCTGTGGGTGCGCGAGCTTGATTCGTGGGAACACCCAGGAGATACGAATCGATTCCTATCCGCCGGGTGCGGCCGGCGAAGTCGACGGCATGAGCATTCAGACACCGGCCAAGCTCATGTTGACGCGGAACGAGCCTCACACGGTCGTCCTCAGGAAGGACGGTTACCAGGCCTACCGCACCGAAATCGCAAAGGAGTTTCACTGGCCACCCTTCCTAACAGACCTCATCTTATGGAAGGTGTTTCGAAGTAAAGAGCTTTCTTCGGGTGCATGGCGTCTGGAACCCAAAAGCGTGTACGCAAGCCTGGAAATCGAAGAAGCGTCCATGGAGGATCTCTTGGAGAGGGCAAAAATCCTCCTGATTCAAACTTCCGAGGACGAAGCATCCTCCACCGAGTCGTCTCAAGCCGATTCTACCCTCCTTCTTCCTGCCGTGTTTCGGGTAACAGAGCACGCCGAGGTCTTCACCGCCCCGGATATCTGCCACGAGAGTCTCGGAACACTATACGAGGGTGCCACCATCATCGTGCTGGAAGAGAAGGGGAACTGGTATCGCCAGAGCTGTACACAGTTTGCAGACGGCTGGATCCTCAAATCCGTCGTGAAACCCAGATAGTTTGCCCCCCCCTGTCGCGTCTCGACTTGTTTGGACTCGGTCTCCCGCCCCTCACGTCCCATCTGCTATTCCGTTTCGCTTTTCTTGGGTTCGAGAAGAGTTATGTGTTCACAGAACATGGAGCCATTATGGTGGCGAGCGTTCTGCATTCGCCAAGGGCGAATCTGCAACAACTCCTATCTGCCTGCCACTTCTAGTCCCGCCGCAAAGCCTGCTATCTCACAGAGGAACATGAAATCGCTGCAGGGTATGGATAGTGTCGAGTAGACCAACAATACTCGACAGCCTCATCGACTTTCATGGTACACCTCCTGTGTTGGGTGGAAAGGAACCTATCCTTTGGTCAGCCGTTTTGAGCTTTTGAGGCTTTCGGCCGACGACGGGAGGCTCGCATGGCCGTCTTGGCAGCCTGTACGAGGTAGGATGATCTCGACATGTTACGCTTCTTTGCAGCCGCGTCTATCCTCTCAAGCATGTCCTCCGGAATGGTCACGTTTACTCGGACCGCCTTTGGCTTGGACTCCGGCGCTGAAACCACGAGGAAGGCGACCGCATCGGAATACTCCGGGTCTGCCATCACATCCTCCAGCCTGGAAGGCGCAGGCACCTCTTCTCCATCCTCTAGCATGCCTTGGATATGAAGGGACAGGGCCTCCTCAGCCGACTCCTTGGCTTCGTCGATTGTGCTACCAGCTGAGACGCAGCCGGGTAGGTCCGGAAAAGAGACCCCGAAGTCGCTCTTGGGGTCTTTGTGAATGATGGCGATATAGTTGGACATCTCTGACTCCTATCTGAACTTGATGCCACTCTGGCGTTCGATGCTCCTCAAGGTCCCAAGTGGGATGTCTCTCTTGGGGTGGGGAACCGTGACTCTACCTTTCTTCGAAGGATGGCGGAATTGGACATGAGAGCCGACACGATGAACTTCCCACCATCCCTTACGCTTGAGAACCCTCATTATCGAGCGGCTGTTTATGTGTGTATTTATACACACTCAGCGAGCAGGGATCAAGGGCTTTTTGGTTTCTTCGGGAAGATCAACTTCACTATGAGAGCTTCAATTCTCGTGAGACTTCAGTGACTCAAGAAAGTGAGCATGAATGTTCAGCACTACCAGCTCGTATCTCATCGGGCACTAACAAGTTCATTGACAAGCGAATCGAGCCCAACGAATTCAACGGTCATTTTTCCATAGCGCCGTTGGTACGGTCGCTCCACGTCACTGGTCACAACCCGACATTTGGACTTCGGGTATCGTCGCAGGAACGCCTTCAACCCGCGGGTGTCGATCTCCTCTGCCGACCATTTGCACTCGATTGCCATGGTAGGCCGCCCGCGTGATGCGATCACGAAGTCCACTTCGTGTCCTTGTTTGTCCCTCCAGTAGCGAATGGTTCTGGCCTGAAAACGACCCTGCAGTTCATTGAGCACATAATGCTCCCAGAGACTTCCGAAATCGTCACGCCTGAGCGTATGCCATCCCCTGTGGTAGCAGACGAAGCCGGTGTCGAAACCGAACACTTTTGGGGCGGCAACGATCTCTGTTGAACGACGGGTGCTGAAAGGACGAACAACGTGGACGACGAAAGTGGACTCGAGTACTGACAGATAGTTGGAGATGGTCGTACGACTGACCTCACAGGGCCGGGAAAAACGAGTCGCCTCAAATATGCTGCCGCTCTGAGCGAAGAGGAGTTCTGCGAAGCGCTGAAAAGAGTGCCGCCTTTCGAGCCTGAAGAGTTCCTGGATATCCTTTGCCCAGTAGGCGTCCATCCACTCCTGGAAATCTCGTTCGGGAGTCTCCTCGGCGAGGAAGAACTCAGGCATTCCCCCTCTCAGGAGACGATGTCCGAGATCCGGTCGACCAAAATCCATGAGGTCTGCTGAAAGCAACGGAGTGAGCCACAGCTCAGCCTTTCGGCCGGCAAGGGTATCGCGGAACTTCCGTGAAGCCCCCAAGGTAGAAGATCCCGTGGCAAGCACGCGTGTACGAGGATAGTGGTCGGCCGCAATCTTGAGAATCTCTGAGGGACGGCCCAGTCTGTG
>Ga0180438_10011367_pt1 | contig 10768 bp, 5 predicted proteins | sample SS_ome_12_FD_132455 | JGI IMG/M metagenome (GOLD analysis project Ga0180438, IMG submission 132455) | Hypersaline lake sediment archaeal communities from the Salton Sea, California, USA - SS_3_D_2 metaG | ecosystem: Environmental > Aquatic > Non-marine Saline and Alkaline > Hypersaline >... | reverse complement strand
GATCCCCTCTCTTCCTGCCCAATCGAGGCGAAGGAGTAGGTGAGAAAGCTTCGTGAAGCTGGAGATATGGAAACGACAACATCTTTCATGTCGCCATCTTTGTCCTCGGCCTCAAGAAAGATTCTCCAGCCCGTGCCCGGTTTGACCTTTTGAGGTGCAAAGGAGTCCAAGATGACCGGTTTGCTTCCGGGCTCTATGGGGACCAATTTCCACAGTTCTCCACAGCCAAGTATTAATATCGAGAGTGCAACTATTAGCAGAGAACTTCTCATTTTTTTCTAATCCACAGGGTCAATTCGCCGCTATGCTCTTAGCCTCCACCAGGTGCAGACAGCGGTTGAAAAAAAGAACCTCCCTGTTGACCGAAAGGTCTAATCTCTCAACCAGGGGCAAGAGACCGCCACTTTTTGTGAAACTGAGGTAATTTTGATAATGGTGCCTACCAGCTAATCTTTCTATGAACCGGCAAGTGGTGGCAATAAAGTTTGCTGGTGGAGGTATTCGATAATCTACCAAGATGAGGGTACCTGCAAGCCGCTGCATCTCCCTCAATACTGGCAGCCGTTGCTCTGCCTCCATCTCGTGCATGACCATGCAGGCAGTGGCATAGTCAAAGAAAGCGCTGGGAAAATCTGCCAATTTCTCCCCCGAGGCAAAAATGAACCGGACGTTCCTGAGCCCCAAGTCTCGAACTCGCTGATGGGCATAAGCCCACATGCGATGGGAAGCTTCGACTCCCACCAATTCCGTACACGAATCGGCAAGGGAAAGGACAAGTTCCCCCGTGCCGCAGCCGATATCAATGAGGGAACTTTTTGGTTTTACTTGTCTGCGCACCAGCTTTCGCGCCTTACGCAAAGCTGGATCTACAAATAAATGGTAAAGCCAACCGTCGTAGAAGTTCTCTTGGCGTTTTTGAGACATAAAGATTTCTTAGCCCGCAAGGTGCAAAGCGCAGAGCGCACAGCGTTAAGGGCTCAAGGCAAAGGGCATAGGGCATGGAGCATAGAGCATAGGGTGAATTTCGAATTTCGGATTGCGAATTTACAGATTTCCCACTGGCTCCTATAGATGGTTAAGCCACAAGCCGGTGACCCATAAGGCAAGTACCATAAATAAATTTTAAAAGAAAGCAACCGGTTTTTTGTTCTATTTTTAAGCTTGATGGTTTTGCTCTCGTTATGATAGGGAAACGTTCAGGATGGCAGTGGCACCGAAGTTGATCCAGTTCTGACTTTTCGAGAGTTGAAAATGACCGCTTACGACAAAAAAAACTTCGCCAAAATACTCGAACAAGTAGAACAAGGGAGTATTGCCCCCATCTATCTCCTCCACGGAGAGGATTACCTGATGAAATCAGCCCTTGAAGAACTCACAGAGTTGCTTGTTCCCGAATCACAACGAAGCACTAATCTGCAAGTGGTTGATGGCAGGGAAGCTGACTTCAAACAAATCTTAGACAGCGTCAACACCTTCGCACTCTTTGGGGGACGCAAGGTTGTTGTGGTGCACCATAGCCGCATTTTTTACTCCCGCGCCAACCTACCTGCTCTTGTTGGCAAGAGCAAAGAAGGCTATGAAGCAGGAGATTTGAAAACTGCAGCTGGCCTTTTGCTCGAGGTGCTAGGATACGCTAATTGGTCCCTTGCCGATGTGGCCGCTGGAGCCTGGCGAGAAATACCAACCGATTTGTGGAAAGAAATCATGGGGGTGGAGCAGGGGCAGTCGGAGTTGGAATGGCTGGACCAGGTTATAGATTACGCCAGCAGTAAGGAAATGGAGATACCGGTGCAAACTGATGAGGGTTCCTTACTGGAGGAGGCTCTTCAGGGTGGGTTTCCAGCGGAACAGTGTCTACTGATCACCACTGACACCGTAGACAGGCGGAGAAGCCTTTATCGGCTTATTGAGGAAAAGGGTATTGTAGTCGATTTTAGTGTGACCTCAGGTACTGGCCGAAAGGCTCGCTCCCAGCAAGAGTCGGTGTTGCGAAGCCTGGCTGAGGAAACTTTGTCTGCAGCAGGCAAGAAAATTGAGCCAGAGGCGCTCTCCCTGCTCCTGGAGAGAACCGGCTTTAATCTCTGGGCCCTCAAAACTCAGCTGGAGAAGATTATCTCTTTTGTGGGAGAAGAGTCCCTGGTAACTCTTGAACAAGTAGAAAGTATGAGCGACCACTTTCGGGAGGAAGCCCTCTATGAGCTAAACAATGCAGTGAGCGAGCGAGATTGCCAAGGGGCTTTGCAGGTTTTAAATCGTCTTTTGGATCAGAACTACCATCCACTCCAGGTCCTGGCCTCTCTGGCCACAGAGGTGCGACGATTGCTTTTAGCGCGAGAATTTATCGAAGATAATCTGGCAGGAAATCTGGATCCTAACATCTCTTATGGCACTTTCCAAAAGACTGTGCTGCCCACTGTAAAAGAGAAGACCGAGAAAGGATCACCCCTGGGAAGTATGCATCCCTTTGCATTGCATAAGACCCTGGTCCGCTCCCGTGCTCATCAGATCGCGGACCTGATAGATGCTTTGCAGCATCTTTTCCGAGCCGATCTTACTTTAAAGAGCAGTGGTATTAGTGAGCGTGCTGTTATGGAGAGTCTGATTATGAACCTCTGCCGAGGGAACAAGAACTCCGCTTAACTCTGCGCCCCACGCCCTATGCTCCAGGCCCCATGCCTTCAGGACAATGATATCTCCTCATGCATGACAGCAAGACGTTGCAGAACCTCTTCATTGATGCTTATGCCTAGTCCATATCCTCCCAGTGGCCGGGCCAAGCCGCCCGGCCCGAATTCCACAGGCTCGTTTACAATGTCTTCCTTAAGGATATAGTTGGAGTAGGATCCCTCTAGATAGAGCAATTTTCGGCTCGAGGCAAACTGCCGTCCAGCTGCGGAGAGAATCCCCGTTTCCCCTACTTGACAGCCCAGCTGTGCGGCAATTCCTTGCTCTTGCCCTATTTCAAACATTCGATCGGCAGCTAGGATGCCACCGCACTTGGACAATCTCAGGTTGAATACCTGACAGGCGCGCAAGGATGCCAAATCTTCTGCATCATGTTCAAGACACAATGATTCGTCAGCAATCACAGGGATTTCCATCCGATCCGCAAGCCGCTTCAGCCCGGCCAGATCATGTTTGGCTACCGGCTGCTCCACCGCGCTAATGCCATAGGCCATCATGGCATCAATCCGCTGTTCCGCTTCTTTAGCACCCCAGGCACCGTTGGCATCTACCCGGAGGTCTACTTTGTGACCTAAGATCTCCCGGGCGAGAGACAAAACCGCCAGATCTTTTTCGTTTCCCACTTTTATCTTTACAAAAGACATCTGCACGTCGCGTATCAAGTGGAGAAGACGATGGAAACTCGGTTGGCTCATCATGGGTATAACAGCACTGTAAACCAGAGGCTCCTCTCCCCCCCCCAATAATTTAGCCAGCGACTGCCCCCATGTTTTGCCTGCTGCATCAAGTATGGCAAGTTCCAGGGCGCAGCACGCGGCCGGAGCTTGAGCCCGATTGGGCTCTGAGATCAACCCCTTCAATGTTCCAAACAAATCCCCTGGGTCATCCCAATGGAGTCCATTGCTCTTGGGGAGCAAATCGTCTCGGAGGAAGGCCATACTGGCAGCGGTTATCTCCCCAGTAACGTACTGCCTAGCAATGCCCTCACCATATCCAACCACACCCGAGTCTGTAACCACCTTGACTACAAGGTTTTCACTATAGGTGCGTTCAGCTAGGTAGTGTTTGATAGGCATGCACAGCTCTATCTGCAGGAGATAGAGATGGATCTTCTTCAGCCGCATGTATAGTTCCCGTTTCCTCAAAAAGATTATTTCCCAGAGCGGTGCGTACCTCCTTCCACTGGTACCACTGCTCTGGAAACGCGTAGATGTATCGTTCCAAAACCTGAAGAGCCCTCTGGGAAACGCTTTCGCTCGCAATATTCTGCTGGATTCCGTTCAAAGCATGAAGTTTGAGCCCGTAATGATCTTTGCTCTTTCTTTGGACAAGCCCCATTATTACCGGGGACGAATAGCGACGGCTTAGGAGGCCCAGGGTGCGATCTACTGGACAGGAAGAGCCGAGGAATTGAGTGGATCTATTCCGATGAGGTCGATAAGATTTAAACTCGTCACATTCAGTGATTAATATCTGATTTGCTTTGAGGGCTTTGAGGGCACTGAAGACGACATGCTCGCCATTATTGGCGTCCAACAGCGTTATACCTTTACTTGCCCCTCGCGCTACAAGGGCACGCTTCAGACGGGGTGTTTTGAAACGGACAACCATAGTAACTGGATACCCCTTGAGAGCCAAAAACAGAGGCAAAAACTCAACGGCTCCGAAATGGGCTGTAACCAGAATAACTCCCCTGCCTTGGCAGAGAGATTCATCTATGAGGTGTTGCCCCTCTAATTCAACCCGCTCTAGCAAGAAGCGACACACTCTACCGAAATGGGCATAGGCAATGATAAGTTTTTCGTGGTAATGATGATAGATGCCACGGAAGGTCCTACGGACGATCAGATCCGTAGGTTTCCTTTCGGGAAAGCGACGAAGAATAGCTGAGAGGTTTTTCTTGATCTGTTTTTTTTCTTCGCCCTTGAAAAAGAAGTAGATGCGCCCCATTAGACCAAGATAGGGCCGCACTAGAATTTTAGGCAACCAGCGAATCAAGATAGTGTTGAACCGCCATTGCAGAAAACGGCTGAGTCCAGCTCTCCCCACAAGGTGCGCACATATTGCTTTCATACCATTTCCCCTTAATTACGCCCTGGATGGAGTATTTAAAATTTTTTAGCTCTATCGCCGTAAGGCAATTACCTTCCTAGTACCCCTTGACCTCCCATTAGAGTCACTGTCCGTGTCTCCACCAATGTCAAGCATTTTTCTTACCGCATAAACCAGTTCTTCAGGCTTGAATGGCTTGTGCACCAACGGTGTTTGACGATCTCCGTCTAACAGTTTTGAATCAGGTTCCCTGGAGCCGTAGCCACTACAGATTAATATTTTCAAGGTAGAGTCTATTTGTCTGAGCCTCTCTAAGGTCTCTTTGCCACTGAGCTTGGGCATAAGGAGATCCAGAATTACCAGATCAATCTCAGCTCTCTTATGGTTGAAGATCTCGAGTGCTTCCACCCCATCAGAGGCCTCGATAACCTGGTAGCCGTAACCTCGCAAAATCTCAGTACCTAGATCCCTAACCATTGGCTCGTCGTCCACTAACAAAATAGTCTCATTGCCTTCCAAGCCAGGCTTTAACTGGCTTAGTGCTGGCTCTTGTTCTCTACCACTTGCTAAGCGGAAATAAAGATTAAACTCAGTGCCCTTTTTCTCTTCACTTAGCACCTGCACGTACCCACGAGCGTTCTGAACGATACCGTAAACCATGGCCAATCCGAGACCTGAACCCTTGCCAACTTCCTTGGTGGTGAAAAATGGATCGAAGATCTTATCCAGGTTTTCCTCTGCAATGCCGCTTCCATCGTCAGCCACTCGAATCCGGATATATTTCCCCGGTTCTGCTGCAATATCTTGGTAAGCAGGGGCAAGGTCTCCATCTAAGTCAACCTCAGCTGTGGAAATCGATATTTTTCCGCCGTTAGGCATAGCATCTCGAGAATTGAGACAGAGATTGAGTATTGCCTGCTGCACCTGGGTAGAGTTCGCAGCTATAGGAGGTATGTGGGGGTCTAAATCAAGCTCCAATACAACATCTTTACCGACTGAACTTTCGAGCAATCGGGCAGTCTCCCGAATAAGGCGATTGGGATAAACTATCTGGAGGTCCTCAGGTTGGGTACCGCGGCTGAATGCCAGCAGCTGTCTGACCAGATCGGCAGCCCTTAAGCTGGAAGTTTCGATAATTTCGACAAAACGCTGGGTTTCCGGCTCTTCTTGGAGTCGGTGTTTCAGGAGGCTGGCGTATCCGAGCACTCCAGTGAGGATATTGTTGAAATCGTGGGCAATACCCCCTGCCATGGTGCCGATGCTTTCCATCTTCTGCTGATGCAGGAGTTTGGTCTCCATCCGCTTTTTATCAGTTATGTCAGTGACCATGGCAAAGCTACCCCTATAGCGATCCCCCTCAACAACGGGAACACTACTTATAATGACTGAGACAAGTTTACCGTCATTACAGAGCATCTCGATCTCTTCTTGAGCCACCAAACCTCTCATGTTTTGCACAAGAAGATTCAAGAGTATCCTCTTCTTGTCAGAGGGCACGAGCTCATTTATGTTTCGACCGAGCATCTCATCATAACCAAGAATCGCGGACAGCCGCTGATTAGAAAAGGTGATGAGGCCATTTTCATCCACAACCCATATGCCCTCGTGGGCGTTTTCTACTAGTTCACGGTACTGGCGTTCTGATTCCTCCAGCTTTCTATACAAATTGGCGTTATGAATTGCTATGGCAATCTGATTGGAAAAACTGATGAGAAAATCCCTCTCCGTTGAAATAACTTGACCGCCCGATTTTTCTTGGTCGCCAACTAGCACGCCCAAAATAGTGCCTCGCACCTTGAGGGGTAGAGCTATGAAAGCCTCTGGCTGAAATCGCTTGATCAGGGGGTTCTCTTTATTAATGTTCGAACCAGCCACATCATCCACCAGTTCAGGCTCTCCGGTTTGAACCACCCGGGCCAAGATGTTTGTCTCCTTGGTCAGGGGAACGCTGTAAGACCTTACATCTTCCACATAAGAAGGATCTGTGCCCACGGCATGAGCGAAAAACAGTTCTTCTCGTTCCTCGTCCACCAGAAAAATAGCCGCCCTGTCCAAAACCGACACGTCAACTAACCGTTGGAGAATGAGGGTCAACAGCTCATCGATGTCTAGGGTCGAAAGGATGGCAGTGCTAGCGTGCTGCAAACTAACAAGCCTATCAAGCTGGGACTTTAATTGTTTGTTGAGTCCATGAACCTCAGCATATTTCTCCCGCAGAAGTTCTTTGTCCTGTTCCAGTTCTGCAATGGTAGCCCTAGCTAGTCTCCAGGGAGCGATTACCTGGAGTAAAAGCCGTTTGATCGACGGTCTCCGCTTCCAACTTAGATGATACTCACAGTAATCATCTCCCTCGAAGTAGCATTTGCGCTCCTCTAGATGTAAGGGGGGTTCATTCCAAACTACGGGAACAGCCGTGTATACGCCTCGGTTCATGAGGCAAAAGTCGCGAGTCATGGGAATATCTCTGAACCACTTGAGACGGACCACTGCCCCGTCACGGTTGAGCCTCGCCAGTTGGACCTCTTTATTGCGGTTGAATTTGTCGTTGAGACTCTGAAGTCTCCTTAAGGTATGAGCGTGACTGCGGAAAGCGAAAAATAGAATCCGCTGAATATAGCCGAGGCGCCTTTTGGCCACTGAGTCGAATCCGATATGGAAGACCACATCCTCTTTGCCAAAAAGCTCTTTGACTCTTTCGTAGAGGAGGATGAGTATATCAGAAGAGACCCAATTATTGGGGTCACAAAGAAACTCCTTGGAATTCGTCACACCATCCAGTTGCTGGCTCAACCCCTTGAGCAGTGGATCAACCAGCAAAGGATTGCGCTCCTCAACATAGTCAATGACGGCTTTGGTGTTGATACAGCTGTTGTGACTTTCCATGGGCTTAAGCTCAGAAAACAAAAACCACACTGCCTTAGACGTACGGTCTCACCTCTCGTGGATTTGTTAAAATCCCGAGACCAGTAACTAAAACGTGTGGTTGATTGGTGTTGGAAGCGGATGGTTGGTCAGCTACTAGCCAAGTCAAAAACCTTGCCGCTGGCCTACATCTCTAGCATCCCTTATACTTTTTATTGCTTTGAAATGTCAAGAAAAAAAACATTGTAAAAGGGAAAACTTTATTTGTCACTAAGCGTTTGCAGCTGCTGGTCAAAGCGAGCTGTTACCAGGTCCTCGAACTCCTTACCCTGGTGGCGCCGGTTGTTAACGAGTTCACTCCGTATTTTTTTCCACAGTTTTAATAGCTCTTCAATATTGATGCAGTTACTAATTTCTCGGTAAATGGCCTCGAGTCTACGGCTGCGCAAACGATCCCGATTGAATTCAAACATGTCCTTTGCCAGTTGTATTTGTTCTTCAGAGAAATCGTTTTCTTCAGCCAGCACTAAGAGTTCATCAAGAACACGCTCGATACCGGCGAAGCTCCTTTGCTGTCGCATCTTTTTTTGAGCCTTATGCATAGCCCGATCTATCAGTTCCTGTAAACGCAGATGGAAAGATTCACTAAGGATCTTTTGGTAGTCTTCGGTATGGTAAGGATGCTTCCTGAGCTTTTTTAAGCCCCGATGATAGAGGTGTTTGAGCCTTAAGATGTCATCCTCCTCCCTGACTTGCTCGAGAATGCGCTCAATCTCAAGACGATCTTGAAAAAGAACCTTTAATACCGCCTTGTCTGGATTGACCTGTAGAATAATCCCTAACCGAGCTCTGTTGAGACTGGAGAGCAACCGGCCGTCCTTAAATAAGCGATCTGTAGGCAGATTGGCCAGTTCTTCGGCGATAGCCTGGTAGCGTCGGTCAATGATCAGGCTGAGGTCATGAAAATCGAGTACCCAGGGCTTTACATTCTCAGGGCAAAACCGGTCCAGAGCACGGAAGCTAAGAATCAAGAGTTTTAGCCAGGTTCCAGGCTCCAGGTGTTTCGCCACGTATTCCAAGCCATAGATGCGGAGAAAATCGTGGGCGGGGCTTAGCTTACCTACCAACTGTCGCCTTATTTCCTCGTCGAACCCCAGGAGCGCCTGGTAGACGACAATGGCTTGCTGAAGATCTTTTTCGAATTTGCCCAAGCCAGTGCTTTTTAGACCTTTCTTGTGGTAAATGAAGCTCACCGGCATGTCCAAAATCTTCATTTGAATATCCACGAAACTAATTTCTGCTAGCCCAACAAGTCGGAAGAGTCGTTCAACGGCAGCTGCATCCTCTCCCTTGCTGCGGTAACCTTGCTCATCTTTTAAACTATCCCAGTGGGAGAAGAGGACAAACTGATTTTGACCTGATTTCATTGTATCCATTTCGGTCAAGAGACTCTTGCCCTTTTCTCTGAACTCATTATCCATGTGGGTTTGCCATGAAATCTCTCCACGCATGACGTTCAAAGCCAGTTGGCGTAAATGCAAAAAACGATCAAGTAAATCTTCAACCATAATGCCTTCACTGTAAGCCGCAGCAGCAAGAACCGAATGGAGAAAGAAGGCTTCAAATAGTAGCTCGTCACCACAAGAGGTAACCAGATCCAAAGCTGGCAAGGCTACTTCTCCCTTGAGCACATGTCCCACCAATCCGTGGACCTCCACGAGGAAATCGGTAAGTTTGCTTTTCTTCTCATCCATCCCAAACCGCTCAAGAAGAGCCTGCCGCCGAATGATTTCAGCTCCTGCCTCAGCGTGAATATTGCTCTGGGAGAGAGATCTATATTCTTCTAGATACAATGGAAGCTTGCCGATTTCTTGGAAAATCAACGCTGCGCTTAAGCATTCCATGAGGTCGGCTCGTGTGCTGATGCGGTTAACCACCTCCTCGAGCATGTCGATCTGTAGATTACTTATGCCGATAGACTCACCCGTCATTGCACCAAATTGCTGTTGAGCCAGCTGGTAGAAGATCTCCGTGTTTTGCAGTGCTTCACGATCTCCAGTCACTAAGGCTTGGAACTTCTTAAGGCAGCGAAGGACGTATCTGGCAATTGTCTCCCCAGAGTGAATTTTCTTGCTCGGCTTGATCTTATCAAGCTCCCAGAACTCCGTAAGGATACGACGGCCGATTGTGGGACAGTGCTCGTGGATTACCTCCAAGGTGTCAAAAACTCGTTGGGGGATCAAAAGCTTTTGGGCGAACAGTTTCTCGAGACGGGAACAACAGAGGTCAATCTCAGCTTTCTGCCTGGCCAGTGAGTCAGGGTCAACGGTAGTAGCCGGGGCGAACTGTAGCAAGTGGTCGTGATATGTATGTAATTCTCCAAAGAGTCGATCGGCCTCTCTTAATTCTGATACAGCAATCTCTGGAATCAACTGGTCACGAGCCGACTGGAGGATTAATTCAACCTTTTTGAGGTTGTCTTCCACATCAATGAAGACGACCTCGGTAGCCTGACTCACGGGATTGTGCCGCAGTTGAATACCACTGTGAAAGATAAAGGCCGGTCGACCCTGAGACAAAGTCTGTTGTATTTCATTTAGGTAGTCGAAATGAAGCTGCTCCGGTGCCAAAGATTCCAGGGCCTTTTTCACCCTTGCCAGCCTTTCGTCGTTGTCGTCATGCTCGGAGCTGATGAGCGGATTGAAGTTAATAACACTTCCCGGCGAACCACTTATAGTAATCCACAGGAGGATAAATCCCGCCCGGGTACCAATCATCGGAAATATGTGACCTGTGCCGTGAAACTGGCAGTTAAGTAGTTTGCGGAAGAAGTATGGACGGCTGAAAAGTTCGCGCTCATAAAAACGCTCCTTGAATTCGTTAGTAATCCTTATAAGTTCTAAGACCTGATCAATGTGCTCTAGTTTTTCCGGGCGGTAGTCCGCCAGGGCTTCTTTTTGAAAAGGACCCTTGTCGGCGATATGGGTCCATGAGTCCAGGTATTCGAAAAGATTGAATAATTTCAGCATTTGGCGCACCGCCAGATTCTGTGCCCCACCCAGTGCCGCTATTTTTTGATCATGAAGAGTCTCCCACTCCAGTTGGGGATCAGCAGCTATCCAGATGGCCTCGTCATAGAGGCTGAAAAGTTCACTTCCCTGTTCCTTAG
>Ga0180438_10011364_pt1 | contig 10769 bp, 6 predicted proteins | sample SS_ome_12_FD_132455 | JGI IMG/M metagenome (GOLD analysis project Ga0180438, IMG submission 132455) | Hypersaline lake sediment archaeal communities from the Salton Sea, California, USA - SS_3_D_2 metaG | ecosystem: Environmental > Aquatic > Non-marine Saline and Alkaline > Hypersaline >... | reverse complement strand
TTTTTTGATTTAGAGCTTCAATCTCATAGATAAAACTTTCATTTTCACCAGGTTTTAAACAATCAAGACGGTTAATTAAGCTTCCATAGATTAAATTAAATTCTAGCTGCGTAAAGCTAAAAATATCGCTTAGATCAACTTCACCAATACAGATTGAACCCGTGTTTATAACGGTTAATTTTACTTCAATGGTATCTCCAATTTCTACTTGATTTTTATTTATAGTTTTTAAAATTGAAAGATTTATAAAACCTAAAACAAGAATACCTGAATTTCCTATTTGGATTGCATTACTTTCATAATTCTCGATAAAGTTTATCGAGGGATAATAATAACCTTTCCAATTTTCTTTAAGAATGCTGATATTCATCGTTTCTAATTCGTCTTGTTCTAAATTTTTAATAGTTAAAGAGTTATAATCTATTCTTTTTAGATCACCATAATAATCATTCATAGTAATTGATAAATTATTTATACCTAATCCAGCTGGGCTTCTATTTTTAATGCCTATTGTTATATTGAATATATCACCAATTCCAGGATCGCTTAAAGATGAGCTATAATGAATATCGATAATCTTTATATATGGGAATCTACTTCTATAATCAATGGGGGCCGTTATATAAACTTCATTTGGTTTATTTACAAGAAAGGACGAATTTAAATTCTTAATATAATCTTGGTTATGATAAGTAACATTTGTCCCACTTATCTTTATCGAATTAGGAGTATAGAAGGACAATTTAATAAGAATTTCCTCAGAAGGATTTAAAATAGGTATACTATATTTCAATTTATTATCTTCAAGTGTAAAATTTTGCGTATCGTATATTATTCCGGGTAATGGTATTGTTATATTGACATCAAATGCTGGTCTTGTACCTATATTTGTTAATATTAATGAATATTCATTTAATTCTCCGATTTTAGAATTAAAAATTAAAACATGTGAATATGTAACTATTGAAGCCATTTCATAGGTGCTCAAAGAAATATCATTAGAAAACCTTATGTATTCGACCAACCCAGAAAATGAGCTATAGATAATTCTCGATCTTTGTATCTTATACTCATTAACATCTCGATAAGAAAATTCGACATTAAAATCATTAATAGAAATGTTGAATTGGTTTAAATTAACCCCTATCAATCTTACAATTATCGTATGATTATTTTTAGAGCTAGGATCAAAAAGCCAATCTAAAGTTCCTTCATTTTTAACAAATGAAAAAGTTTGTGTATCATTTATGGCTGAAACAAAGAAATCTGAAATATCTTGAAACGCTTCAGTCGAAAAATTAAATATTTCTATATTCATAAGACTTTCTGGATCATTTAAATTGATAACTACGGAAACTCTATCTAAGGAATTATTCCAGAAATCGATATAACTCTCATTTTTAAAAAGAAATTGAATTTCCAGCTCATGCTGATTGACATATTTTTGTTCAGATGTGATTTGCCAACTTTCTTTATCTAATTCAAGTGCCATATGAGGATTGGTATCATTTATTGAGAATCCTGATATTAATGAAGGTAATTGAGGGAAATTACTTCTTATCGTAAAGTTATAACTATAAAATGAGGTAAATGAGTCCAAATAACTTATAGAAAAATTTGAAAGCGTATAGCTTATCGTTTTATTTGGCTCTAATTTCCAATTATCTTCATTCCATATACTATAGGGATTAGTAAAAGTATTTATAAGATCATCTGGATATATTCCAATTGCTATTAAAGAAGCAATTAGTTGAGTGTTGCCAGTGGGGGGTGGTGCATTAATAATATCTATTATATCTCCCATATTTGAATTATAAGGTAAAAGATTTGTAAAATTTAACATGTTGGGATAATATGTATCTATTAAACCAGCACCAGTAGTATCAAAATAAAATATTCGAGGGGCTTCATCAAAATTGAAAAAATCTTCTAAATTATCATATTGATTTGGATATTCACCTCTAACAACTTGCCAAATAGATTCTTTTAGATCATCATCATAACCAAGTAAGCTGCCAATTGGACCAACAATGAACGTAAATGCATCATCTAGGGTGATAGGGATTGAGGTAGGTATACCCCATGCAGTTTCATTTCCCATGTTTTTAGCAGTAATGTTAAATGAAAAATCTTTATATATCCCATAAGATGAATTGGGATTAATCAACTCTTTTTTTATAATTATATTCGGTTCGGAATTACTTATTTTGTAATTGATTATCAAATCTGCAATAGGATTGAAGAGCCCAGTAGGGATTCCCGGAAATCCTTGGAGACCTAATAGATGTAAAAAATTAATAAAGTTCGTAGGCTCTTCTAAATTTACTGGAATGACATAACTCCTTTTAAAACCACCTTCATCTTCCCAGATAAGGTTAAACGAAAAAGCTTTAAAGGTTTCAATATCAAAATCAATGTCCGCATAAAATAATATTAAACCAATTTGTTCTAAAAGAAAATCGTAAAAATCAAAATTGGTGGGGGTAACGTCTATAATCTCTGTACTAAAAATCTTGATATTAATATTACTCATAAATGCACCTGATAAAGCAATAAATACCTTTTCACTTGGTCTCAAAGGTTCTCCTAAATAGTTTAAGCTTTTCCATAAGTCAAACTTATATTGATTATCACTTATAGAAGTTATTCCTTCACTCAATCCTTCATATTGAATCATCAAACTAACATAATGTGATTCATTTGATAATTCGAACGTATTAAATATCTCGCTTAAACTTTCGATGTTTTCTTGTGAAACAGTTTCATTTATATTAATAAAATCAGTAAAATTCCCAAAAAGAGACGAATAATCTACTAGTATTGTTGAAAACTGTTCAAATATCGTCTCGATGTCTATACTTTCTAAAAATGAAAGATCTAATGACTCTAGATTGAAATTGACTTGATCTATAGACTCTAAGAAATCATCATTGAGTATATTCAAGTCGTTTATTATAAAAAATGTTGAAGATAAATGGTTTGTGTTAAAATAATTACTTGAACTTAAGCGTTGCAAATCTAATGCTTTCCAATAGCCATCCATGGGAAGATTACCAGTAACCTCTCTTAGAAATAATTCCCAATTTGGATAATATCCAATAAAAGGGATAAAGTGAATATCAGACACATTTATAAGAATTAAGTCGATTTCAAATTTTCTTTTAATTATTTCAAGAGCTCTGTTTGCTCTAAATTCAACAGACTTAGCGTCTAAATCCTTATCATAATATAAAAATCCGGCAAAACTATTAAAGCTCATTTTATAATGATTATTTGAGCTATCTCCCACTAATATTTTTGGAAATGCTTTCGGTAAAATACCATTAGAAACACTTATTAGTATGTTACACTTATAAAATGCAGGATCTCTTGTATCAAATCTAGGGAAAATACTAGTATCATTTGAAAACATCGATTGTTTTATGAGAGAGGTATTACCCGCTAAAACTACATCGATATTTTCCGCATAAAGGTCAGTACCAGCAATATCTGATGTTTGAGGGCCTTCTATTATCCAATCTTGCTTTTGACTGGCATTGAAAAAATTTTCTGGTATATAATTTATATTTAATCCGAAAATCAGGTCAATTAGGATTATCAGTATAATTATAATATCTTTTCTTAGTTTCAAGTTCACTCCTCTTCCTACATAGTTTCGCGGTAAATTTCTACTATCTTTCTCTTCCGAGATTTTCTTAATAACAATCTCATGCCAATCAATGTAAAAATTATTGATACAGTGAATACAAGGATCATATTTGATAAAGGAAAAGTAGGAATATTTGGTAAATCACTTAATAGATTTACTGAAGTAGATAATAATAATCCTGTGAACCAACCAACTAATACTCCTACACTCCCACTACTTAGCATTATAATTAACGATTCAATAGTAAACATGCGATTCATATCTCTTCCTTTAAGGCCTAATGTTCTAATAATCCCTATTTCTTTCTTTCTCTCAATGATGGTTGAATATGAAGAAGAAATTAGCCCAAAAAGGCAAATCACAATTGTAGCATCCAAGGTTAAACTAAAGAAAGTATCTAAAATTGTAAAATAGGATTGTTGTTGGCCTGAAGATTGCTGTAAATTTACGATTTCAAAATCATATGATTCCCTATTTTGTTCTTCTAAATCTAAAGTTATTTGTTGGGAATTACCTAAACTGTTTAAACTTAATTTAATAAAAATCTTATCTAGATACGGTATTTGAGGGATGTCCATAATGCTCATATAGATTTCCTGCGATATCATTACTCCTCCCATTTGGGCAGAGGCTCCAGACCTCCCGAATTCAGCAAAAAAGCCTGGCATACTAGCTGCAACTCCGATTACTTTAAATTTATAGATTTCAGATTCATCTCCTCTCTGAATAACCATTCTAATTATATCTCCCACTAATATATTTAGATTAGAAGATATAGCTTCTGATATAATACAAGTGAAATATTGTTCAGTTTCAAATAATTGATTAAATGAATCTGAAGTACCCCCTTGAGTAAATTCAATATACTGTGTTTTAATAGTAGAAGAATATTCTTGATCAATTCCGATTAGACTAATTTCTATTGTTGATAATCCTGTATAATCGCCAATCTCCGCAACAAATTCCTTCCCTTCTTCAGAATAAATTTGAGTAAGATGGAAAGGGCTAGCTATAACAGTTGAAACCCTCTCAATGCCCTCAATGCTAAGAAGCGTTGTTTTAAAATCATTAGTTAATATCCTACTAGGATTAACTGAGAAACCGTTATCTTGGAGTTGGATTATATCAGAACTTATTTCCTTAATATGTGAAGTACTCAAAAATCCACCTCCTCCAAATATGCCCCCAAATCCCTCACTCTCCTCAGGATCGTCCCATCCATCTGTTTCTATAACAATATCTGCGCCGTAACGTAGATTAGAGCTAATTACTCCTTGATTCGAAAGGAAATCAAATGCCCCCGCAGTAAATATTACAAATGAAAAAGTGAATGCAAAAATCACAATAGTGCTGAAATTCCTCCGAGCATACCTGAATATAAAAATTCTATATACTGGTGCTAATTTTTTTGAAAAAAGCTTAAATATTAAAATGAAAAACCTTATTATTAACGGCATTATTCCCAACCCTGCTAACGTAGTACCAATCAAAAAGATTATTAGAAGTGCTATTAAAGTACCAGCAATAAGAGAAATACTTCCCGAATTTATTATTCGGGGAATTATTAATAATACAAATCCTCCATTCACTGCTAAAATAATTCCAGTTATAATTAATTTATAGTTAACAGATGCTCTTTTTTTCAATTTATACAAAACATCTTCTTTTCTATAAGGATGAATTGATTCAATTAATTGCAATCGCATTACTTTATATGCTGGAGAAATACTTACAAATAACCCAACAGTTAATCCAATCAAGAAGGAGATTAATACTGACCATATTGTAATTGAAAATGTGACATTTCCTGCTAATCCTGGTATTGTATTAGCAACAACGTTAGCAGCAATAGGAAGAATTATAAAACGAGTTGAAAAATAAGCCACAACAATCCCTAATATAGTACCAATACCACACAATAAGAATCCCTGCATAAGAACAATAGATAAATTGTATTTTTTTGTAGCGCCTAAAGTCCGAAATATTCCAAATTCTCGAATTCTTTCTTCTACTGAGGTTTTTAAAATCCCATTAATCAAAACCCCAGAAATTAACATAGAAATCATAGAAACAAAAACAAAAATAATCGTAATTCCCACACTAAGGAATTCTGAAAATCCTAGTACTTCTAGTTTGGGTAAATCTATATAATATTCATTAAGACCAATTAACATCTGAAGATCTGCGGCAATACCCTTTACTTTATTTTCAGAACCTTCAATATCACGAGCATCGTAGAAAATCTGGTCTTTATTCAGGGTTAAAATTAATTCATTACAAGTCCCTTGAATCGATTCACTTCCAAAAATATCGTATAATGTTGTAATATCCATTACTATTAGAGGTCGATTTTTATATCCTATAGGCCATTTAAGTTGGAAATCAAAAATCTTATCTATCGTGAAATTACTAGCGGAATAAGTAATTTTACCTCCATGTTGTAACCCCATTCTAATTTCTATAGTATCATTTTCAGCATACTTTATGTCCTTATTAAATTCATAATATATTGCGCAATGATATAAAGGCAAACTATGAAGATCAAGTATCTTATTGGAATTTGGAATAACAAAGCTCCCAAATCCGGCACGTCTTTCAAGAGAAAAATTGATACCTGATATAAAGACAGAATATCTCTCATTGCTTAATTCATTAGTATAAAATCCTTTAGATGCATTAACGTTTCCCCATATACTCATTCTGGGGACAAAATTCTCAACATCATCATTATTATCCTTAATGGTTTGAATTATAGGGTTATAAGTAAAATAGTTAGATCGATTTAGTGGTTCTCCATTATAATGCCGAACATTAATATTAAAGTCTTGTCCGCCAGCATCTATACTTAAATAATCTACGAATGTCACTGAAATAGAATCAGATAAAAACAGAACTAAGGCCAGCATAGCTACAGAAATCATTACTCCAATTATCCCTATAGCATTTCTTACTTTATGTCGTGAAAGGTCCTTAAAAGCATATGATAAGAGTGTTTTTATATTAGGCATAAAAATTTTTAAAGAATTTATTTTAAGATTTTTTAAATTTCTTTGAATTTAATATAAAATTAAGGAATCTCCTTCTAATTTTCCATTGATCTGATTTTCTTCTATTAACTCTGCCAAAACATCATTAAAATGTTCTGATAGATTTAAGACTATTGATTTGGGAATACTATCTTTAATATCATTTATTTTAATTTGACTTCTGCCTTGATTAGCGTATAGATATTTGAAAATCATGCTTTTAGATTTTTCTTTGTTCATTTCTGCTTCAGATTTCCTTTTCAGTTCCATTATTTCTGTTTCCTTTAAACCTCCCACTTTACCTTCATGAGTTAGTTTTCCATCTCTCATATGAAACACTCGGGTAGCAAATTCCGAAACTGCAGCATCATGGCTTACGGCTATGAAGGTAGCACCCCGCTTATTTAAATCTCTTAATAGATTTAATATCATTACTCCCGTTTTACTATCTAGATCTCCTGTAGGTTCATCTAGAACACAGATTGCAGGATCATTAGCAAATGCTCTAGCTATGGCGACTCTCTGTTGTTCCCCACCACTTAATTCAGAAGGTGAATGATGAGCTCTCTCTTCTAACCCTACTAAGGATAACAAATCTAATGCTTTTTTTCTTTTACCTCTTCGGCTTAATTTTCCTGAAAAGTGTAGTGGAACCATAATATTTTCAATTGCAGTCATCTGAGGTAGTAAATTATAAAATTGAAATACAAACCCTATTCTTTCTCTCCTTATTTCTGCTAGTGCGTTATCATTAAGCATAGAAATATTTTTTCCTTCTAGAAAAATTTTTCCTCGCGTAGGTGTATCTAATCCACCAATTAGATTTAATAAGGTTGTTTTACCAGAACCAGATGGCCCCATAATATCAACAAAATCTCCCTTATCGATTGTTAAATCAACACCTCTCAGAGCAGCAACAGCAGTGGTTCCTAATAAGTACGTCTTATGCAGGTTCTCTGCAACAATTAAATGATCATAATCCTTTCCCACTTCCTTATCTTCTTTCATTTCTTTTTTTAATTCTTGTTTTTCTCTGCGGGAATATGAAAGGATATCTGCTTTTTGTTTTCTTATTTCCTCTTTTTTCTTTTTATCCTGCCATTTTTTGAAGTCTTTATTTACTTTCCCTTTCCAGATCGCTAATTTTCCGGTTTCTTCTTCGTATTCTTCCATTTCAGGTGTTTTTTTTGGAATACGTGATTCAGCCATATTTAATAACCATATTATTATAGATTAAAAAATCTAAAATATTTACTCCGTATAAGATATAATATTCAAATGCATATATTTTAATACTCTTGGATTATTGAATAGTTACTATATTTTAAACATTCATGTTCTAATTAATTAGAACTTTAATCTTCTTCTCATTAGACGTTGGGAATTAGAGAAAAATTAGACAAAGTTAAATTGTCTACATATCTTATCATAAATGTCAATAATACCCCGAAAATCAATTAGTAGCCTTAAGATATTTTAAAATTTGTGCACTAAGCTCCTTTTCAGCTTCCTTTTTAGTTTTATATTCTTTCGATTTGAGATAAATTGGTAAATTAAGGATAAGGTTCCCCTTATTATCGAAAATCTTTGGATTTTTAGCTACCCAGAGAGAATCATTATCCGGTCCAAATTTCTCATACTCATATTCTATTTTAGGAGTAAACTTAAATTTTTCTTGTAAAAATTCTAATAGTTGATTTTTAAGAAGATTAGGTGATTCCTTTAAATAAATCTCCCAATCATCAAAGAATCGATTGATTATCTTTTGCTCTATAACTTCAATATTTTTACCAGAATCAAGATATATTGCCCCACATACTGCCTCAAAGACATCAGCAATAATAGAAGTATCTTTTATTTTTTGGTTGATTGAAGGAAAAATAAAATTTGGTAAACCCATTTCATTTCCAATTCGTATAAAGGTAGTATTATCTTCTAAACGCTGCTTTATTTGCGTTAATTTACCAGGATCATTCTCACCCAGTAAATAGATTTTAAGGCTAAAAATTAATTTTATAACAGCATCTCCTAACGTTTCTAAAATTTCATAATGGGGGATGCCTTTCTCATTACCATAATGGGGAGTTACTAATGCTTGATATAATAATTCTGGTTCATTGAATTCATAATCGATATACTTTTGAAATTGTTTCAATCTTTTAATGACTGTAAGTTCCATAAAAATAAAATATGTAAAGAAAAATTTAAAAATTTAGAGAATTCTAGTTAATTATATGAAAATGGAGGATATAGATAAAGTTATATCTCTAATTACGAATAATAAAATCACGAATGATAACATTAATAATCTGATCTCTACTTTAGATGTTCCTACTCGAAATGATATGCTTAAAGATATTACATCTCAGCTACTCCACAGTAATCAGTATCTTAGTGATTTCGGAACCTCAAATGAATTAATCCTTGATACAGATAAGGTTACAATTGAACCAAATTCTATTGAATCATTATTTGATAACTTAATTATAAATATTCAAAAAAATCCAATAAAGAAGGTTATTTTCTTAAAACTTTTTCTTGATAGGTTTCATGAAATCACTGAACAAGACAAAAATGTAATTATCCAATCAGTTAAAGATGAAGCACCAGAAAATATTAAAGAAAAATTGATATCTTTGGTAAAGGTATTCAAACTCGAGATTTAAAAAAAGATTTCTTTTAAATTACTATTCGTCTCCATATTGAAATAGTTGGAGTAACACTAATACATTTTTAATACTTTTTATCTTAATCCGAAAAGTCAAAATCTTCCATATAATAGAACCCATTGATAAATTTTCTCCACCTAATAAATCAACAAAAGTTTGGGTTTTAGTTTCAAGTAATCCATCCCATCCAACTACTTCCTTTTTTATGTTAGACTTAGGTTCATTTTCTATACCTTCTACATAAATTTTCCCATGCTCTATTACTAATAAAGCCGCATATTTTCCATCTTTCGCATTAAGTAAAATCTTAAGTTCTTTATCCTTAAAATCTTGCATAAATTTTTCAATCGTGTTAAGTGGTTCGACTTGTTGTGCTACTATCTTTGCAAAGCCTTTCAACCTAACTTTTTTCTCTTCAATCATGTTATCCTTTCTCGTTTTATATTCAATTAATTAAATTTTAAACATGAATAAACATAATTTGATCTTAATTTAATATCAAATTTTAAGATTATTTTATTTCTCAAAAAAGCTTCCAATAAAACAAGGGTGAATAAATGAACTAATCGTAAAGCTTTTAGATCAATCGATATAATGCTAATAATCAGCTTCTGATAAATCGAATAGATCTTCGTATGCTTTCCGATCCTGATCTGAGATTCTTTCCCCTCTTAGAGTCTCTTTAACTATGATCGGGGCTGATTCTTTTTCATCATGCTTGATGGTTTTGACAATTTTATATTCATCAGTCTTTGGGTTCAGTTCGAATTCTTTTTCGCAAGCTTTACAGTATAATTTCTTATTCTTTGGTATCAATATATTGTCACACTCTGGGCAGAATTTCATTTTTCCCGTAATCACCTTTTTAGACTTATAAATTTTACGATTTTGTTCATTTCTTTATATCAGAAATATTGAAAATAATTAAAACTTATAAATTTAACGTAGTTCGATAATTATTGTCTTGTTAGAATATATAAATTTTCATATTACATTATCTTAGTATTAATAAAATTTTGATTAAATTATATAAACCTATAACACATTTTGATTATTTTCCAGTATTTTAATATATGAGTCTAAGTAAAAAGTTATTTAATATTCACTAGCTTATAAAATATAGAGAGTAGTAGGTATTATAAGAGGATTTAGGTAATGAAACATGATATCATGATTTTCGGTCATAGAGGAGCGAGTAATATAGCACCCGAAAATACCTTAAAAGCGTTCAAAAAGGCTATTGATTTAGGTGCCAATTTTATAGAATTTGACTTACAGGAAACATCAGACGGGAATCTAGTAATTACACATGATAAAGATATCCAAAGGATTACAGGAAAAAAGGGATTTATTAAGGCAATGACTCTTAAAGAGTTAAAACAATTAGATTTTGGTGAAGGTGAGAAGATTCCTACATTAACTGAA
>Ga0180438_10011363_pt1 | contig 10772 bp, 11 predicted proteins | sample SS_ome_12_FD_132455 | JGI IMG/M metagenome (GOLD analysis project Ga0180438, IMG submission 132455) | Hypersaline lake sediment archaeal communities from the Salton Sea, California, USA - SS_3_D_2 metaG | ecosystem: Environmental > Aquatic > Non-marine Saline and Alkaline > Hypersaline >... | reverse complement strand
TGTGAATTTTTCTAATCTTAAAACTGCCTTATGCGTTCCTTTTTTAAGACGGCAGGAATAAGAGTCATAAATAAAGCTTTTATCAAAAATATAGTAAACAGTTCGATAAATTGCGTGATGCACAATTCTATCCCGAACAGATGCTTTATGAATATGTCTTTTCTTGGGGTCAGTGATGTAAAATGAGGTATAATTTGAATGTCGATAAGTTTTATTCTTTAATTGATAATGGATTAAAAAAAGATTATCTTCTAAATAATGCTCAAAAAGTTGAACATCGGACTTTTTGCGCTTGCCTCGTCTGAATTCTTTATAACTTAAATATAAATTTTCTAAACTAACAATTTTAAGAATGAGGTTTTTATGCAAAATGAAATCCCTATTATCCAAAAAGTTTATGATTTTTATTGCGAACTCTATTTAGCGGCTGAAAAGATGCCCAAAAAAGACAAATATACTTTAGGCGAAAAATTAAGTAGAACAACGCTTGATTTAATGGAACTTCTGATTATGGCAGGCTACGCCGATAAAGAAGCAAAGAATATCTTTCTTGGTAAAGCAAATGCCAAACTTGAACTTCTAAAGATTCTGATCAGATTAGCTGAAGAGATTAAAGCTATTAATACTAAGAAATATCTCTTATTGCAGGAAAAACTGCAGGAAACAGGCAGAATGTTGGGTGGATGGTTGAGATCTCTTAGATAAAGACGAAAGAAGAGAGAGACTACCGGGCGAGAGCACCCCAGTTCCAGTTCGTATCGTGGCGATCCATGTTGTCGACGTTGAACCCATTGTCAGCATTCGAGTTGACGTTGAGCGAGTTGTCCGAACCGTAGGTAATTGCCTTCTGCCATCTGTATTCACTGCCTCGGGATTTCTCCCCTGGCTGTATTTTATCTGCGAGTACCTTGACATATTCTGCCAAAGACCTCAACCAGCAGAGGACAAGGAGTTCTCCTCTCTTCTTTTGAACTGCCCCGAACTCCGTGGAGTTAGGGATTCTGTCTCAAAGAGACAAAGAAGGCAACGATTAAAGTCCGTGGATTTTAATTCTTTATTGCCTCGTTTAATATTTTATAGATAACTAGATAAAAAGAAAATGGCGCAGAACCCTTTGTCTATCCGAGATGGACAGAATAAAGGCCTGCGCCACACAGCAAAGTCCAACGACCGAGAGGATCGAGACGTCAAACGCCAAGTCCCACGAACTCCCGGGCGAGAGCACCGCAGTACCAGTGCGCATCGTGGCGAGCCATGCGGTCGACGTAGAACCCAAGGACAGCAGACGAGTAGACGTAGAGCGAGTAGTCCGAACCGTAGGCGTTGCGGCAACGGATTGATATGCCTGAGAAGAGAGGCCTGTTGAACTCAAGCTGACAACGCAGCTCGAGGTAGGATGTCTCCTCGGCACTCGTCATGCCGTCTCCGCCCCTTTCCAGCGTCCAGCTGTGATGCTGGTCGTAGGTGAGGTTACGCGGCTGGTGCCGGCGGTCGACTTCGGCCACACGACCGAAGTCCTGGCGCAGGACGCCGAACTCGGTCGGCAGATGCTCGACTGCCTTGTCCGTCCTCCAGAACTCCTTGCCCGGATCGGTGTAGAGCCAGACCGGCTCCTCGCCGCTCGTTCTGAGCCGATCGTTGAGGGCATAGAAGGCCTGAAAGATCTGCGGCAGACCGAGCTTGCCAATCACTACGCGATCGTGCTCAGTGACCATCCCCTTGACCTCGCTCATCTTCTCAAGCGCAGCCTTGACGAGGTCGTCGCCCGGGTACGCCACGCCGGCGTCGGTGCAGATGGCCCCGAGCCAATGCTTCTCGCGCTCGAGAAGCGTGTCGAAGTCGTACGCGAACGGCTCGCCTTTCGCCAACGCCTTCATTTGACGAATGGCGACAGGATCCCTTCGGATTATCCTGTCGATGAAGGACGAGGCGACCTCACCGAGGGCAATCTCAAACTCGTGGGCCCGACCGAGGCCAGGGCCAAAGCATCTAGTTGACGCTGCAGGACTCATCCCATCCATGGGACACATCCTCCTTCGGATTTCACGCCTGAAGGCGTGTTGGTACTTCATTGGCTATATCTTAACATAATAATTAGATGTTGTCAAGTTTTATAATGACTTTATGATACTATAAAAAATACACATCCATCAACGACAAAATAGGGGATTAAGCCGGAAAAAAATTTTGCCTGGAGTAGGGCTATTCCCCCGCTTCAGCGGGGGACGCCCGCTCCGCCGCCGGCGGAGATAGGGGAGTGATAAAATTTAAAATCTAATATTTAAAACTCAAAACCCCTGGGTATCATCTCGCCTAATAAACCAAAAATCCCGCTATAGCGGGATAAAATAATTATTATTTCTTAACTCTTATTTTTTAACTCGCTTGCCTGCTCCCCTTTTCTTAAAGATGCGTTCAAAATCCCCTCTCTCTATTGTCTCTTCTTTAAGTAATTTTTGGGCAAGTTTTTTAAGCTCAGGTTCGTGTTTTTTAAGAATATCTTGGGCTCTTTTTTGTGCATCAACCACCATTTTCATTACAGCCTTATCGATTTCAAAAGCGGTTTCTTCAGAATAATTTTTGTGTTCGCCCAACTCCCTACCCAAGAATACCAACTCCTCATTTTCGCCATAAGTAACAGGACCAAGTGCTCGAGTCATGCCGAATTGTTTAACCATTTTGCGGGCAATTTTGGTTGCTTCACGCAGGTCATTTTGAGCGCCTGTTGTCATTTCACTAAAAATCAATTCTTCGGCTGCCCTGCCGCCCAGAAGAGATGCTAATTCATCCTTGAATTCTTTCCTCGTATGAATTTTTCTGTCTTCGGTTGGCAATTTCCAGGTATATCCCAAAGCCACACCTCGAGAAACAAGTGAAACTTTATGCACTGGATCTGCATAGGGTAACAAATGAGCTACAATGGCATGACCTGATTCATGGTAAGCAGTTATTTCTTTTTCTCGTTTACTTAGAACATGGCTTTTTCTTTCTGGACCAAGCATCACTTTTTCAATTGAAGCTTCAATATCGCTTTGTTTAATATCTGATTGGTCTTTTTGTGCTGCCAAAATTGCTGCCTCATTCATTAGATTTTCTAAATCAGCCCCAGAAAATCCAGCCGTAGTTTTGGCGATACTCTCAAAATCAACATTTTTAGCCAAAGGCTTATTTCTTGAATGAATTTCAAGAATCGCCTCTCTTTCGTCTTTATCAGGAATATCAAGACTAATACGGCGGTCAAATCTGCCCGGGCGAAGAAGCGCCGGGTCTAAAACATCAGGCCGATTAGTTGCCGCCATAACAATTACATTAGTATCAGTGTCAAATCCATCCATCTCAACTAGTATCTGATTCAAGGTTTGCTCTCGTTCGTCATGGGAACCGCCAAGTCCTGCTCCGCGCTGTCTGCCGACAGCATCAAGTTCATCAATAAAGACAATAGAGGGTGAATTCTTTTTAGCCTTATTAAAGAGGTCTCTAACCCTTGAGGCACCAACACCAACAAACATCTCAACAAATTCTGATGCTGAAATAGTGAAAAAAGGCACATTGGCTTCCCCGGCAACTGCCTTGGCTAAAAGAGTTTTGCCCACTCCCGGCGGACCTAACAAAAGCACACCTTTGGGGATTTCTGCCCCAAGTTTTCTAAATTTACCAGGATTTTTTAAGAAATCTACTACTTCTTCAAGTTCTTTTTTGGGCTCTTGCAGCCCAGCTACGTCTTTGAAAGTAACCCTTTTTCTATTTTTTGAAGAGTAAGTTCTTGCCTGGCTTTTGCCAAAAGATAATGCTCTATTGTTGCCTGACTGAGCTGAACGGAATATAAAATAAATAAAAGCGCCAATTATCAAAACAGGCAAAAGCGCTGTCAAAAGACTGAGCCAGATTCCTGAGGAGCTTTCTCCCTTAACATCAAGCTTTACTTGGTCTGGGTTTATACCATATTCAGTCAGAGAAACGCCTGCTTCTTTGGCTGAATATTCTTTTTCGCCGTTTTTAAGGTCAATTTCTAAATTATTGCCATCAACCAAAATTTTATCTACTTCATTATTTTTGACCTGTTCAACGACTTGACTTAAGGGTACTTCGTTTTTGGAATTGCCAAAATAACCTACAAAAGAATAAATTATGGTGATAGCAACAGCAATGATGACCAGATAAATAAAAGTTTTTGAGCAACTATTCTGCATTTTTTATTATTTAACTTACGCGCTAAATAATCTTATCACCTGAAGAGAGTAAAATCAAGCTCCTATATCCAAAATAGCATCTTTTAAATACTTAAATTTTGTAAAACCAGCCTCCTTATTTAAATGTCCCCCATTTTTAATAAAATCAATTTTTGTTTTTAGCTTCTTTGCTAATTCTTGTGCTTTTTCTTTTGATACATATGGGTCATTGTCTCCATGAATAATGAAAAATAGGGGAGAATTAGCGCGGATTTTTTGCCAATCAAATTCTTTCTCGGCAAATGACTGGTTGATTTTATCAAATTCAGGCAAACATAGGGGACCGGTAAAACCGCTCACCAAAAAAGTTGCCGCGATAGGGGATTGAAGTTTTTCCAAAAGAGATAAGAGAAAAGTAGCGCCGATGCTGTGGCCAACAAGAATAGTCCCCTCCCCTATCTTGTTTTCGTATTTTTTAAAAATATTCAACCAATTCTTTAGGTTCTGCCCTTTTGGCGTTGGAAATTTAGGCGTTATTACTTCCCTACCTTCTTTTTCCAGCTCTTTCCGCAACCACGGAATCCAATTCTCCTTTGGAGAGCCATAGGCACCATGAATAATAAAGATATTTTTCATTATGACTATTCTACTTCTTTTCCACTTGCTCTTTTTTAGCTTCCGACATGGTACTTTTCTTAGTAAGTCGGATCGCTTTTTCGGCTGCTTTTTTTATTATTGGAATCTGATTAATATTTTCTTCATTCAAAGATAGCTTGATTTGATTAGAAATTTCCGTTTTTAACTGTTTTTTATCTTTAAAATTCTTTTTTTCTTTTATACTTTTTAAATCTTCTTCTTTGTTCCTACCTGCTGATTCATATATCTCTGGGGGAATATATTCCTCGATCGAAGGAAGATCTAACTGAAAAATCCTTTTCTCGAGAATAGGATTACTTAACCACTTATCAACTCTTTCTTGGCTTTTTTTACTACTTTGCTTATCAATCAAAACAACAATCCTTTCCTTGTAGGGATTATTGCCGGCAATAAAAAATCTAATTGCCTCTCCAGTTAATTTTATAATGCCCTCAATTTTCGAGCTATCACCTGAAGCAGAATAGACTTTAATTTTTTTTGCAATATCCGGGTCAATAATTTCTAAGACTCTTTCAACAATTACCTGATCTGAAGATCCTTCAGTTATAATATAATTTTCAGGAAGAAATAAATCATTGATATTGTTACCCAACAGCTTAAATGCTGCATTTTGCAAATCCGTTTCATCTTCCATTCTGTTTGTTTCTACATATCCTTCAGTCTTCATTACCTCATAATTTTTGGTTGGATCATCATTATTTAAAAATAAATGAGACTGTGTCGCAATAATAATAATTTTTTCTTTACTAGCTTCAAGAAATATTTTACGCAGTCCCTTTTTAACTTTTGATTCAAGCGATTTCTCTGGTTCGTCAATTAATAATACCTTTATTTTTGGTTCACTCAAAGCAGCTAATATAGGCAAAATACTTCTTAATCCAGACCCTTGGAAACTAACTTCAATTTCATTTCCGCCATCATCAAACTTTAAAATTTGACCATCCCTGACTTTGTAATTTGAGAGGCCTAATCTTTTTAAATAAAGATTAATCTTGGTTGTGTTACTAACAAATTCTTTGTTAAATATTAATCTCGTAAGTTCAGATATTGAAGGCTCCATAGGTCTATCACAACCTCTAATATTACCGGATAAAACATCGTAAAGCTTGCCATTGTATTCCTCAAGAGTCTTTCCTGCGGGCGAACCATCTTTTGCTACATAGTCTCTATCTGTGGGAATCAAACAAATCATCCCTTTCAAATCTCCCTCGTTATTGGCAACAGAATCATATTGTCCCCCTTGATTTTCATATAATTTTTTATAGATGAGCTGCAAAATAGATGATTTCCCAGAGTTATTTGAGCCAACTAAAACTGAATAGCCTCCTTCAATGGGAAATTTGAAGCCTGGATTAACGGGCCCATAAGTATTTTGGTTTTCGATTTCCATGAATTTTAATTTAAAAAATAAATCAAATTTATACTCTAACTTTTTCCTCGAGTAAGAATGTGCTTAAAATTTTTCGTATTTGTGATATTTCCGATTTCCTTAACTCTGGATTAAGCGCCCATACTTGCTTGGGTCGTCCGGTCCTTTCTCTCTCCCAATAAATGATAGTCGTTCCTACTTTGACTATCAAGGGATCTCCTTCTCTCTTAGAGAAGGTGCCCAAAATACCCCCCAATTCTTTCCCCTCTTGCCCAATAACTTTACCTAATTCTGGACTTGTAAAAAGAAGTTTTTTTGGATAGCGCTCAGCTATAAATTTTAAAATTTTTAGAGCATCCCTTGGATAAGAACCCAAATAATTCTGATCTAATTTCTGCATAGTAATATTTAATTGATAAGTAACCCCATATTATAGTACTCGTAGTAGTCCGTCAAGAGGATTAACTCTGAAAACTTGATTTAATTAAAAATCACCCAATAAAGGTGACTTAAGTGGCAGTGGCTGGATTTGAACCAGCGACCAACAGCTTATGAGTCTGCTGCTCTACCACTGAGCTACACTGCCTTGGTAGCGGGGGCGGGAATTGCACCCGCGACCTCCTGGTTATGAGCCAGACGAGCTACTACTGCTCTACCCCGCATCGTAAAAGCAGTAAATAGTGTATCATAAATCAGACTCTTAATCAAGTAATAAAATCCTACCATCCCCCAAAAGTTGGGCTTGCGCTCCCAATAGAGCCCAACAGCGGGCTGTTGGGGTGTCTGATTAGGAAGCGAGTCCAAGCTTTTGCAGCATGCCGGGGGTTGGAGCCCGAGGATAGGGGGCGGGCTTTGCAACTCTGAGCCCCCTGTCCTCGGGAGCAACTTATCTAAAGAAAAAATGCCACCATTTTTGGTAATTTGATTTTTCTTCAACCACACCCTCATCAATTTTTTCTTCGTTTTTAGTTTCAAATTGGGCGCTACGAGGCAAAGCCAAAACTGTTTCCCCTTCTTTTTTCAAGCCCAGTTTTGAGCGCGCTTCTTTTTCGGCAAAACTTGCGGTCTCAAAATAAGCAATTAAGTTTTCAAAATATTCCTGCTTTATCTGAAGCTCCTCTATATCTTCTTCCAAATTCAAAACTTGATTATTTACTTCATAATTACGCCAAACGCTTTTGGAAAAAATAAATATAAGATAACCGACAATCAACAAAAGTGCCACCACCACCCAAATTCCCCTTTTGTCGGTTGGGGGTGTCATGCGCGGAGCCTTCTTTTTTCTTTTTAGAAAATCAAAAAATCCCATCATCTGGATTATACCATAATTTTTAAAAGGCATTGTTAAAAAACATCACCTTTTAATCCTTCAAATTATAAAAAACTCCCGCGAGGGTTGCACAATGTGCTTCCCTGGCGGGAGAGGGCGGGACTTGAGGTCTGATTGGGCTAGGCGCTCAGGGCAGACCGGGTCAGTGAATTCCTCCATTGGGCTGGTACTTCATGAAGCCCGTGTGCCGGACCGGCTCGTGGATGTTCCTCCTGGCCCACTTGGCGTGCCCATCGACGTAGCCGAGATTGCAGCCTTCGTTGTGCCGGTATGACGGTGCGATGCAGGGACGAATGTACGGATACCGACGTCCACCTGGGAAGTCCCCGAGCATGATCAGCTCCGCTGGGTAGGCGACCTGTGCCAGCATGCTGCTCGCACCCCAGTTACGCCCACTGGAGCCGTAGCCTTTCTGGACTTCGCAGTTCATGACGTAGTTGGTGTACAGTCGAATACCCGGGTTGTAGTGGCTGTCTTCGACATATTGTGCGGATTCCGATGGACACTGCCAGATCTGGTCGTTCTTCACATATGGCCCAACCACATTGTTCCAGAGCAGATCTTGGCGAGTGATGTCTGCCGTGTACCAAGCACCTCCCCACTTCTCGTCGTAGTCCTGAACGTACATCAGGATGGCGAGACTGATCTGCTTCACATTGCTCAGGCAGCTCGCCTGCCGTGCCTTCTCACGAGCTCTGGCGAACACCGGGAAGAGGATCGCCGCAAGAATGGCGATGATGGCGATGACAACCAGCAACTCGATAAGGGTAAAACCCTTACGTCGTGTGGTCAAAGTACTACCTCCTACGATTGTTGGCTTAGTTTGTCACCTGAAGGTGGTTCAACTAAGTCCGAAGGTCACAGTAGTTCTGCAGATGCCGCTTCACTGCATGTCCCAGAGGCAGTTCGGATCGCCCCGAGTGTAGCTGATCAGCTCAGTCCCCTTGGTCCACTTCGCGTGACCATCCACCCACGAGACATTACATCCGTCGTTGTGCCGAACGTCGATCCGGCGCGAGTCAGGGCAGCAACTGCCGCCGTTCCAGGCGCCACAGCCCGGCCAGTGAACCTGCCAATGACAGTTGCCGTTCGAGCCCCAGGTCGTCGGGTCCATGTCGTTGAAGCCCGGGTTGCTGCGGTTGATCCGCTTGCCGTCGGCGAAGTGCACCGTTTCAGCCGGCTTGGCGATATCCGCCATGAGGCGCCCCGGGTGCAACTCTGTGTTGATCCCGTAGGCACGGTCCCCATAGTTCGCCGACGGGCAATTGAGCAACTGAGTGTTCATGATGTAAGGCTGTATGATGAGATACCAGGGCCAGCGTCCCGGGCCGAGCGAACCCTGACTGGTGTATCCGTAGACCAAGCGCTCGTCGTAGTCCTGGGCGTACATCGTTGCCGCTGTCTCAATCTGCTTGAGGTTAGAGAGGCAGCTCGCCTGCCGTGCCTTCTCGCGAGCTCTGGCGAACACCGGGAAGAGGATAGCTGCGAGGATGGCGATGATGGCGATGACAACCAACAGCTCAATGAGGGTGAAGCCTCTTCTGCGTCGTGTGGTCAAGATGACCACCTCCTACGATTGTTGGCTTAGTTTGTCACCTGAAGGTGGTTCAACTAAGTCCGAAGGTGCTATTATGGCTAATTCGTATTATGGGTTAAAACCCAGAAGTTGTCAATAGTTTTGTGTGAAAATAGATCCTTTTTATAAGGTCTCATTTATCTCCGTCAAGGCCTCCTGCATAGGTTTTGATATTTAGAGAAAAGACCACAGGAAAGGGATGAATCCTGGAGTATATAGCCGAAGGCTTCCCCTGGAAAAATAATTTCAAACCAAGAAGGTTTTGCACCTCGCCACCTAAAAGTCTGCGAGAATAAATCGGTTCAGAGAGCTTTAAATTTCTTCATTATAATGTTTCTTCGTTCTCATCCCTTCTTCTGCGCTTCCCGAACAGCCACCAAAGAAACAATAAAATCAAAATTATTAAAGGTATCAGCCAATATAAGTATGAATAACCCTTTTCTCCGTCAGCATCTTGGTCACCATTTTCTTCTCCCTTTTTGTCTTCCTCCTCTCCGGCAACTTCGCCCTTGTCTTCTGGTGCTATTGATTCACCTGCAATTTGGGCAATTCCAGGGATAGCTGCACCAAGAGTTCTACCACCAACTGGGCCACCTGTTCCTTCTTCACCTCCTCCACCACCTCCTGCCGGTTCTTCTTCTTGGTCACCAACAACAAAATCAAAGGTCAAGGTGGTTTTGCCTTGGTAGTTATTACCAACTGTTTCAGGCAGATAAGCCACTAAATCAACAGTGGCTGTACCACCTGGTGCAATTGAGCCAATAATAGTAGAAGAATCTGGGTATGTCGCAATACTTGAGATCGTTTCATCCCAAACCGCCACTCCCAAAACTTTGGGGGCAATACGAAGAACATCAGCCAATTCGCCTAATGCACCCGAAACAGCAATGGCAAAAGAGTGAGGTACGGTGCCGTTGTTAGTTATTGTCAGAGTTTTAGTTTCAGAATAACCAGGGGCGATATTATTTGCAGAGAAAAGAGGGCCAGAACCCGCATATTCAATAGTTAAAGGACCGGCATTTTTGGTTTCTGCTTGGACGCTGAAGATAAAACTAGAAAAAAACAAAAGCCCGATAACAAATGAAGTTAAAAGTAAAACTCGGGCAACACCTAATTGTTTAATAATTTTTTTAGACATTTGGTCCTCCTGGTGTCGGGCTGCTGGATGCTGTCCACGAGCCACTGCCATCAGGGATTCTAACAAAAACCCAGCCCGATATTGGTTCATTATAACTATATAAGTCAATTTGAGTTCCTGTGGCTATTGCTCCATCATAAAGGCGAACAATATCTCCAGCTTCAGAATTGTTTAACATGAAATCGGGATCGCCATTACGATAAACGACTAAAAATCCATGCGCAGGAATAATGGTTGAACCGCCTGAAACATTGCTTGGAGAAATAATCAACTCATGAGTGTCATAAAAATCATAAAGATACCAACCATCAACATCAATTGACCAATCTTTAGTGTTATAAAGTTCTACCCATTCTCCGTCTGGCATTGGGGCAGCATCATCTCCCTCTGGATTTGGCATAATTTCATTTAATTTAATATCAGTATTACTTGAAGTTGATACTGTAATTGAATTACCAAGAAGACCTGCACTGCTTTGAAAAATTGAAGAGGTGGAGTTGCCGATAATAATAGCTACAAATCCGATAAAAAAG
>Ga0180438_10011361_pt1 | contig 10773 bp, 9 predicted proteins | sample SS_ome_12_FD_132455 | JGI IMG/M metagenome (GOLD analysis project Ga0180438, IMG submission 132455) | Hypersaline lake sediment archaeal communities from the Salton Sea, California, USA - SS_3_D_2 metaG | ecosystem: Environmental > Aquatic > Non-marine Saline and Alkaline > Hypersaline >... | reverse complement strand
TGGCGTAATGAAGTCGGCCCCGGATATTCCGGCCCAATTGTGAGCGAGAATCGCGTATTTACCGTCGAAACCGAGGATAAGAAACGAGAAATCGTGCGTGCCTTTGATCGTACAACTGGAGAGCAGATGTGGGAGACTGCTTGGAAAGGCGCGATGAAAGTCCCTTTTTTTGCGGCGCGAAACGGCAGTTGGGTTCGTTCTACACCGACTTACGACGGTGAGCACCTATATGTGGCGGGTATGCGTGATGTTCTGACCTGCCTCGCCGCTCAGGACGGGTCGGTCAAGTGGCGCGTAGATTTTGTCGAACGTTTTGGTACCCCTGTCCCTGATTTTGGACTGGTCTGTTCACCGCTGCTCGTGGATGGAGCTGTCTACATCCAGGCCGGTGGCGGACTCGTCAAACTCGATAAGACTACTGGCAAAGTCCAGTGGCGTAGTCTCAAGGACGGCGGCGGCATGTACGGCAGTGCATTTTCATCGCCCATCCTGCACGAACTTGGCGGCGTCTCTCAACTCCTGGTCCAAACCCGAAATGCCCTGGCGGGCGTTGCGCCCGGCACAGGCGACGTCCTATGGCAGCAACCCATTAGAGCTTTTCGTGGAATGAATATTTTGACGCCTGTGGCGTCTGGAAATACTATCTTCACGAGTAGTTACGGCGGGTATTCCCTGCTATACGACTGTGAGTACAAAGATGATGTTTTCACGCTGTCTGAAATGTGGAGAGACAAGAAGTCCCAGGGATATACGTCTACACCGCTTGTCATTGACGGCCACATCTATCTCCTTCGTAGAGACCGGCGATTCTGCTGCATTGATCCGGACGCCAGGGAGATTCTTTGGGTATCTAAAAGCAAATTTGGCCAGTACTGGTCCCTGGCCGCAAATGGCACACGTATTCTGGCCCTGGATCAGAAAGGAGAACTCCTGCTGATCGATGCGAATCCGGAGACCTTCAAACTGCTGGACCGTCGCAAGATCGCCAAGCAGGAAACATGGGCCCATGTGGCCGTTGCAGGAGATCAGGTTTTTGTGCGCGAGCTGAAGGCCATAGCAGCTTATCGCTGGCGTGAGCCAGATGTTGCGGCTTATTGATGATGAATCACTAACCGAAATTCGAGTAGGCTTTTGAACGCCCAATGTGAAAGGATACGGACATGCCTGTTCGTAATTCAGAATCTGTATGGATGGGAAACCTCCAGCAGGGCGAAGGCAGGATCTGCACTATTCCGGGGCCGTCTAAGCGATTTTCTTTCACACGCTTTCAGCGATCAAGTATATGATGCACCAAGGCAAGATTACAATATAGCAAGTTCCGAACTAGATTTGAGATTGCTGGAATAAATAATTATGCTCAACCTGCTCATGATAGAAATAATTGTTGTCGTGATCTACATGACAATGTGGTTTCTTGTTGCACAGGTCCTTAAGCGTAATGATATCGCAGATATTGCCTGGGGCACCGGTTTCATTGTGACTGCATTAGCTGCTGTGATTTTCACTGCGGGTGTTACCCCGCGGGGCTTTCTCGTTTTATTACTTGTGATTTTTTGGGGGATGCGCCTTGCCTGTCATATCTTCGTGAGAAATCGACGGAAAGGCGAAGATAGCCGTTATAGGAAATGGAGGCAGGAATGGGGAAAATATGCCGTCATCCGTGCATATTTTCAGGTCTTTCTCTTGCAGGGATTATTAATTATTGTTATATCCCTTCCTGTCACAGCAATTATAATGTCCGAGCAGAATTCATTTGGCGCGTTCGATGTCTTTGGCGTTTGCATCTGGTTTGTCGGGTTTGCCTTCGAGGCAGTTGGGGATTATCAGCTTATGAAATATAAGAGGAATCCGGCAAATAAAGGGAAAATCATGACGCAGGGACTCTGGAAATATACAAGACATCCCAACTACTTCGGAGAGGTTGCGCTTTGGTGGGGTATATATTTCATCGCCCTGTCTGTTCCATGGGGTTGGGCCACTATTTTGGGGCCGGTTACCATTACGTGCCTTATTCTCAAGGTATCCGGTATTCCCCTTTTAGAAGAGAAATACGAAGATAACCCGGAATTTCAGATATACAGGAAACGGACGAGCGCCTTTTTCCCGCTCCCGCCTGGAAAGGAAAAACAATCATGCTGACATTAAAGGTTTATGGAGCAATTCTCCCTATATTTCTGGCCATAGATTACATATGGCTTGGAGTCGTTATGTCCAAATTCTATAAGAATGAACTCGGAGTGCTGGCGCGTGTATCAAACGGCTCGCTGACGCCGGTGTTCTGGGCTGCTGCTATTGTATACGTTCTTATCCCACTCGGCGCAGTACTTTTCGCCCTGCCCAGAGTTTCTCAGGAGAATCCGATTTCTACGGCGCTGCTCTGGGGCTTCATATATGGTATCGTTCTGTACGGTGTTTATGACATGACAAACTACGCTCTGGTCAACAAATGGTCTCTTAAGATGTCAATTGTGGATATCCTCTGGGGCGGTGCAATCAATTCAGTGGTGACCTGTATTGCGGCGCTTTTTAGCAGGTGGTTTGCTTAAATGAAGATAGCAATTATTGGCAGCGGCATTTCGGGTATGGTCGCGGCTTACCTGCTGAGCGGCGACCATGCAGTCGAAGTCTTTGAAGCCAACGATTATATCGGGGGCCATACACATACGATAGATGTATGCCGCGACAATAAAAACTACGCCGTCGACACGGGTTTTATCGTCTTCAATAGGGTAACTTATCCCAACTTCTGCAAGATTATGGACCGACTGGAAGTGGATTCTCAGGCCACAAAAATGACATTCAGCGTCAAGTGTGAACGCACGGGCCTCGAATACAGCCCGCATTCATTGAATACATGGTTTATCCAAAGGAAGAACGTTTTTTCCGGATCATTTTACCGGATGATATTTGACGTCCTTCGCTTCCGAAAAGAAATAGATCGTCTCAGTGCCGGAGATGAAGAAATCGAGATCGGACGTTATCTGAAACAAAGGAATTATTCGGAGAGATTCATAAAACACTTTGTAGTACCTCTTGGATCGTCGCTTTGGTCTGCCGATCCTGTCAAATTTCAAGAATTCCCATTGAGAACATTTGCAGGGTTCTTTAAGAACCACGGATTCCTTGAGGCCAGAAATCCTTTTCAGTGGCTCGTAATTAAGGGAGGATCGCAGAGTTACGTTGACAAGCTCACTGCCGGTTATCGTGACAGAATCAGATTAGGCTGCGCTGTTAAGTCAGTCAGGAGACACAAAGATTATGTGGAATTGGGATTTAACGGCCGGAAGAAGCGTTTCGACCACGTGGTGATAGCAGCTCACAGCGACCAGGCTCTGGCAACGTTGAGTGACCCTTCGCCTGCGGAAAGAGAGATTCTGGGCGCTATTCCTTACCAGGAAAATCTCACCGTCCTGCATACGGACACATCCTTGCTTCCCCTCCACAGAAAAATATGGTCGAGCTGGAACTATCTGATACCAAGAACAGAAACAGGTTCTGCGGTGCTCACTTATGATATGAATATACTACAATCAATACGGTCTTCCGACGAGTTCTGTGTAACTCTGAACAGGCCCGATGAGATCGACGAGCATAAGTGGCTTGGTCGGTTTGACTATCACCATCCCGTTTTCGACAAAAATGCACCTTCGGCGCAGAAAAGGCATGGGGAAATCAGCGGCGTGAACCGCACTCACTACTGTGGTGCTTACTGGGGATATGGCTTTCACGAGGATGGGGTTAACAGCGCGTTGGCCGCGTGCAAATATTTCGGTAAGGGAATCTGAAACGAAGTTGCTTGCGTATCAACGACTTTTTGCAGAAATCGATCATTTTTTGCATTCTGATTCCGCTGAAAATGAATACTGAGGGCTGGAACCGGCAACACTCACGAGATCTGCATGAGTGGACTTTTTCGGTTCTATTTCTTTGTTCCGATCCCCACAGGAAGTTGCAGGATACTCAATCCGCAATAGCTTCGGTTGTTGGCATATATTGAGTTTCAATGTCAGCCATGTCCAGAATGAAAGGACAATGCCGGCAAGGCCAAATAACCGCTCTTTACTGGAAAGCCCTCCAGTCTCTCGTTTAATTTCATCGAGCAGGACTCTTGCATCTGTTCTGCGAACTCTGTTGGGTCCGAAGAGTATCGCCGGATATAGGCCGGGCACTGCGTCCCTGACGTATTCCCTCATTCGTTTTGCCCTGCCGCAGAGAAGAGGATTTGGCGAGTTTCTCAAATTGCGATATCCTTCGAACCATACCCGAATGGCTCGAATAAGAGACGGTCCGAGGATTTCAAAGCTTTTGTGGTAGAGTTCTCGCTGAAGATCCTTTAACCCGGCAGGCGAAAAGTGCGGATGAGTGAAATGCAGTGAGAAGCCGTCGAAAGTGCGATAGTCCGGCTCCTTTTGGTACTCAGGCAAGAAGTGGTTTTCTTCGAGCATCCGACGGTGGAGCGGCGTTCCGGGGAACGCAAAATAGATAAGTATCTGCCAGAGAGAAGGCCCGAGTTCAGTAAATATCCGGAACTCCTCCATAACCTTTGTTCTGTTCTGATAAGGAAATCCTATTATCATTGATGAAAGCAGAGCAACTCCGCGAGATTGCAGGGATGAATAGAGTACCGAGAGAGATTTTCCTTTCAATTTGCCGAAATCCGCCTCCGCACCCTCGAAGGCAGTCCAGATTATGTCGAAGCCCATCTCGGCGATTTCATCCGCCGTGAATTTAGATAGCCCTTTCACACTGCCAAATCCCATGATGGAGAAAGGTTTTCCGCCCTCACGAACGCACTGGAGAAACTCCCTTGCCCTTCTTTCCTGAAGGAAGAAGTCTTCGTCAATCACAATGAATCCACTCAGTACGTCTCCTGCTTTTTCAGCTTTTCCTTCCATCTCGAGCATAAGTCTGTACAATTCCCTTCCGCTCTTGACAAAGGGAATATATTTGCGCTTGAAGAAGTGGGAAGTGCAGCAGAAATCACAGCCGTTAGGGCAGCCCAATCCCGCAGTAATATGGGCCACCTTTGTTTTCAGCGGATAGGAATAAACTCTCGGTGATTCGATCGGAACATACGGATGCACTATCGGCGCTTCTGTATCCTCCCCAAGCAGTCTTCGCATGAAGCCAATGCCCTCTTCCCTGCATATCAGATCTCCGTAAGGCCGAAGCTCTGCGTCCGATAGTACCGTTCCGTACCCACCGAGAATAATCTTTGCTCCGGGAGCATGGTTACGTATTAGTTGCGTCAGTCGTTTAAGCTTGTGAAACGTGGCAACAACAAAATTAACACCTATATATTCATATCTGCGGTCTTTTAGCTCCCTGACAAACTCTTGCTCTGAAGGGTAGTGCAGGACTACCGATGACGGCTGGATGTTTTCTGCTATATAGTCCAGGCCCCAGCAGCGTATCACCTGCCGGTAACTGAATATTCCCTGTTCCCGCGTTACCTGTGCATGGAAGAGTTCCGCTCCGACGGAATCGCCCTCACCCTGCTCACCAAAAGGCCGGCAGACAGTTGTCAGGAGGATACGTGTTTCTCTCACGCCAAATGCTCCCATGTAATTTCAAAAGGTTTAATCGAGAAAGAGAATAACTCGTGACGGCGACTCTGCCGGCGAATGATCAAGGATCAGAAGCTCGATTTCAACATACCACGGCAGTATATCATTTATTTCGAAAATTGAAACTGGTATTTTTGGAAACGCAAATTTCAAATTGGTTCTTTTGTCTCTGAAAATGGCTAAATCCATTAGTCAATTCTGCGGGCCGGGTACCATTTTGTGATAGCAATTGAGTTAAATTCGTGGTATCGATGCGTTATGAGATGCAAAAGATCAAGTTGGAGCGACATGAAAAAGATGATCTACCGGATGGCGATTGCTGTATTTGACCTGGTTGGTTTTCTGGCTGGCCTTTTAATTATCTCTAAGCCGAGTTTCCTGCTCATGAGACGCCGTAGCTCTATCAGCTATTTCTGATCGCCCATCGGGATTACTGCCTCGCTTTAGGTCATGTTACACTGAGAAGGCTCTTATCGAGCCGTATCGGCCACGTTGGTGGTCAGACGCCTTGAAATCGAGGCCCTGATTTTGGTATTATGCACCGTTTGGCATGTAGGAGTGCCAGATTATGGTTTCAAATTGGAAATCTCGGTAGTAGAATCAAAAAGTCTCATCGGTTACAAAGTAATAAACGTTCATCGATCATTGGATTGACGGAAATACTCATGAGAAAAAATGAACCATCACCGAATTTTCCAAGTGTATCCATTGTCTTGTGTGGCCAGGCCGGACAGGGCGTTCAGACGGTTGAGTTTCTCCTAACACGAATTTTTAAACTGGCCGGCTTCAACATCTTTGCGACAAAAGAGTACATGTCACGCATTCGGGGAGGTATGAACTCGGCCAGCATCCGGATAAGCTCGGAACCCGTCCGCGCATCCGTCAACCGTATCGATATTCTCATCCTTCTCAACAAAGGCGCTTTGAAGCACGTTGAACCGAGGCTTAGCGCCCAGACGCTCATCCTGGCGGACAAGGATATGCTTGGCGCCGAGCTTGAACATACTGAGTACAAATTCGTCGATGTGCCGTTTACACGGACCGCCTCTGAAATCGGCAACAAGATCTATTCCAACGTCGTCGCCGTTGGGGCAGTAGCCGGGCTTTTCGGTGTAAACCTTACAGAGACAAGCAAGTACGTCAGACAATTCTTCGCCGGGAAGACCGTGGATGTTGTACAAAAGAACATCGCTGCATTTAGAGCCGGTTTCGACATTGGCGGCCGTCTTGCCAAGCCTTCTCAAATCAATTTCAATATCGTCGCCGATATTTCTATCAGGGAACAGATTCTTCTCAACGGCGGCGAAGCGGTGGCTTTGGGGGCAATTGCCGGCGGATGTAATTTCATTGCCTCTTATCCGATGTCACCATCTACTGGTGTGCTTGCGTTTCTTGCCAAACACGCCAAAGACTTCGGTATCGTCGCCGAGCAGGCTGAGGATGAAATCGGCGCAATCAACATGGGGCTGGGAGCATGGTATGCCGGTGCCAGAGCAATGGCGACGACCTCCGGTGGGGGCTTTGCCCTGATGACCGACGGTGTCAGCTTGGCTGGCATGCTGGAAAGCCCGATGGTCATCCATTTGGCCCAGAGGCCGGGCCCGGCCACCGGGCTGCCAACACGAACCGAACAAGGTGACTTGGAACTTGCTATCTACGCCTGACATGGTGAGTTCCCGCGAATCATTTTTGCACCTGGAACGATTGAAGACGCCTTTTTCCTGACACAGAGAGCATTTACGTTGGCCGATAAATACCAGGTGCCGGTCTTTGTTCTCACCGACCAGTATATCATCGATTCCTACTACAATACGTCCGCACCGGATCTGTCGAAATTAGACATTGAAAAGCATATAATCCGCACGAAGAAGGACTATCGAAGATACGAATTGACTGAGAGTGGCATCTCACCGAGAGGCGTGCCCGGCTTCGGAGACGGGTTGGTCACCGTAGATAGCGACGAACACGATACCGAGGGACACATCACCGAAGACCTAAACCTTAGGATCAGGATGGTTGATAAGAGGCTCAAGAAAGGCCAATTGCTTACAAAGGAAAACATCCCGCCAGAACTGACTGGGGCGAAGAATTATAAGAATCTTATTGTGTGCTGGGGCTCGACGTACCACATCGCAGAAGAAGCTGTCAAGGAAATCGGTAGGGATGATGTGGCATTGCTGCATTTCAAACAGGTGTATCCTCTGCCGGATGAAACAGCCGGCTATCTGCAAAAGGCCGAAAGAACAATTATCGTAGAGAACAACGCCACATCTCAATTTGCCAAACTGATAAGACTCCAAACGGGAATCGAAATCGACAAGAAGATTCTCAAATATAACGGGCTCAACTTTTTCGTTGAGGAACTGATCGAAAAGTTGAAGGACAAATTAACTTAGGAACGAAGCTGTGGATACTAAAGTTTTCGATATGAAGGATATTGACATTGCCTGGTGCCCGGGTTGCGGTAATTTTCCCATTCTCAAGACGCTCAAGCGGGCTCTGGCGGAACTGCACATAAAACCGGCGGATTTAGTCCTCGTTTCCGGCATCGGCCAGGCGGCGAAGATACCCCATTACTTCAGGGCGAACTTCTTTAACGGTCTGCATGGCCGCGCCCTTCCGGCGGCAACCGCGATTAAAGCCGCAAATCCTGCTCTGACCGTGATTGCTGAAAGCGGCGACGGCGATATGTATGGCGAGGGCGGCAATCACTTCATCCACACCATACGCCGAAACCCGAATATTACCAACATCGTTCATAATAATATGGTCTATGGCCTAACCAAAGGCCAGGCCTCGCCCACGAGCCAACAGGGCTTCGTGACGCCTGTTCAGGTCGGCGGCGTTTTTCTCGAACCGTTCAATCCGATCGCGGTCGCCATCGCCCTGGACGCCAGCTTCGTAGCACGGGCCTTCTCAGGTGACATCGAGCATACAACCGGAATCCTCAAAAAGGCCGTCGAGCACAAAGGATACGCGCTGGTGGATATCTTCCAGCCATGCGTCTCGTTCAATAAGCTCAATACGGTCCAGTGGTTCGAAGAGTATACCTACAAGCTCGAAGACCACGATCCCACGAACCGGTTGAAAGCATTCGAAAAAGCCACCGAAGCCGAAAGGCTACCCCTCGGCGTTTTCTATACAAGCCCCCCGAAATCCACTTTTGAGAAGAACATCGGCACCGACGGAGAAAATCAGGCATCCTTATACGAACGCACACCTGACATGAAGAAACTGCACGACCTGATCAAGACATTTGGTTTTTTGCCTTGATGATCCAAGAAGCCTTAGTATTATCCCCGTCTTCCAAAGGCAGCCCATAAAGAGGGGGCAAACCATTAGAACCTGTACTTCTAACGGCTATAAAGGTCTTTTGATTCGCTAATTTTTTTGCCGTCGATTGCAATAATAAAGTCTCCCGGAACGATTCTCCCTCGCCCGGCGCTGTTAAGCAGTGGGCCGCTGGAATTTCCGGGATCAATAGCGGCATCAGTCTGAATAACCCCCCGAATTGGCCGGTCCGTAACAGATTCAATCTCGCGTCCAATGCCGCTGATTACACCGGCTGTAAGCGTCTGGCCGAATCCAAAAGGATGCCCAATTGCAAACAACTTCTGGCCAACCTCAGGGCCGTAAGATGAACCGACATTGATTGCACGAAGATGCTTCTTAGGCGAGTTTATCTTCAAAAAAGCGATATTGGGAAAGCACTATCAAAAGACCGCCGAATCCTGGCTTGAAAACATGGATCGCTCGAAATCTGAGATAATCCCGATCTTTGAGTCTGGGTACGGTGCAGATCAAGCAAGGCGATGGTTTCAGGGCTGGCGCATATTCTCTATGGCCTGTGCTGAATTGTGGGGCTACCGCGGCGGAACGGAGTGGTTAGTCAGCCACTACCTATTTCGAAAGCGATAAGTACGACGATAAAGAATTTTTGCAGTCAGGCTCATCAAAGGCATGGCTATCAACCAGGCGATACAGATCGGCAGAAGCCCCGCGTATGTCGGAGTTGCGATTTCAATTGCCTCAAGGCGACTCGCTGCGAGGTAAGCCGCCGGACCGAAGAGACAACCAAGGATCCCTGCAATCAAAAGATGTTCCTGGAGCCATTGTAACGACTCATTTAGAGCAAGTGAAAAGTTTACCCAGAGCATCAGAAGCCAGATTGTCGTCAATGGGTAAGGTATTAACCAGCGATTCGGCTCGTATGCTCCAACCAGTATCAGAAGAGAATCGAGACCGAGACCAATTATCAAAGATGCCAACATAAGCAAGATCGCGGGCAGTATTTTTGCTCGCCCAACCACCAGCAAGTGAATTATGCCGAGCATCGGCACAAGCAAAACGCTCAGCCAGTGGACATTACGGGCAGCGCTTAAAACGCAGGCGAACCACCCTATATTTAACCCTGCCACACTCCAGACAAGCCGCATTGTCGATTTCATTTCTCTCATTAAAGCTTACCAGGAGTCGGAACTTGCCGGTATAAAGGTTTGGAGAAGATCATCTGGACGTCTCCTATGTAACGTTCCCGGAAAGCACCTTCGCAATAGCAGAAGTAATACTCCCACATGCGGACGAAACTCTCCGGAAAGCCCATTTTTCTCACCTCATCGATCCTTTCGAAAAGTCTTTCCCGCCAGCAACGAAGAGTTCTCGCGTAGTGTGGCGTGATGTCTTCCATGTGAATCAGCCGAAGATCCGTTGACCGGGTTGTAACATCACAAATATTGGTGACCGCCGTAAGACAGCTTCCCGGAAAGATGTATCGCTTTATGAAATCCACGTCACGGACGTGTTGGCGGTACCGCTGGTCCGTGATAGTAATTGCCTGCAAAGCCATGACTCCGTTCGGCTTCAGAAGACTGCTACAGGTGTTAAAAAAAGTCTCCATGAACTGGTGTCCGACAGCTTCGATCATTTCGATCGAAACCAATTTGTCAAATCGACCGGATATATCACGGTAATCCTTCTTCAGGACTTCAATTTTTCTACTCAATCCCTTGCGGCCGATCATGTCGACGGCGTATTCGTACTGGATGTCGCTTATAGTTGTGGTCGTAACGCGGCATCCGAAGTTCTCAGCGGCGAACACGGCAAAACCGCCCCAGCCACCTCCTATTTCCACAACGTGGTCCTGCGGTCCCAGTTGTAGTTTGCGGCATATCCTTTCGTATTTGGCAAGCGAAGCTTCCTCTAAAGA
>Ga0180438_10011360_pt1 | contig 10774 bp, 7 predicted proteins | sample SS_ome_12_FD_132455 | JGI IMG/M metagenome (GOLD analysis project Ga0180438, IMG submission 132455) | Hypersaline lake sediment archaeal communities from the Salton Sea, California, USA - SS_3_D_2 metaG | ecosystem: Environmental > Aquatic > Non-marine Saline and Alkaline > Hypersaline >... | reverse complement strand
GAAAGGTCTCGCTGCGGCCGGGGTATTCAGGGGATCGGCGGCGAACTTGATGTGGGTCGCGTCCACCCTTTCGCCGCCCAGCGTGGCATCCAGCGCGGTCCAGTCGTTCAGGAACGCTTCGGTCCACATGTGGTATCCGAAGATGCCCTTCCAGTAAACGAGCCCGACCGCGACGCGGGCGGGGATTCCCTCCGCGCGAAGCATCGCCGCCAGGAGCACGCTGTGTTCCGTGCAGTCGCCTTCCCGCGAGGCGAGAACTTCCTTGGCCGAGGCGAAGCCGGTCTTGTAGTCCTTCTTCCTGACCCTCTTGTAGACCCACGCTTCGAGCCGTTTCGCCTTCTCGCGCGGCGTCGTGTCGTCGCCCGCGGCTTGGCGCGCGGCACGGACGATGGTCTCGTCAGCGGATTGGATATACGGGGAAGCTCCCAGATACTCCCCGCCCGGCCTTTCGGCGGCGGGTTCGTCGGCGTCGTCGAGGGCGCGAACGCGCAAGACGATGGCGCCCGGTTCCTCCTTTTCGATCGTTTGCCTGCGGTCGGACATGTCCAGGGATTCGAGCGTCTCCGGCTCTCCTTCGATGCGGTACACCGCCTCGCGAATGGCTCTAGGATTCTTCAATTCCATGTTCGAGCGCAGCGAAAATCGCCTCATGACATCCGCCATCTCGCTGGGGACGACGGCTTTCATGGCTTCCTCGCGCGTCGTGCGTATGGTCTCGATGCCGCCCATGGCGTCGGTGTAGGAGCGAATGACGTCGGCATTGTCGTCGAGCCATATTTGCGTCACGATCCCCGGAAGAATGTCCTGCGTCAACGTTCCGGTAAACAGTTCCATTTCCTCTCCGTTGACGACCAGGCGCGCCTTCTCTCCGACTGTGACGGTCGAGTTTGCGATTTCAAGCGTGTCGGGTATGAATGCCTTGAACTCGACAGAAACGCCCGGTTTCAGCTCGATTCCGCGCATGCGCAGCGTCTGCGCCCACGGTCCCGGTACGCTCTTGTCCCAGGGAATTTCCCGTTCGTGAACGGTGCCCGCGGTGTCCGTAACGATGTGCATCGTGTCGCCGCGCGGGACGCAGGTGTCGCTCTTCTCCGTGCCGGACATCAGCTTTCGGCTGACGACGCGGACGATTTCGCCGTCGGGCCTTTCGATGAACTCAATCTGCGTGCTGATGACGATGTCAATGCCTATGCGCTTCAGGCGCGTCTCGTGGAAAACGGACGTGACAAAAAGCCTTTCGGGGTCGTTCTCCTCGCGGGTCAGCGTATGAACGTATCCGATGCGGGTCCCGGCCATGAGGACAGATTCCCACGTTTCTTCGAGGATGTCCTTCTCCGGCGCATCCGGCCCGGCCAAAGCCGTCAGGGCCATGGCCAAGGCCGCGGCGAGAACCAGCAGGCCGATTCGTCGTTTCTTCAACATGGCGTTCTCCCAAGCTGGAGTCGTGTTCGAGGACCGCGCGATCTTGCCGCGGCCCGCTTGGAAAACCCCGCGATGAGGAGAATATTACGCCGTCGCGTCAGCGTCCGAACTCCAGACGGTTGGCCGCTTCCTTGCTGATCGGGCCGACCTTTTCCATCTTCTTCATGGTCGAGGCGAAATCGTAGGGCACGCGGCGGTAGATCACCCGTTCCTCGTCGTAGAGCAGATAGCAGGCCCGGTTGTCGCCGTCGCGCGGTTGGCCGACGGACCCGACGTTAATGAGGTACTTCGTGTCCGGTTCCATCCGGAACTCGACGCCGTTGTCCTCCGGATGCCAGAACGTGTTGTCGGGCGCGATGACGCCCGGCCAGTGGCTGTGTCCGACGAAGAGCAGCCTCGGCACCAGCGCGAAGATATCGCGAATCTTGTCGAGGTTGCCGAAGGCGATGTCGCTTTCCAGGATGTATTCGTTCCGGTCGTCCCTCGGGGAACCGTGAACGTACAGCACATCGCCTTCGATCATGCGCGTGGGGCGCTCCTCGAGAAAGGTCCAGCGCGCTTTCTTGCGGCCCACATTCAGGAGGCCCGGCTTCAGAAGTCGGCGGGTGTAGTCTACGGCCTCCTCGGCGAGGGGATTGAACCCCTCGGCACGCGTCAGGACGGCGTAGTCATGGTTCCCGGAAATGCAGAAACGGCAGCGTTCCTCGACGAGATCAATGCACGGCTCGGGGTCCGGGCCATATCCCACGATGTCGCCCAGACAGACGATCTCCGCGGAGTTCTGCTCTTCGATGTCCTGGAGCACCGCTTCGAGCGCTTCGACGTTGCTGTGAAGATCGCTGATGATGGCCTGCATTACAACGCATCCTCCCCGGACTTGCGTGCCTCGATCTCTCGTTCGATCTGGCCGATGTCCATTTCGTTCGTGATCGGGACAAAACGGGACGATTTGCACTTCGGGCACGACTTGCCATACCCGACGCCCTTCGAGATGTAGCGCTCTCCGCAATCCAGGCAGATGACGAGGGGATAGACGGTCTCCTCGCCGCATTCCAAACATTCGATGGGCCAGTCGGAATTCTCCGGCGCGCCGAATTCGGCCCCGCAGCTTTCGCACTTGACCTGCGCGTAGGCCGCCCCCCCCGCGAAACGGTAGACGAGGAAGACCGCGGCGAGCAGGATGATCGCAATGGCCGCGATTTGCTTGACGCGCGCGCGCTTGTCCTTGCCCGAGCCCAGAAGAGCTTCGATCGCGTGCGTCGCCGAACCGTAGGCGCCTTCCTGAACGTTGTGCAGAAGTCCGCACCCGCGCTGTTCCATGGACTTCAGCAGCGCGACGATCTGATTTTCCTTAAGCAGCCGGCGCTCGTAGGCCAGGAGCGGAAGAGGCGGCGCGTCGAGCCCGTCGCGCGCCATTTTGGATTGCAGGGCCTCGCAGGCAGCCAGACGATCCTCGCTGATGTACCCGCTCTTGGCCGCCGTCTGGACGAATTCCCGATCGGCGCTGTTCCCCGGTACGGCGACCAGCACGCGCAAGAGCGCCGCCTTCTGCCGTTTCGTCAGCAGTTTCTGCTGGACAAGCAATGTGCCCAAGTCGGGAACGGACCGGCCGGAATGCGCGATCCGTTGCTGCTGGCGCAGGGCCATCTGAAAGCGTTTCTGCGCGAGCATGCCCGCCCAGACGGCCAGGCGGCCGAATCGAATGTCCTCGATGGCGAACCCTTGAGAGCGGTCGGCCGATTCGTAATCCGAGTTTCCGCGTATGCGCGGTACCGGGGTGAAATGGTGTGAACCGCAGTGCGGACACGTGTCCCCCGGCGACCACGAGACATTGGCCGACAGGTTCCCGCAATCCTCGCAGCGGGCGGTGCATACGACCGTTTTGCGCGCAGCGCTTCGAGCCATGGAAACCCCTCGAAATTCTCGGCGTATTCTAACAGTCGTTTCGGCGCGGTGTCAAAGTTCCCAAGGAAACGCTCCGCGCCGGGGGATGTCGCGGTCTCCGCGTGTCGCCGAGAGATCGCTTTGAGACCAAGGGGAGTGGGGCTATCTGGACGAATTGCGGCGAAAGCGGTCTCGGTCGTCTCGAAGACGGACTTGAGGACGCGTGGTTCTCTCTTCGTTCGACGTTCGGGGTTGGACGTTCGGTGGTCGAAGTTGGCCCTTCTCTCGCCTCTCGCCTGTCACGCGCCGCCGTTGACGCCCCGGCGGCCAGAGCGTTCGGCTGACCAAACATTGCACCGCCGAAAATCGATTGCTAAAATATGGTTTTTTCTGCGGTCGCCCGCAGCGTGAGACTGCGTCCGAAAACAACCGCGTGTAAGAGGACCGATAGGATGACGCCAGAGGAAACTGCCGCAACGGCCGAGACGCTTGACCCGGCTCCGGCGCTCAAAATCCTCGAAGACATGCACCCCGTGACCGCGAGCGACCTGATTCCGTTGCTTCAGAAGCTGCAGGACGCTTACGGGTATCTGCCGCGCGAGATCGTTCTCGACGTGTGCAAACGCACGCGCCTTCCGGCCAGCCGCGTCTTCGGGGTCGCCACGTTCTACGAGCAATTCCACCTGACGCCGCGCGGACGCCATCTCATCCGGTGCTGCCGGGGCACGGCGTGTCACGTGAGGGGCGGCCAGGCCGTCATCCGGGCGCTCGAACGCGAACTCGGCGTGACCGAGGGCGGAACGACCGCCGATCGGCGTTTCACCTTCGAAACCGTGGCCTGCCTGGGGACATGCTTTCTCGCGCCGGTCATCATGGTGGACGACGATTACCACGGCAAGGTCTCCCCCGGCAAAGTCAAAAAAATTCTCGACCGCTACAAGTGAGGACCGCGCTCATGTCGCGAACCCGACTCAAAGGAACGGAGGACCTGGCGACATTTCGCGACGAAGCGCGCGCTTCGGAGAAGCGTTTCAAGTCGCGGGTGCTGATTTGCATGACCGGATGCCGGTCCCTGGGCGCTCTCGAAGTCGGCAAGGCGTTCCGGGAAAAGGTCGCCGCGGCGGGGCTCGACGACGTCGCCGTCGTGGACGTGGGCTGCCACGGCCAGTGCGCCCTGGCGCCCGTCGTCGTTATTGAACCGCACGATTATCTTTACGGCGGGGTGAAGCCCGAGGACGTTGACGAAATCATCGAGACCACGCTGCGCGGCGGCGAACCCGTGACACGGCTCTGCCAGACCGTCGAGGACAAACCGGCGACAACCGTCGGCGAAGCGCCCTTCTACCGAGGCCAGCAGCGGAGCGTTTTGGCTCACTGCGGCCGTGTGGACCCGAAGCGCATCGAGGCCGCCGTCGCGCGCGGCGGATATGCCGCGGCCGCAAAGGCCGTCTGCAACATGAAGCCTGAAGAGGTGATCGAGGAAATCCGCGAAGCGGGACTGCGGGGACGCGGCGGCGCCGGATTCCCCTCCGGCGTGAAATGGGACTTCTGCCGCCGAGCGGACGGGAACGAGAAATACCTTATCTGCAACGCCGACGAGGGCGACCCCGGCGCGTTCATGGACCGGGCGCTTCTCGAAGGCGTGCCGCATCAGGTGATCGAGGGCATGATCGTCGCCGCATACGCCATCGGCGCCTCGCGGGGATTCGTCTACGTCCGAGCAGAGTATCCCATTGCCGTGGAACACATGACCCTCGCGCTCGAACAGGCCCGGGAGTGCGGGCTGCTGGGCGAGAACATCCTCGGCACGGGCTTCGACTTCGACATCGAACTGCGCAAGGGTGCGGGTGCCTTTGTGTGCGGCGAGGAGAGCGCGTTGATCGCGTCCCTCGAGGGGCATCGCGGCATGCCCAGGCCCCGGCCGCCGTTCCCGGTCCAGAAGGGCTACCTCGGAAAGCCTACCTGCATCAACAATGTGGAGACCCTGGCGAATGTCCCCGCGATCCTGGCGAACGGAAAGGACACCTATCGCTCGCTTGGGACCGAGGGAAGCAAGGGCACGAAAATCTTCGCGCTCGCCGGCAAAGTGAACAACACCGGCCTTGTGGAAGTGCCCATGGGCGCGACCTTGCGCCAGATCGTTTTCGACATCGGCGGCGGCGTGCCGGACGGACGGGAATTCAAGGCCGCTCAAATGGGCGGACCCTCGGGCGGGTGCGTCCCGGCTGAATTCCTCGACCTGCCGATAGACTACGACTCCGTGAAAGAGATCGGCGCCATCATGGGCTCGGGCGGCCTTGTCGTCATGGACGACGAGACATGCATGGTGGACGTGGCCCGATACTTCCTCGAGTTCACCCAGAGCGAGTCGTGCGGGAAGTGCGCGCCTTGTCGGGTGGGAACGCGGCACATGCAGGATATTCTCGAACGCATCTGCGCGGGCGACGGCGAGGAAGAAGACCTCGAAACCCTCGAGAACTTGGCCTTGGATATCAAGGCCGGGTCGCTCTGCGGACTGGGTCAGACCGCGCCGAACCCGGTGCTGACGACGATCCGGTATTTCCGCGACGAGTACGAGGCTCACATTCGCGATAAGGTCTGCCCCGCGCGGGTCTGCGCGGGTCTTTTCTCCTACGTCATCGACCCGCAGAAATGTATCGGGTGCGGCGCATGCCTCAAAGCCTGCCCCGTCGAGGCCGTATCGGGCGAGAAGAAGAAACCGCACGCCATCGGTCAGGAGAAGTGCATCTCCTGCGGCGCGTGTTACGACGTCTGTCCCGTTTCGGCCGTAATGAAAACGGATCCCGTCGGAGCGAAACATGCCTGAAATCACGCTGACCATAGACGGAAGGCAAGTCACGGCCGACCCCGGCCAGACCATTCTCCAGGTCGCCCTGGCGAACGGTATTGACATCCCCCACCTCTGTTACGACCCGCGCCTGACGCCCACGGGCGCGTGCCGCCTGTGTCTGGTCGAGATCGAGGGACAGGCCGGGTTGCACACCTCCTGCACACGTCTTGCCGAGCCGGGGATGGTCGTGCATACGGAAACCAAAAGCGTAGTGCGATCTCGGAAGACCACCCTGGAACTGCTCCTCAGCGAGCACGACGTGTCGTGTACGACGTGCGACGCGGACGGCGACTGTCTCCTGCAGGACTACGCGTACCGATACCAGGTTCAGGAAGACCGTTTCCCCCAGTTGCCGACAGCGAAGCGGGAGGAGACCTACACAGTCGGCCACAAGGGCATCGTGTATGATCCGTCCAAGTGCGTGCGCTGCCAGCGGTGCGTGAAGATATGCGCCGAGGTCCAAATGGACGAGGCGCTGACGATGAAAGGCCGCGCTCTGGACGTCGAGGTGAGCACGGCTTTCGACTTGCCTCTCAATGACACGGCTTGCGAAACCTGCGGCCTGTGCGTCAGCGCATGCCCGACGGGCGCGCTCTGGGATCGCGCCGCGAAAGGCCAGGGCCGCGCCAAGGACCTTAAGAAGGTGCGTACGACCTGCACCTATTGCGGCGTGGGATGTCAACTCGATCTGAACATCCATCCCGCGACCAACCGCATTGTCCGCGTCACCAGCGAACCCGGCTGCAATGTCAACGACGGCAACACCTGCGTCAAGGGGCGCTTCGGCCTGGACTTCGTTCATGCGCCCGACCGGCTCACAACGCCGTTGATACGAGAGAACGGCTCCCTGCGCGAGGCGACGTGGGACGAGGCCATTGACCTGGTGGCGGCACGCTTCATGGAACTGCGCGAGACCCACGGCCCCGATGCGCTGGCCGGCCTCTCCAGCGCCAAGACGTCGAATGAAGAAAACTATCTGCTTCAGAAGCTCGTCCGCACCGTCTTCGGCACGAACAATGTGGACCACTGCGCGCGGTTGTGCCATGCGTCTACCGTCGCCGGCCTGGCTCGCGCGTTCGGTTCCGGCGCAATGACGAACTCGATTCACGAAATCGGCAAGGCCGAGACCATTTTCGTCATCGGCAGCAACACGACCGAGTGCCATCCCGTCATCGGCATTACGATCCGCCAGGCCGCCGCGCGCGGCGCGAACCTGCTGGTGGCCGACCCGCGAAGGATTGACCTGGCTCGGCGCGCGACGCTGCACATGCAGCAGGCCTGCGGCAGCGATGTGGCGCTCGTCAATGGCATGATGCTCGCGATTCTCGAGGAAGGTCTGGAAGACCGGGAGTTCATCGAGCAACGCTGCGAGGGGTTCGCCGAGTTCGAGCGGACGCTCCGCGGGACCACGCTCGCCGAATGTTCCGAAATCTGCGGCGTGCCTGTCGAGGACATTCAGGCCGCGGCTCGGATGTACGCGAAGGCGAAGACGGCCACGATCGTCTACTCCATGGGCATCACGCAGCACACGACCGGCACGGACAATGTGCTGTCGCTGGCGAACCTGGCCATGCTCGCGGGTCAAATCGGGCGCGAATCCACCGGCGTCAACCCGCTTCGCGGGCAGAACAACGTCCAGGGCGCTTGCGATCTCGGCGCGTTGCCGAATGTCTACCCAGGCTATCAGAAGGTGGACGATCCCGAAGTTCGCGAAAAATTCTCCAAGGCATGGGACACCGAACTTCCCGACGTGGTCGGGCTGACCGTCGTCGAGATCGTGAACGCCGCGGCGGAAGGCCGCGTGCGCGGCCTGTTCATCATGGGCGAGAACCCGATGATCAGCGATCCCGACGTGAACCACGTCCGCGAGGCGCTCGAGGCGCTCGACTTCCTTGTCGTGCAGGACATCTTCCTGACCGAGACGGCGCAACTGGCCGACGTGGTCCTGCCCGGACAGTGTTTTGCCGAGAAGGACGGCACCTTCACCGGCACCGACCGACGCGTCCAGCGCATCCGCGCGGCCGTAACCGGACCGGGCGAGTCCAAGCCCGACTGGGAAATCCTCTGCCGGCTCTCCACCGCCATGGGCCGGCCGATGGCCTACGCGCATCCCGGGGAGATCATGGACGAGATCGCTTCGCTCTCGCCAATCTACGGCGGCATCGGCTACAGCCGAATCGAGAAGGCGGGCCTGCAATGGCCGTGCCCTGATTCGGATCATCCGGGAACACCGTACCTGCACAAGGGCAAGTTCACGCGCGGGCTCGGCAAGTTCCACCCCGTCGCCTACCGGGCCCCGGACGAAGTGCCGGACGCGGAGTATCCGGTCGTTCTCACCACCGGCCGCATGCTCGAACACTTCCACACCGGCTCGATGTCGCGTCGCTCGACCGTGCTCGACTGGCTCGTGCCCGAGGGGAGAATTCAGGTTCCCGACGCGCTGGCCGGAAGACTGGGCATCGCCGACGGCGATCGGGTGCGCGTGACCTCGCGGCGCGGTAGCGTGGAGGTCCGCGCGCAGGTGGGCGACACGCCGCGCGACGATACGACGTTCTTCGCGTTCCACTGGCGCGAGTGCCCGGCGAATGCGCTGACCAATCCGGCGCTGGATCCCATCGCGAAGATCCCCGAGTTCAAGGTCTGTGCCGTGAAGCTTGAAAAGGTCTGAGGCGCGGGACGACAAGGAGTCGGATCGGAGATTCAGGCATGGGTGACACCCAGATCGAGAATGCGATTCAGGCGGCGCTTGTCGAGGGGCGGTTGTCCTGCAAGCACGCCTTCGAATTGGCCGACGAATTGTCCGTGCCCGTCGGCCGGATTGGGGCAACGTGCGAGGCGCTCGGCGTGAAGATTGTGGACTGTCAGCTTGGCTGCTTCGGAAGACAACGGCGCAAGAAGGAATCCGGAGGGACATGAACCCTATCAACCGACACGTGCTGACAGGCGCGCTGATCCTTGCTTTGGCCCTGTCCGCCGCCGGCTGCCGCAAGGCCGACGACACAGCGGACCCCGAGGCGCGAAAGCTGACGGTCTTCCACGCGGGCAGCCTGTCCGTGCCGTTCAAGGAGATCGCCGAAGCGTTCGAGAGCGAGAACCCCGGCGTGCAGGTGCTGCTCGAAGCGGCCGGAAGTCGCCAGTGCGCGCGAAAGATCGCCGACCTGGATCGCGCTTGCGACGTGATGGGCTCGGCCGACTACACCGTCATCAACGAGTTGCTCATCCCGGAGCACGCGTCGTGGAATATCCGATTCGCGAGCAACGAGATGGCCATCGTTTACACGGACGAATCGCTCCATGCCAATGAGCTCGACTCGACGAACTGGCATGACATTCTCATGCGGCCCGACGTCGCCTTCGGCCGCAGCGATCCCAATGCCGACCCCTGCGGCTATCGCGCCATCCTGACGATGAAACTTGCCGAAGCGCACTATGCCGTGCCCGGTCTGGCCGAGCGAATGCTTGCTAAAGACACTAAGTACATCCGGCCGAAGGAGACCGACCTTCTCGCCCTCCTCGAAGCGGGGGAGATTGACTACATCTTCCTCTATCGCTCGGTCGCGCAGCAGCACGGACTGAAGTATCTGCTGCTGCCCGACGCGATCAACCTCAAGCGCTCCGATCTGGCCGACGCCTACAGCAAGGCGAGTGTCGAGATCAGCGGCAAGACGCCTGGCACGACCCTCACGAAGCGCGGCGCGCCGATGGTCTACGGGATCACGATCCCGAAGAACGCCCCCAACCCGGAACTGGCGCTCGAGTTCGTTGAGTTCGTCCTGCGGAAGGACAAGGGCATGGCTGTCATGGAGCGGAACGGGCAGCCGTCGGTCGTGCCTTCGCCCTCCGACACGTTCCGCATGATCCCCGAACCGTTGAAGGAATTCGCCGCGGAGGCTCCCGGTGCGTAAGCCGTCGAGCGCAAGCGCGTCATTCGGCTGGTTCCAGCTTCTGCTGATGGCGCTCAGCGGCTTCGTGTTGCTCTTTATCGTTGCCCCCCTTGTGGGGCTGTATCTGAACACCTCATCGGGCGATTTGGCGTCGGCGGCCGGCGACCCCGAAGTGCGCGGAAGCATCTGGCTCACGTTGTGGGTCTCGATGGCGGGCACCCTGGTTTTCGCGGTTGGCGCGATTCCGCTGGCGTATCTGCTGGCGCGCAAGCGCTTCCGATTCAAGGGACTGGTGAGCGGGATCGTGGACCTGCCCATTGTCATCCCGCATTCGGCCGCGGGGATCGCGTTACTCGGCGTCATCGCGCGCAACAGCGCTCTGGGCCGGAGCGTGGCATTCGCAGGTGAGGCACTGATGGGCGTAAAGGGCTGGTCCCTTGTGTGCACGCCTGTTGCCGTGGCGCTGGCTATGGCGTTCGTCAGTCTGCCCTTTCTCATCAATGCCGCCAGAGACGGGTTCGCGGCTGTCCCGGAGCGGATCGAGCGCGTGGCCATGAACCTCGGCGCGTCGCCCGCGCGCGCTTTCTTCACCGTGGCGCTGCCTCTGGCGTGGCGTCCGATCCTGTCGGGCCTGGTGCTCATGTGGGCGCGCGGGATGAGCGAGTTCGGCGCGGTCGTCATCGTGGCCTATCACCCGATGATCGCGCCTGTCCTGATCTATGAGCGCTTTGAG
>Ga0180438_10011358_pt1 | contig 10776 bp, 7 predicted proteins | sample SS_ome_12_FD_132455 | JGI IMG/M metagenome (GOLD analysis project Ga0180438, IMG submission 132455) | Hypersaline lake sediment archaeal communities from the Salton Sea, California, USA - SS_3_D_2 metaG | ecosystem: Environmental > Aquatic > Non-marine Saline and Alkaline > Hypersaline >... | reverse complement strand
CTTTAGGTTTTGGTTGTTTAGGCAGTGCAATAGGTTGTGGAATTGCAGGGATGGCCTCTCATGCTGTGATGAGTCGTGTCGAAGAAGGTCATGGCAAGTACATCGGCATGGCAGCGGCGCCTTCGTCACAGTCGATCTATGGGTTTATCTTGATGCTTCTGATGAGTAATGCTATCAAAGATGGCTCGTTGTCGCCATTATCGGGCGTAGGCATCGGACTGGCATCAGGAGCAGCAATTATGGCGTCAGCGGTCTTCCAAGGTAAGGTTGCCGCCTCAGGAATTCAGGCGTCAGCGAAGAAACCCGCCATCTTTGGTAAGTGCTTTGCTGCTGTGGGGATTGTTGAATCCTTTGCTCTCTTTGCCTTCGTCTTCGCACTGTTGATTATGTAAGGTTATTATGGGCACTCGCGTTGAAACTGATAGCCTCGGTGAGGTGCACGTTCCTGATGAATGCTATTATGGGGCGCAGACGATGCGCTCCAAGCAGAACTTCATCATCGGTAAGGAGCGTATGCCCATAGAAGTGGTGTATGCGATGGCCATTGTCAAGAAGGCTTCGGCAATCGTCAACGCGGAATTGGGGCTGTTGCCTCAAGAAAAAAGTGTCGTTATTGGTGAAGTATGTGATGAGATTCTTGCTGGTAAGTTCGATGATCAATTTCCTCTCCTTGTCTGGCAGACAGGATCTGGTACACAGACCAATATGAATGTTAATGAAGTGATCAGCAATAGAGCCATCGAGAAGTTGGGAGGACAGCTTGGTTCTAAAGATCCTATTCATCCTAATGATGACGTCAACAAGTCGCAGTCGTCCAATGACACTTTCCCTACAGCGATGCATATTGCTACGGTGACAGCTCTCAACGAAGGTTTGTTGCCAAATTTGATCCTGCTGCGTAATACCCTTGCGGAGAAGGCAAAAGCCTTTGACCCTATCGTCAAAATTGGGCGTACTCACTTGATGGATGCGACGCCCTTGACATTAGGACAGGAGTTTTCAGGGTATGTCAGCCAGTTGGATCATGCAATCAAAGCTGTGGAAGGAAAACTGCCTCATCTTCAGGAAATTGCCTTAGGAGGAACCGCTGTTGGTACTGGCATCAATACCCACCCGGAGTATGCTGAGAGGACAGCAACTATCATCAGCAAACTCACAGGCCATCTTTTCGTATCGGCTCCTAATAAATTCGAGGCATTGGCTGCTAATGATGCTCTTGTTGAAGTCAGTGGAACGTTAAAGCGGATTGCAGTCGCTTTCATGAAGATCGCTAACGACATCAGGTGGTTGGCATCAGGGCCTCGTTGTGGTATTGGGGAGATCATCATCCCTAGCAATGAACCAGGATCATCAATTATGCCTGGCAAGGTGAATCCCACGCAATCTGAAGCCATGACGATGGTGGCTGCGCAAGTGATGGGCAACGATACCACGGTCACCATTGCAGGGTCGCAAGGAAATTTTGAACTCAATGTCTATAAGCCTGTCATTATCTTTAATGTACTGCAGTCCATTCGTCTGCTTGGCGACGCTGCTCGCAACTTCAATGACAAGTGTGCGCAAGGGATCAAAGCCAATGAAGCAAGAATTTCCCAGAATCTCAATAATTCGTTGATGTTGGCAACAGCTTTGAATACACATATCGGCTACGATAAAGCCAGCAAAATCGTTAAAAAAGCCTACTCTGAAGGGACCTCCCTTAAAGAAGCAGCTCTTGGCCTAGGAATCCTTACTGAAGAACAATTTGACAGTATTGTTGATCCTCAAAAAATGGTCATGAAAGAAGGGCCTTAGCTCAATAATCTTTTGAAATACTTCAAGTGCTCAAAGAGATGAAAGCAGCTAATGATCGTCATGGCAATACCTGTCTCTGCATGCCAATAAACAATGTCAAAGGGCAGTGAGACCGCAACATTAAAAGAAATTTTGATGATCAACAATATTCCTAATAATGCTGAAGAAAGAAAGGTGAATAAAAGCAGCCAATTCCAAATTTTTTTATGGGATGCTATAGACAAGAAAGCTTTTTTTGATAGCAGCTTCGTGACAATGTACATGAAGAACAAAGGAATTGAGATTTCAAAAAGGTGGTAATTGCGGGAGCCCCATGCAAAGTGTTTTTTTTCTTTTGGAGTAGACAAAGCAAGAATATAGCGATGATCTTCATTTTGTTTTTGTCCGTTTCTTTCCGAAGGAGGAAGTTGAGAATGATCACAAATGCCATCACCATCTGTGTCAACGTACCTTCCACATTTTCCGGGAAACGGGTCATTGACTTCTTTAAAAGGACAGTCATTCCATTGTGCAAATCCCAAGGAAGGTAATAAAATGAAGATGAAGAGAAAAATCCATTTCATATTGTATAATCTAAAATGCTTTAACAGGTTAAAATTAAAATCACAGAGTTTTTGAGAAGACTGAGGAATCAACAATATGTTTGAAAATAGCGTGAGGGTTGTTCTCCGTGGTTGAATTATATATACAAGAATCTATGAATTTTCGGATAGGCTTTTCCAACAACGCTCTTCAGCATAGGTATATATCATTAAAAATTTTTTTATTTGACATTTTTTTATTTTCTTAATAGAATGTTAACATTCTTGTGTAATGATCATTTTTTAAAGTTTAAAAGCCATCAATTAGGTGGAGTTTAGGAATGAATACGGAAGATTTTGGTGTTTCTTTGCAGCAAGTGCCGGTGACGAGGCCGGAGGATCAGGACTTTAAGTCTCAAAAGGGGGGATTAGGTTCATGGACATTCACGAAATATGTTGGATTTTTAGCTGTTGAGAAAGCGATTTCTTTTGTGGCTTCACCTGTTTTTGCTATGTATAGCGTTATTGACGGAGCTTTTGAAAGGACTCGTGATCATCTTTATGGCCGGGCAGAAAAACCTTCACGCATCGTTCAAGAGGTCGCATCACTTAATCAAGGAAGAGCAGGCCTTGGTGATGTTGTAGGTCAAAGGGTAACTCCATTTGTGATGTCACTTGGACTTAATGCATTTGAAACAGTCAGGCGATGGACATTTGGACTTGCAAGTGCACCATTTTCCGTTCCTTATCAAATGGGGTTGTCTTGGGCTATTGTGGCTACAATCTTTAAGGCAATGTTAGAAAAGGAGAAAGAGAAATCAAAGCCTGCTGAACAGCCTCAAGAAGGTAGCGGAGAAAAAGTTGCCAAGCAAGAAAAAGTTAATGAGGGGTCTGTTGCGTTTTTGGGTTCTCCTCTTCAAGAAGAGTCTGCTTTGGCACAGAGAGCTGCTGAAGAAACAAAGGATCCCAATACGGCGGAAAAAGGAACTCTAAAGGGTTTAAGAAGTACACTATGGAATGTGGCAACAAGCCCAAAGTCGGGATTGGCTCTTGCAGGTACAAGTTTGCTAGCCAATGGCGTCAGAGCAGGCTATTCAGCGTTGTCGAGAATAGAAGATTCTTTGCAGGAAGGAGGAGGGCTGCCTTTTGATGTTGGGCCGGCTCCTTCTTTGATGGGGAAAGTCTCATCGACCAGTCAATGGCTATGCATTCCTATGTTTGCGGATCCTATCAATAGAGACCTTGGTGCTCTTGGAGTAGACGCTTTAATGATGGGAGGAAATAGCTTCTATCAGAGACTCAAAGCTGCGGGAAACAAAATGGGGTTAGGAGAAACAACCTTCGATAAGGAACCAGTGGTAATCACTAATCCATGGTACGATCCCGCAATGGCAGCAAAAGCGCAAAGAGCAGAGAAAGAAACAGATTTAACATCGCAGATTTTAACTGGGGGATTGGTAGCTTCTAAGATGGCTTCGTGGTGTTTGCTGGCTTCTCTTCAATGGCAGCCTTTTATGGTAGGATTGATTGGAGGCGCAGCAGTGGAATTCCTGACGGATGAACCAGAGATGAGAGCAATGGTTAAAATGTCGAGTATGGCTTTGCGTTGTCCGATTCCGGATCTGTCGGAGGAGTTAAAGAAATTCTCTGAGTTAACAACGGCAAGAAAAACTACCGACATAGCTCTCATAGCAACAAAAACAGGTATTCTACATTTCTATCTGTCCCATGTTCCAAAAGAAATTGCTACATTGGCAGGAGAAACAGGATTCGTGCGGTCCTTCATGGGGCATTTTCCTCTTCTTTCAATGTTTGTAGCAGGGTTTGCTGGTGCTGAAGCAGGGCAAGCATTCGTACACTATGGTCAGGAACTCAATGCTTGCCTTTCAAAAAGCTTTGCCTCTAAAGAGGATGCCGACTCTTTCTCTTGGTATGCTAAAAAGTTGATCGAAATTTCCGCAATGACCGGTATTTGCGCCTATTTGCTTAAAGGCAAGATTTGGTAAATCTTTATCCAAAGTTGATCTTATCGGTCCAAATCTGGTGAATCCATTCGTCAACAATACAGTCTTCGATGGTGATATAAGCTTTGTAGGTTAGAATACCTCCTTTGCAGAAATATTCGTCATTAAGAAGACGATAGGTGAGTAATCCACGAGAATGCTTTAGATTGATAGTCATATGACGTTCTTCACCATCACCATAACGGATGACTAGTGTCAGCGTTGACTTGCCGGGAATGAGGCAGTGCCTCGGCAGTGACCAACGGACAAAGAGGCGTTGCCCTGTATCAGGGCATTCTTTTCTAGGGTCCGGAGTCTCCACGTGATAACTAGCTAAGTCCTCATAAGTAATGTATTCGCTTTGTACATCGAGGCTTTGACGACTGCAACCAAAGACGCCCATGATGCAGAGAATGAAGAAAGGCACCGCAGTGTTACCCATGATGCAGTGCCAGCGGATTTTCCTCCATCAAGGCATGCGCTTCAAGAATCAACTGCTCTGTTGTCGACCAATCAATGCAAGGGTCTGTGATAGAAACACCATATTGTAATTGTGAACGGTCTTTGGCGGGAGCTTGCTTTCCAGCTTCAAGATTGCTCTCCAACATGGCTCCAACGATACTTCGGTTGCCATTGGATACCTGTTCAATGACAGACCGGAAGGCAGGGGCCTGATTCTCGTGGTTTTTTCCACAGTTATCATGAGAACAGTCAACGAGAACGCGGCCGGGTAATTGTGCCCTTTGAAGCTTCTGAAGAGTATCAGCAATATCGCTAGGGTAATAATTAGGACGTTGGTGCCCCCCACGTAACACGACGAAGGCGTCAGGGTTGCCTTCAGTGGTAATCAATGCCGAATGCCCATCAATAGTAGAACCTACGTAAACGTGCGGTTGCTGAATCACAGCAACAGCATTGATAGCACTATCAACATTGCCATTAGTCATGTTTTTCAAGCCCACAGGCATCGACAATCCTGATGCCATATGGCGATGAGGTTGGGAGGTGATAGTACGTGAACCTATCGATGCACAGGAAATTAGATCACCAAAATATTGCGGTGCCGTAAGACCTAAAAATTCCGCCGACGTAGGAATACCCATATCAACAAGTTCTAAAAGAAGCTGCCTCGTAAGGTGTAAGCCGGCAACAACGTCATTGGAACCATCAAGGTGAGGATCATAAAGAAGCCCTTTCCATCCTAAAGCCGTGCGCGGCTTTTCGAAATATACGCGCATCACAATTAAAAAACGATCAGATACCCGCTTCGCTAATCGCTTTAATTTCATAGCATATTCTTTGGCAGCTGTGATATCGTGTATCGAACAAGGACCAACAATAAAAAGAAATTGGGAACTGGAACCATTAATGATGTTTCTTATAGCTGCACGAGTTTTTAACACAAACAAATGTCTCTTCGGAGAAAGAGGGTACCGCATGTGTAACATGCGAGGTGTCGGTAGTGGCGATGTTGTAACCGCACTATCGAATAAAAAATTTTCTTTCACAAGACTTTGAGATTTGAACATAAATCTAAACTTTTAGTTGTTTTTCCGCCCATGGATAAAAATAGTATTATATTAGATAACATTTGTAAAGAATATTCATCAAGCCAAAGAAGCAACAATGTGAAGGGCCCGCGTCTTGTCTTTGGGGGGTGTAGATCAGCGATTAGCGCTGAGGGGTATGTTGCAGAGGCTTTTGATGGGTTGATTACGGTGAGAGCTAGCACGTCATTGGGAGCTGCTTATGGGTGTGCGCAGCTTGCCAATGCTGCTTTATCAGGTTGTGTTGCGGAATATTTGGGATATCAAGAGCCACGATTTCCTTTGAGACCTTTATGGTTAGGAGGGCATCGGGCGCTAGGAGTTAGCGATAGCGTTAAAATTGCCCTTCCTGGTTTTATCACTAGCGATCATCTTGAAGATCCGGAACACGCCTTAGAGGTTTTTTGTCAAAGGATCATAGAGTTCGGTTATAATGCCGTCATTTTTGGTGCTCGAGAGGATGTCCTTGTGATGCATTCTTTGGAGAGTTCTGTAGGCACTGATAAACTTTTCGAATTTTTACGTCATTGTGGCTTAAAGGTGATTATTAAGCCGACGATTGTGATGAAGCACCAGCAGAGCGACTATAGTGTCTGTCCGACCAATCCTGAGTATGTCGCAGGCATTACGGAAGCTTTGCAGGAGTGGCTCCACATAAGTGCTCAAAGCCCTGACTATGTGCTGTGGGAAACAAAGTCTAATGATGCGCATTTTTTTCATCATCCTTCTGCTGTTAAGGCGACGCATTATGATCTTGTTGTTGCTGAAGTGGCCATGATTGAGAAAGCGCTAGAGGGGAGGGCCTCGTTGATCGCTTATCTATCTTCACCGAACGAATCTTGTGCTCAAAAGCAGGCAGCTTGGTTATCCCAGTTATGTGATGATGTAGGCGATAGCACCATGATTGCCTTTTCTGCTGTGGCAGGATATCCTCATGAGGATTATCGACCTCAACATCCTTTCTGGGAGGAGTTGCATCGAAGTCCTGATACTTCTGCGACACCCCTGCTCCCGATCATCAATGCTGGTTGTCTTGGTATTGGCGAAGGCTTGTGGCCTGTACTCTCTGTAGATGCTACCGACAAGGTCATGTGTCGCCTCTATCGTCATCCTTTTGCAGGCGCCATTGCTATTACCAATGGTCTTCCTATGCTGCAAGGTTTGTTAGGTTGTAGCCTTTGGGTAGCAGGACATGCCCTCTGGACGTCATATTCTCCGGCTGTGTTAACAGACACTTGGCTGGCGGCTCGCCGACCAGAGCTTAAAAATCCGAAATGTTTGAGGATATTGGACAATGGCCGTCGCATTGCTTTGGAGCTAGAGGCATTACGTGCATCGGGTCGAGAGCATTCCACAGAAGCTTTGCACACTAAGTTGGAGAAATTGCTTCTTCAGCTTGCAGATCTTGAAGGATGTTCTTGTGGTGAGCAAATGTCAGCTTTTGTTGAAAATTTTACTAGCGATGCAAGAAGGTTGATTGTACTTCTTGCTCAACAATGTAGCATTCCATTGGGCGATATTCTTCACAACGACAATGCTACAAAGGGGTTTTGGACCCGTTGCTCAAAAGGATCTTCCAAAAGAACAATTTCTTTGGAAGAGATGCCAGTCAGAATAGAAGACAATGTTCTTCAAACAACAATCTTTGATGAGAACCGTCAATTTTGTCAATTGATAATGAGAAACAAACAATGCATGAACTTGTAAAATATTGTTGGGTCTCGTAACATCACTTGCTTTGCTCATGACAGGGATCTCTTCATAATGGTTGAAATTCTCGAGATATTGCTTAAAATAAAGAATACTATTTGGTCAGCGCCGTTGTTGATATTCATCCTTGGTACAGGGCTGTATTTCACATTTTTGCTAAGAGGCTTGCAGTTTCGTTATTTGCGCTATGGTCTTTATCAGGCGTTCAAAAGTCATAAAGAAAAGTCTAAAGGAGACATTAGTCATTTTCAATCATTGATGACTTTCCTTGCTGGTGCTATCGGTACTGGTGCCATTACTGGAGTGGCGACGGGAATAGCCATTGGTGGGATGGGTATGTTGTTTTGGATGTGGGTGACAGCAATATTTGGAATGGTTATTAGATATGTTGAGGCTCTTCTAGCGGTTCACTATCGTGAAATGGATAGCCGAGGGGAGATGCTTGGAGGGCCTATGGAGTACATCGGACGAGGCCTCGGATGGAGATGGATGGCGGTATTATTCTCAATCTTTGGCGTTGGAGCTTCTTTAGGTTTGGGCAATCTTGTCCAAGCCAATGCCATCAGTGATGCCTTTGTCAATGATTTCGCTTTCAATTCTTGGCTTGTTGGCTGCATCGTTGCTGTCTTGACAGGTTTGGTGTTATTGAGAGGGATTAAAAGCATTGGCTTTGTGACTGCTTTTCTTGTTCCTTTAATGGCAGTATTTTATGTGGTTAGTGGACTTATCATCCTCGCATTAAATTTCCATCACATTCCTCAAGTCTTCAGTAAGATATTCTCAGAGGCCTTTACAGGACAAGCCGCTGCTGGTGGCTTTATAGGATCGACGGTGATGGTAACAGTGCGGATGGGTGTTTCCCGGGCGATTTTCTCCAGTGAAGCAGGGTTGGGAGCTTCTGCTATTGCTGCTGCGGCTGCCAAGACGGACCATTCCGGCAGGCAAGCTATGGTGGCAATGACTGGCGTGCTGTTATCGACAATCGTCGTTTGTACCGTTACAGGTCTTGTGATGGGAGTGATGGGTGTTGTGGGCTCTACAGGTAGGAGTGGCAAGCTTCTAGCAGGAACGACCCTGGCCATCGAAGCTTTCAGACGAGGTATTCCTGGTGGAGGTATTATCGTCACCGTTGGACTCGTTTTATTCGCTTACTCGACCATTATTGCATGGGCTTACTACGGAGAAAAATGTATAGAGTACATCTTCAGTGAACGTATCATACCAATATATCGAATCTTTTTCGTCTTACTTCTCATTCCAGGTGCCGTGGTCGATCTCAATGCCGTTTGGGCTATTGCCGATATCTTTAATGGATTGATGAGCTTACCAAATCTTCTTGCACTGGTGTTGTTGTCCGGTGTTGTTGTGACAGAAACTAAGAAATTCCTCAAAGTTGCCGACCAAGAAATAGCACAACGTCGCAAGAAGTGATTAAGAAAGCTTATTGTTGATCTCTGCGAGTTGGGTTTCTGTTTGGTGAAGGAGTTGCTTTTGCTTATCGACGAGATGTGGTGGTGCTTTGTTGAGGAAATGCTCATTGTGGAGTTGATCCTGAAGCTTACTGATAGACATTTTTAGCTTTTCAGCCTCTTTTTGTAAGCGCGATGTCTCTTGTTCGATCATCTCTTGCGGTAACGGAATAATGACTTTAACATCATCAGAGACACCAGTACAAGCGAATTTCAACGGGGGCTCTTTAGTGCATATCTCGAGTTTATTGATGCGAATCAGCGCAGTGATAATCCTCTGATTATTATCGATGGTAGCTAAGCTCTCGTCATCATCTTTGCCGATAATATAAACATCAGTGCTAACTGCAGGAGCCAGGTTCATTTCACCACGAATATTGCGAATCGTGTAGACAATGCGACCGACCAAATCAAAGGCGGCATTGACCTTGGCATCAATGGCATTGATGTTAATCACCTGCGGATAAGGAGCTACAATGCAGCCCTCACTTTGTAACGCTTTTGCTGTTTCTTGTGTGTAAGGATCAGCTGTATTGATGGGCTTCACACCCTCTAGACGGCTTCGAAGACGTTGGAAGAGCTCTTCGGTGACGAAAGGTGCCATCGGATGGATAAGCCTAATGGCATTGCAAAGAGCGATGACGAGTAATTTTTGTTTATTCTCGCGTTCTTCGGGTGTGCCGACCTTGCCGAAGAGGACGGGCTTGGCAATCTCAACATAATAGGCACAGAATTCTTTCCAAAAAAAGTCGTAGGCCTTGATGGCCGACTGATCGAAGCGGTAAGCTGCCAAGTCTTTGTTAACATCGTTGACAATACGGTTCAGTGTGGAGAGGAGCCAGTGATCTTCGAGGGTGAGGAGACTCTCGTTGATACCCTGACTGAAGCTTTCGGCTGTCAAAGCCGGTAATCCTAGCTCGTCATTGCTTTCAAGATTCATAAAGACGAAGCGAGCGCCATTCCAAATTTTATTAGTAAAATTTTTGAATTCTTCGAACTTGCGGCGGTCAAGATCGATCTGTCGTGCTTGCGTAGCACTAGAGCATAGCGCCATGCGCATAGCATCAGTGCCATACTGCTCAATGATTTCTAAAGGATCAATGACATTGCCTTTAGACTTCGACATTTTTTCCCAACGAGAGATCACATCTTTAGGGGTTTTCTTGCCTAGATCATACTGCAAGCGTTCTTCATCGGAAACGTAGATGATGCCACCATCGGGAGCACGACGCCAATAGGACTTGCCATAGATAAGACCATGCAGGAAAACTTCGGGGAAAGGAACTTTGTTCAGGGCATAGTGGCCCATGAGAATCATCCGCGCAACCCAAAAGAAGAGAATGTCATGACCGGTGATGAGTACGGAGTTGGGATAAAAACGTTGGAGCTCCGGTGTCTCGTCGGGCCAGCCAAGAGCGGCAAAGGGCCACAGTGCTGACGAAAACCACGTATCAAGGACATCTTCATCTTGTACCCATGCATCAGGATCTGCTTCGACCTCTGGAGGTTGCCCCTCACCATCATAACAAAGCATCTTCTCTGGATCGTCACGATGATACCATATTGGAATGCGATGTCCCCACCATAGTTGTCGGCTGATGCACCAGTCGCGGAGATTGTCGATCCAGTGAAGGTAGCTGTTGTCAAAGTTCTTAGGAATCAATTTGACGAATCCCTGCTTGATAGCATCGTTGAGGATAGGACGGAAAGGATCCATCCGCACGAACCACTG
>Ga0180438_10011357_pt1 | contig 10776 bp, 7 predicted proteins | sample SS_ome_12_FD_132455 | JGI IMG/M metagenome (GOLD analysis project Ga0180438, IMG submission 132455) | Hypersaline lake sediment archaeal communities from the Salton Sea, California, USA - SS_3_D_2 metaG | ecosystem: Environmental > Aquatic > Non-marine Saline and Alkaline > Hypersaline >... | reverse complement strand
TAGCTTTTTCCTCAGCACTCCGCTTCGGGCTTGCGTCCTCACCCTCGCCAGTCTGCCGACAGGCAGGCAAAACTAATAAAAAAATATTTTTTCTTTGCGGCGGCGGCAAAATTTTGAAAAGGTATTGGCTTTAACTCTTTGGGTGGGTGAAGGCAAGCGCACAAAGTCCGCTGTGGAAATACGAAGTATTGAAACAGGACGACTGCGATTGCCGAGGGAGGGAAAATCGAGGTTTTTATCTAAGGAATTTCTGAAGTTTTTTAATAACTTTTTCGGGGCACTTCTCTATTTCACATTCCCATAATCTTAGAACATTCCATCCTTCTTGACGTAAATTCCGCATATGCTTTGCATCTCTCTTTTTATTTTTTGATAATTTCTCTTTCCAATATTGGCTACGCGTCTTTGGCACAGTTCCATCCCTACATTTGGAATGCAAGTGCCAAAAACAACCATGAACAAATATCACAGCATTATATTTGCGCAACACTATATCCGGCTTACCAGGCAATCCTTTAACATGCAAGCGATAACGGTAACCCATTGCCGAAAGCATCTTTCGCACCCTTTGCTCTATGCCTGTATTTTTGCTTAAAATCCGGGACATCACTTGACTGCGTTTTGCTTCTGACCAAATATCCATATCACCAACTCACATTACGAATGTTTATTGACAAAAGCTTTGGTTATTTTTCCATATAAAGATAAAGAATTCTCGGTCTCAGCTGTAATATTATTATACAAAGATTCGGCAATGACCCTTATAGAATGCTTTTCGTTATCCGATAATTTCGGATAAGCAAATTCCCCTTTTTCAACATGGTCTAAAATTCTTTGCATCCTCTCCTCAAAGCTGTCCATATCGCCATTCCTTTCACACACAGCTTTCAGATGCGCCTCCCAGGGTAAATGTTTACCATCCTCATCCTTTCCCCTCTTGTTACAATCACTGCACACAGGGATAATATTGCCCGGATGATGCAAACCGTATTCTTCCCTGTTAAACATTATCAAATGTTCTATCTGAAGCTTATCGGAAGCTTTGCCACAGTAACAACACTTACCATGAAAAATAACATTCTTTATCTTATTCCATATTTCCTTACCTGAGCCGGAACCAGTATTGAATGTCTTCCCCCAATATGTTGAACCGACTTTAGTAAGAAATGCTCTGACAGCTGTGTTCGCAGCATCATAAGATGTATTATGAATCGCCATACTAAAAAACCCGTCCTTTTTTAAAAAAAGCAAATAGTTTCTTAGCAACTTGTTGAGCCAAAGGAACAGGAACGCCATTAGATACAATAGCAAACTTAGCAGTTAATGGAGCATCTTCAGGCAACACATAAGTATCAGGGATTCCTTGTATCCTCATGGCCTCTCTAACACTGAGCCTTCTTTTCTCCCACGGATGAAGATGAACTTCATTATGCCCGTAACATGCAGTAGGACTAAACCGATAACGGTGCAACTTTTTAAAAGATTTTCTCCTGGTATCACCTTCCCTTATCACCGAAAACTTTGTTGAATACGCTTTAAACATATCCATTCCATTCTGCACTTTTGAAGGACTATTGCCAGAATTAAATATTGAGTATACCGTCAGCTCTTCAGGGACGCCTTCAGGCAAAACAGGCTTTTTCCGCTTTGTAACTGCTTCCGGCCAGCTAAACCGGGCTTTAGCGTTGTCATATTTTTTGTTCACTGGCCACGGGAACCATTTCCTTTCAGTCACTTTAATCTTATGGCCGAGGCACTTGGAAACATATTTTTTTTGGATGCCAACCATAATCAACCGCTCCCGGTCTTGAGGAACCCCTAAATCAAGAGCATTAATAATTCTCAAATCCAAACAATAACCGCATTTTTCAAGACTTCGCTCAAGTCCAGCAAGAAATTCCCGGTGCACCTTGGTTTTATACAAACCAGGAACATTTTCGAAAACAAAAAATGATGGTTTAATTTTACAAATTCTGTGCACATACGTTTTCGAAAGGCGGCCGTTAATACCCTTTCCTCCCCGGTTCTTTCCGCCAGTGCTAAAATCAGGACAAGGAGGGCCCCCAATAACGCCAAAAAACCCAGGCTTCTTACCACCAAACGCTTGCTCTAATATTTCAGGAGAATATATCTTTTCAATGTTCTTTGTATTACTTATGGCTACATCATGGACTCCCTTAGCAGCTGCGCCTTTCCAGCTACTCATGCCATAATTATACATTTCTGCAAATACAGGATTGTTCTCATTTGTCCAAACGACATTAAATCCTGCCTGTTCAAATCCCATATCCAGAAAGCCACCACCAGTAAAAAAAGAAAGCAAAGGTATGGCACCCCGTTTTTTGTTAGACTTAAGTTTTTTTCTTGCCATTGTTCAACAAGTATCCCGTCGTTAATAATTGTTCAGTATAATAACCTTCTAATGCCTCCTGCCTTAAATCACAAAACAATACATCCTGAATATCATCATTTAAAAATTTATGTCTTTTTGCAGAAAGCCCTCTAATCACATATTCCATGCCGTTGCCATTGATTGCCACCCGGAAAAACCCATTACCCAACAAAGATTTTTCCTTTACTTTACCGATAACATCACAAGGCCACCTGTCAGATTGTTCTCGCGAAAGCCAATATTTTTTGCAAGCAGGCCTGTAAGAACAGTACTTGCACGCCTCAGAGGAAGGATTAGCAAAATCTTCGGGATTAATCCCCGCCTCTATCAACTCATTGGTTTCATCAACAATCTTTCTTGCTTTATCCATAAGGTCTGTGCATTCCTTCTCGCTATATGGAACGGAATATTTTTTGCCGTCAATCCCAATAAGTGATAGCTTAACTGGCCAATCACCTTTGACCTCGTGATACAAACCTGCATAAAGCTTCATTTGAACCTCATACTCATCATTAACACTGCCGGATGGAGAATCTAAAACATTTCCCGTTTTATAATCAACAATTTCAACGCCATCTTCATGCGCTAAAATCAAATCAATCTTTCCCCCAATCTTTCTATCAGCAGATTCAACCCACTGCTCAGCACTACCTTTCCCAGCCGCTTCTGTCCCAGGAGATTCAAGTATCTGCTCCGCCATCTTGAAACATAAAATCTTTTTTACCTCATAATTGAAAGCATAAACATCAAGAGGCACTAAATGCTTCTCTATCCTATGCTGAAGCATTTCATCCTGTACCTTTTTGCTCACCTCATTCCAAAACGACTCCAAATCAGCCCGGTCACTCACACCCCCTTTTGCAGCAGCCTCCAATACCGCATGAGATATTGTACCCAACCTAGCAGAAGGATGACACGGCAACAAAGCATTTTGATGGTTTGAAGACCAGATTTCCCTCAAAGAACACAGCTGAAATTGGCTGAACCTGCTTGGAGAAATTCTCTTAACAGGGCTTAGCGGCAAACAAACAAGCTCATCAACCAACTTACTCATACGATATCTCTCCTGCACCATCCAGGCCTGCGAAGCAAATTAAACGTATTGATATATCTGTGAATGTTGTTTCCCGAATCAGCCACAGCCTCGGCAAACAAACCAGACGGACTTCTAGTATCCCACAAAGGATACACAATAAGAAAATTTCTCGAACCGGCAACAAACCCGGGCAACCTTCCAAAAGTAACAGGAGTGTAACCAAAATAGCGGATAAAACTATCTCTTACCTGAGTTGCCATCTCAATCCACCCATGCATCTCGGGTACGCTGAAATTATTATCCAACCCTGCTCTATAATCAGAACTAAAAACTGATTTCAAATAGGAAATTGCCAAACGCCAATCGAGCAATCCGTGATAAGTCATATTCCTGTAAACCATAAGGCAATCGTAACAAGCAGAGCCGCATGAAGAACGGTGCTCGTCACTCTGAATAAGCCCTGAATAAGAACGGCTGTCAGGAGGATAACATGCTGTATTCAGTATCTCATTGAAATTTTCGAAAGCCCACCTGACAAATCCTGCACTATTAGGCAATCTGTCGCTAAGAATAATATCTGCAATCCAGTGCTGGGTATTAAGGGGTCTTCGAGTTATACTCGCTACTTCGATTTCTTCAGGCGCTATATCAAGCCTGTCCGCAAGAATCCTCTGAAGAAGAAACGCAGCAGAAATAATGGCTGCCCGCACCGCGCCTCCCGAACGCAAAGAATCCAAAGTCAATCCCCTCGGAACAGCAACAGGGCTAATCCTCAAAACGTCAGTCGTCTTGCCAGCAGCAAGAGCAATACGCTGCAAAGCTCCCTGCTGAGGCAAATAATCTTCTGCAATCCACTGATGAGCAAGCACAGGCGGCGGAGATGGAGTTTGGCCACTAGCCGGAGGCGGGGGTGTCTGAATAACCCTCCCGCCAAAAAGCCTTCCGGAATTATCATTTATACGCCAAATCCGTCCTTCACCAGCAAGAGCAACTCGGCAATTCGTATTCTCTAAAACCGTAACATCCTGATTACCCAGAGTTTCTGCCAGAGCTGACGGAATACCAAAAACAACATCCGATTCCTCCCTTGCATCGCTTCCCCAAGTCAAATCAGTGCGGAAAGCCTGAGGCGTAACAATCTGAAATTGGGAAAATAACTCAGTGTCATCATGAGCCTGGCCGCAGTGAGAACACTCATCAACATCTTGCCGATTATCAGACGTAGATGTGAAACCGCAAGCTTTGCATCTTTGTATCCACCGGATATATGACAAAGGATTATCGGATGCAGTAATCCATCTGTTCCCGCGCTTCAATAAAGGAGGCGTAAAGCCAATACTGGTATGAATCATCTTATCCTTTGTTTTCTGAGCTCCTGGGGCAAATTCAGAAACAGCAATCTCCAAATCGCGGTCAATAGTGTATGCGTTATCTCGGGCCAATTTATGATAAAGAGACCTCGTTCTTGAAGGCATGCCATACATTGGAAGCACCGCACCCTCAGCAAGCCTCTCTGCAAGCCCGTTCCCAGCTATTTCAGGATTTGCAACAACATTGTCAACAGCACCAGGCAATCCATTCTCCAGCCAATCAAGAAGCTCATCATCCTGCTTTCCAAGTAAAGCCTCAATAATTGCCCGTTGCGTATCTTTATTAGCAGAAAGCCAACTAACAATTTGTGGCCTGCGCTGCTCCCAGCCTTCCTGCTCATCCGGGTCAACTGCCAAACCAAACTCCCCGTGAACGTCGTGCTCGTCAGAACAATCCCACCACCTAAGACCAATCCCCTGAAACGCCTGTCTAAGGCATTCTTTAACCAGCAAACGCTTAATAATACGGTCCTGATTCATAGTCAAGAATGGAACTGGCGGAGGATCACCAGTAATTCGGTCAGGCCGGTCAAAATAATGCTCGTCATGACTCCTGCCCCTGCAAAGAGTCAAAACAGCAGAGAAAGCTTGTCCCCGCCTACCTGCACGTCCAACACGTTGCTGGTAGTTAAAACGCATTGGGGGCATATTAGCAAGCATCACGGCCTGCAAATTGCCGATATCCACACCGACCTCAAGTGTCGTTGTAACACTTAACACATCAATATCATCAACCTGCCTCACAAGCCTTCTGCTCTGCCCAGGCAAATCTACTATCATCCCCCTAAAATGGCGTTGACGCTCAAGCTGATTATCAGTCTGAGCAGTCAGCTCCTCGCTGTGCAAACGCAGGGGAATTCTGCCAGAAGCAACAGCCTGAGAAAGATAATTGTTACTCCATACCGAACCACAAGTCGAGTTAGGCTGTTCAGGCAAATCTGTCTGGCAATAAGTACAAATTCCTGCCGAATGATGCAAATTATTACGCCCGCACTTCGGACAAATCCAAACAGGGGTATCTACGGTTGCAACGCGCACATCAAGCAAACGTACGGACAACTTTCCATTTTGATGGCCCCCTCTCCGCAAAGCAGCAAAAACAACTTCACCTAAAGCATTCTCCTGTACGCCATGACTAGCTGCAACACGCCGGATATAACGCTTAAAGCTGACGGGCATCGTCCTGTAATCAATAAAATCATTTTGAGGATACTCAGAACCATCATGCCTGTATTTGTCTCCTAAAATTCTTACAAACGAATCACACACCTCCCTGAACAAAACAACATCAAGACCAGCCTGGCCAGCAAACTCTTGTAGCTCAGAATCATCCAGGCGAAGCCTGGGAAAACCAAGAGCAGCAGACTCAAAACCAAAATAAAGCCTTCCAAAAAATAAATCACACAAGGCACTTAACAAGCGGTCAGAAATTCTGCCCCTGCCAAACTGAGCACCCTGAGGCAATCCTTGACGCCAGTTCAAGCCAACAAAATCAAACAACTCCGTCCACGGATGCCATTGCCTCTCCCAGCCAAAAGTTTGCATCAAAACATTATTACCCGCAGGATTAACTCCTAGCATTAGGAATCTTCTGATTAAATCACCGCAATCATCAACATTATTAGGTGGCGGCAACAATAAAGAAATAGGCACAATTCTATCAACCCCCATTCTCCTAATTGCTTCGAGTTCTGATTGGGCCTTACTAATTAAATTCCGGACGCTCTGAGAAGCTCCTTTAACAGACATGGATGCCGTACTTACGAGCTCCCGGATATTATCAGCAGCTCTGGAATTACGCTCCAGAAAAGCCCTGGCATTCAGCCCGAAGTCAGTCCTTCCTGCCTCAATATCAGCCAGCAATTCCGGCTTCCCAATAGATTGCATCCTTAACTCATCACAAACTATCTCCCTAACAAGTTCTGTGTAATGATTTCTTTCAACACCATTCGATATTTGAGCTGCATCCTCCCTGCTGTCCGAAAAAACAACAAGTCTGCGGCTTAAATGCTCCCTCTCAGGCAACTGGTAGAACAGCTCCTTAGTAAAAATCTGGCTCACTTTGGAAAAACCAGTTCTAAAACCACGCACAGGAGATTTTCTCGTCGTTCTCCTCGTATAATCAGCCTCACAAGATGGACACACACAAGGCAAAGCCCTATTCCCCTCGCCCTCCTCACGGCTGTTAACAGCAATAACAAACAAATAACCTTTCACCCAATCCCGGGAATCTTCCTCCGCTCTATAATGCAACCTCTCAACATGACCTGTGTAAGTATTAAAGCTTGCAGGAACCCACTCACCCCATTGCGGTCTAAAGTTCCTGTTAAATGGCGGCTGTCTCCAATGGTTAGGACTGGAATAATCCTGCGTTCCTTGCGGCCAAAAAACAGCAAACTCATAATAATTCCTTCTTTCAACGAGACGGGCAGCCTGGCGCTCAGGAATCCCCTCAATGTCTGGGGTATTCGCAAGCATTTCAATAATGCCGTTTTCTAACTCGAGACGGCTGCCACCAAAGAATACCGTTCCGCACTGCTCGCAATACAATAATTCCAACACTCGCCTGCCCTCTCCAGTATCACATATAATCACAGGTTTAGAATAAAGCTTGCCAACCGGCCGGTTATCTGGAGCACCGTCTAAAGGCTTTGTAGACGCCCATAGTCCCTCAATATTACGGAAAAAGAAATGAAGACGGAAAGAAGGCAATGAAGTCTCAACGCCAAATTTGTCGTAAAGCCCCCTCGCAGCCAGAACGCCCTTCGCTGCTTTAACATCATCAGAATCGTCCCGGCCAAAAATTTTGGAGGAAAAATCGGTCAAAGAAACAGCCCTGCTAACCCCGCCGCTAACGCAAGCATTAAGCATTCTCGCCCCGGTATTAAAAGTCTCTAACTGCTTGAAGAAATCATTCCTGTCCGAGAAACCTGTTCCGCCAAGCAATTCGAAAGCTCTTCTCAAAACAGATTCGTCAGCATTATTTGCGTTATCCGCGAGGAAAGAAAAAGCATCAACTGGCAAAGCAGGAGCGCCAACAGGAACTGGAGGATTCGGAGCTAAAGAACCTTCAATAATATCAAACTCCTTCGTACCAAAAAAATCATTCAAGAACTTCATGCTTTCCGGGTCAATCGCTTCCAAAGAAGCACTTGATGCCATTATTTTCAGCTGCGGATGCCGGGGGTGCAAGCCCAACCTGTGAAGCAGTAATCTCAATAAATAAGCAACCTCTGCCCCGGCTGTCCCCCTGTAAAGATGCAACTCATCAATAATAAGATGAAAAATTCTCTTACTTTTTTCCTCTTCCCGCCGGCCTTCCTCCACATCTTCTGCCGCAAGCCACGCCCGCGTTTTCTCAAAAATAGGAGCATCACATTCCCGCATCATCATAATGCTTAACATGGAAAAATTAGTAATCAAAATATCCGGGGGACAGTCTTGCATGTCCCACCTGCTGCGCATCTCAGCACCATCAAGCCTTTGAAAAAAATAAACAGCATCATCCTTATCAGGGTCCTCGTTGGCAGGGTCAGTTGCATATCGAGCAGCCGCAGCCGAAGCCTCATCAGCCTCCCGCAAGAGACCTGCTAATTTCTCAACCTTTGCCCTGTTAACAGGCCTTCCGCCTCGCCGCCCCGGCCGGCCAAACTCGTGCCCAGCAACAGGAGTGGCTCCGTTATACCGCCCCATATAAATTCTGTTATTAGGAGAATTCTCTTGAAACCAACGTACAGCATCAACTGAATCAAGCGACTTCCTCAGCCTAGTAAGCTGGTCCTCAACTAAAGCATTCATAGGATAAACTATCAAAGCGCGCACCGCAGCCGGACGCGCCTCATGAGCCCTTTGAGAAACCCTGCAAGAAGTGCGGCGCTGCTTACAGTCATCCTGCCACGCGTCATCACGCCACCAGTCATTAAGGTGCATCGGCGCAGCCCCCGGCCCGCTCCAAGAAGGTATCTCTTTCACAAGCTGAGCAAAAAGAGGCAACAGGAAAGCTTCTGTCTTACCAGAACCAGTGCCGGCAGTAACAACACAATTTCTTCCGCCAAGCACTTTTGTCAACATTTCAGATTGGTGGCTGTACAACTCATGCGCACCAAATAAGCCGCAGCTCACCAGCCCCTTAAAAAATGATATCTGGGCATTATCCAGTCCTGGCAAATCCTGTCCTTGAAGAGACTCGATTGTTTTACCACTACTCATGTAGCGCGGGCGAGGTTCAATCCAAGGGTCCTGCGTCAAAACACCCTTTCTCAATAAAAGCTCTTCCCTTTCGCGCTCAAGAGAAGGAAACCGCGTACCAAACGCTGTCTTAATATATAAAAGGAAATTTGCGCGAATCCTGTCAAAAGCACCCATCGGGTCAAGCATAAAGCACCCCTCCTCTATCTATTTCAAAACGGGTATAAATAAGTTTCTGACAAAGCTTGCTGGCAACTAACTTAACAATAACATTAGCAATGCCAGAATAAATTTGTATGGAATGGCCGGGAGGAACTCCGCCAATCCGCTTCGGACACGTCACAGCCAGAGACGGTGCTGTGCCAGTACACAAAGAAACAGCGCGCGCAAGAATACAAGGCAACGGAACAGTAACAGGAACAGCCAGCTTCTGAAGTTTTTCATCATACAACAAAATATTAACCCCCTCGTCAGCTAAAAACAGATACCGCCCCCAATCACGTCCAACAGGAGCTGCTGAACCGTCCTTCCAAAGCCAATGATGGAGCTGTTGAGTAACCGGGTCTTTGTACTCAGCAAGAAAACTTGGCGCGCTGTCTTTACTATACCCGGAAAACACAAGGCGTTCTTTCGAGAAAACACGGCGCTTCCAATTCGGCTCAGCCCTGCTTTCAAAACTTAAAGACTGTCTTATATCATTCAAAGAAGATGAAATATTGGTTAATGCCCACGCAGCAGGCCAAGAAGTCTCACAAGCAATCCGGACATCACCGGCAATCTCATGAATAGTTTCAACGTCCATTGCTTCAATGCACAACGCAGCAGGAATAGCAGCATTAACACCTGAATGCTGCATATATTTCAGAACAGCCTTATTCCGGCGAGCCTTAACAGCTGCCTTCAGCTTCTTAATCAGCGCCGGGCTTCTCGCACCCACCAAAGCAGCTTTCGGTAAACCAAAAACAGGAAGAAGAATTAAAACAGGCTTACACATATAAACCATTCGCCCGTCAAAATCAAACTCGCAATAGCCAAGAGAGTCCAAAATCCTTACAATTTGGCGGCGTACGTCTACTTCAACAGACTCTTCCACCTGCTCAAGGGAAGGAAAATACACACGCCTGAACAGTTCATTAAACTGCTCCAGCTTCATGCTTCCCCTGGTACTCATTGCATATATCAAGGTATCAGACATTTCTCGCTGCCCTCACATATTCGTCCCAAATTCTCCGCACATCCCGGATTTCAGGAGGAACTGTAATTTTCCTTCTAACCCACAGCACTTCTTTCCACCTCTTAACACTCGACCTGTCCCCAACAGGCTTGTCAGCAGAGTAACCTGTTTTTAGCTGTTCAGATGTACCGCAGAAGAAAACATCCCACTGCTTTCTGCTTCTGCAAGTAACAGCCCAAACAGGACTCCAATCCGAAGGAAGAGCCTCGTGCGGCCAGTCAGCAACCTGCCCCGGTTTTTCGCCTAAAAAAATAATTTTGTCACCAATATGCGTAGGAATCATAGAAGGATAACAAATGCGCTCAGCCTCTCCGCAAACAACACTTCCGCAAACACGAACAGGAACATCATTCCCGCAAATACTGCCACGGCTATCACGCTGCGGTGTCTCATCAAACGAGGAAGGCAAACCAAACTCCTCCAAACGGATTATCTTACTTAGTTCACGCTGAAAAACGACCTTTTGGGAGTTCGGATGTATTCGCTGTAGCCCGCGTCCTATGAGGGACATGTGTGATCCCCCGCCTTCTTTCTGTTGGAGCTCGATCTGTCAACT
>Ga0180438_10011355_pt1 | contig 10777 bp, 10 predicted proteins | sample SS_ome_12_FD_132455 | JGI IMG/M metagenome (GOLD analysis project Ga0180438, IMG submission 132455) | Hypersaline lake sediment archaeal communities from the Salton Sea, California, USA - SS_3_D_2 metaG | ecosystem: Environmental > Aquatic > Non-marine Saline and Alkaline > Hypersaline >... | reverse complement strand
TCCGGGCCGCCTCGGCCATGTGTTCGAGCCCCTGGTCGATATTTCCCTGCCCGGCCAGCGCAAGGGCGAGATTGTAGTGGGCCTCTGCGAGATCAGGTTTGAGCTCTACGGCCCTGGAAAGGGACGCCACGGCTTCGTCCAGTTTCTGCTGATACATGCGGGCCACCCCCAGATTGAGATGGGCATCGGCAGCCTCCGGGTTCAGACGCAACGCTTCGGCAAGCTCGTATACCGCCTTGTCCGGTTGACCTCGCTGAATGAGAACTCCGCCAAGGTGGACCCGCGCTTCGACGAAATCCGGACGGAGCTCCACAGCCTTTTCCAGGTGAGCCAGGGCCATGTCTGCCCGTCCTGCCTTTGCCAGTGCCGCACCGAGATTGTTGTGTGCCTCCCCTAGGTCGGGGGCGAAATGGATCGCCTTGGCATAGTTCTGGATCGCTTCGTCCAGTCTGCCGGACTCTTCGTAGGCCACCCCTAGACTGCTATAGGCGGCACCCCAGTCAGGATCGCAGGAAAGGGCCTTGTTGAATTCGGAGATGGCCCGGTTCGGTTCTCCCATGCGCAGGTACGTTAGACCCACGTTCCGGTGATGGGATTTGGCGACACATAAGTCAGCGGACGAATCGCACTTCTTTACGTTAATTACCACGAAAAGGGGCAATAGGAAGAGCCCCGTTGTTACAAGGCGCCGCCGGTCCCACTCCTTGATCCAGTCCAGGAGCCTGACTATGGTAAAGGCCGCAAAAAGGATAAGAAAAGGGATCGCGGGGAGGCGGTATCGGGCGTTGACAAAAAAGAGCACCACCGACGCCATGTAAACAACGATGAAAGACAGAATAAAGCGGGTTTTGTCCCCTTCTTTCAAGGCCAGAATCATACCTACCAGGGCCAAGGGGGCAATGAGACCAAAGGATATGAAGGGGAGCCTGAATATGGGTGCAAAGGATCGGCTGAGGCGGTAATCCAAGTTGCCCCCGGTCTCCTCGTGCCGCCAGAAAAGGCCCAGCTTCTTCAGATACAGGCAGAAGGCATCTACAGGGTGATTGATCCAGAAATGCAGCCCCTTCCCGAGCCAGAAAGAAGATGCCTCAGCGGGCGTGAGGACCATCCCTAACTCCTTTTCCGCCAGCCGAATAGAGCTTTTCACCTGCTCGATGGGAGTAAGGGAGACTCCTTCCGGGGACATGAAACGGCCCGTGGCCTCCGGGTTGTTGCCCACATAGAAGTTGATTCCTCCCTGCACGGAAAATGGGGCGAAGCGCCCGTCAATGGCATGGTTTCTAAATCCGCTCAATGCGAGAACGCACATAAATCCCACAAAGAAGCCGCCGAGGGCCGACATGGTCTCTTTGCCCCCAAAGAAGCCTCTTATTCTAATGGCAAACCACAACAGGATGACCGGGGCAAAGAGTGCAGCATTTGTCCGGGCAAGGACCATGAGTCCAAAGACCACGCCAGCGGGTAAAAAGAGCAAGACGCTTCTCCGAGCCCAGGCGTGCAGAAAAAGGGCCATGAAGGCAATTGTCAGAAAGAGACCGAGGGTCGGCGCCAGGCGGATGCCCGAATAGAAGATGGCCATGCCGTAGCAAGCATAAATGAACGAAGCGACGACAGCAACCCGTCGGTCGAAAAGCCCTTTAGTCATGAAATAGATGAGCAGGCAGTTGAGTGCATCCGAGAGCACCTGAATCAGCAGAACCGCCATGGCACTGTGACCAAAGAGCGTATACACAAAGGCAAGAAAGAAGGGATAGAGGGGATTCAGAAAAACGGCGTCCGGATGAGCGAGATTACCACTGGCAATCTCTAGGGCAAGACGTTCGTATTCCTTAGTGTCTAGTGCCGCCCCGTGAAAAAGGGGAGTCGCCTGGATCTGAAAGACAAACACGACCCGAACGGTCAAGGCAAGGAGAAAAAGGCCGATCAGCAGCACCCCTTCAGGAGGCCTCCTCACCCATTGCAAAGCATTACCAGATGGGTTTTTCTTGCCTGATAGGTCTTTGGTCGTCCTAGGAATTTTGTTTTTTGCCATTCGCCTCAACACCCCTTGAAGAAATAAGAACTCGCCTTTGGGAGCGGTGAACATACGAAACATGGCTTCGTTGTGTAAAGGGAAAAAGCTTGTCTACATCTTCGCCCTTCTGTGCTGCGGGGAGAAAGACACTGCATTTGTTATTTCTAATACTAATATCCTTTGTTACTTCTGCGACCTCAAGCGCTCCGACCTCTTTTGTTCCTTCCAATGCTGTCATGGAATACCAGTTGACTATTTCCAGTTTCCATCAAGAATGGCAAAGCCCATTGCGCCGTCTCTCCAGACAGTGAACTGGTGTATTTCAGTTGTTTCATATATCTCTTCAGTGACGCCTTGATACACGATGTCAAATTCAATTCTCAGGGAAGCCGCGTTCGTCAAAATCATATTTGAATACTTTTTGCCCAAACTGGCGTGCAGAAATGCGCTGTCTTTAGGAAACAATATTGATGGTCTGTCAGGAATTGCCTCTTGCGGTAATTCCTCATCATTAAAGAGTATTGTCCACTTGGTGATAACGTTCTTTGCTGGTATATCACCGAAGTTTTTGAATCCGTATTTAATATCAAAGGATCTATCTTCTCCCAATGTCCAATTGACATCTTCAGTTCCAAGGAAAGGGCGGTAAGTGGCATAAAAGATTTTTCTATTGATATCGAGAGCGTCTTTGTTTTGCTGTAAAAAGTCATAGTTGAACAGAAGAAGAACAACAGAGGATATGCAGTATAGAATCGTTGCCAATGCAATAATGGCAGTCCATTTCGTTAAACTAACTGATTGCACAGTGCCTTTAATTCCCATGGTGGCAAACCCCTTTTGTGACAGGACATTGGCCTAGGCCAACCCTTTCGTCAGATAGGCCCTAAGAGCCTGCTCTACGCTAACCCAGTTCCTGTAAAAGCCTAACCCCACCAAACGTCTCTGTAACATCCTACGCGTGTCCGTCCACAAATGGCTCCTTTTTCGATCAGCAGCGTTGTCCGAGGCCTTGCTTATGGAGAAGACAGCTTCTTTCTGACCGGTCTGCTTCCTGCAAGCCCGTCGCTCTGTCGGCGGGAGAAAGGGAAAGCGTAAGCTTCAATTGGACACCGATGCCAGTGCCCACCTGTTTGTACGCCTTCGTGCGTGGGCACCAAGCTAATTTGACAGCGTTAGGAGTAAATTGGGATTGTGTTTGGAAAATGTTAGCTCTGTCTTGGGCGCCAGTCCTGCACTTGGGAAACTCCCCGTAACTGGCCCTTGAGTCAAATAGTTGAGGGTGTCTATGAATTAGGAGGGGTTGGCGTCCCTGTCAAACCTTGGCAGCTTCATAAAGCTCTTTGGCGTGATAGGAACTGCGCACAAAAGGCCCACTGGCAACTTCTGAAAAGCCCTTTTCAAGGGCTATTTCTTTCCAACGATCAAACTCTTCAGGAGGCACGAACCGTTGAACGGGCACGTGTTCCTTTGAGGGTTGAAGATACTGCCCCAAGGTGAGCATGGTGCAACCTGCGCCCAGAAGGTCCTGGAGTGTCTTCTCCAATTCTTCCGGAGTCTCTCCCAGACCGAGCATGAGGCCTGACTTGGTAGGAATAAGAGGGTCATAGGCTTTTGCATGGGCCAGCACTTGAAGGGATCTTTCATAGACGGCCTCTGGCCGAACAGAGGGATAGAGACGGGGAACGGTCTCAATGTTGTGGTTGAGCACGTCGGGACGGGCCTTCATGACCTTTTTAAGGGCATCCCCATTTCCTTTAAAATCTGGTATGAGAACCTCAACCAAGGCTTCAGGCACCCTTTTACGGATTTCACGGATGGTCTCTGCAAAAAATTCGGCCCCGCCGTCAGGCAGATCGTCCCGAGTAACAGAGGTGACAACCACGTACCGTAGCCCCATCCTCGCCACTGCTTCCGCCACCCGTTCAGGCTCTCCGGGGTCGGGCGGGCCTAAAGGGCCATGGCCCACGGCACAGAAACGGCAATTGCGCGTGCAATTGGGCCCCATAATCAGGAAGGTTGAAGTCCGCCGGGAAAAACATTCCCAGAGGTTGGGGCACTTGGCCTCCTGGCACACGGTATGAAGCTGGCTTTTCTTTAAAAGAGTCCTCACCTTTTCATACGTGGCCCCTTTGGGAAGGGACACCTTTAGCCAGGGCGGTTTTCGTGTGTGCATTTTCGATTTATGGTTAACCACAGACCCACACGGACGGACACAGACGGTTTTCTCTGCCACCTTCGGCAGAGAAAACGGGCATCTTGCCAATAGTTATAGGATGAATCGCCTTATTTCTGCTTTAGGGTGCGTGAAATTGACTAGAAGACCTATCTTGTACCCTGTTGCTTTGAGGTAGTTCAATTATTGGGCCTCATAAACTTTCTGTAGACACTCAACGGCCTTGATCTCTATAATGACCTGGTTCTCAACGACGATATCTGAGTAATACTCTCCGACTTCCTTGCCCTTGTACGTAACCTTAATCGGAGCTTGTTTCTCGGCCTTGAGCCCCCGGTCCATTAGCTCGTGCCCATCCACGAACCCCGAAGAAGCAGGTGGGCACTGGCGTCAGTTTCCAATTCAGAAATGAGCAATTTTTTTGATGAGCAAGGCCACACAAGGGTTTGCGGCGAGGCGCACATGTGGTACGTCGCAGCCGAAAACCTGCGGAGAACGCTGCTCATCGGAAAAAGGGCCATTTATGGATGGGAACTCGCTCGATCAACAGAGCCTGTTCATAGCCCTTTTCCAGAAACCCTGATCCGAGCCCCCGGTTCACTTCGAAAATGGCCCCGTTAATCTGGTAGCTTTTTTCGTTGATATCCCTTTTTTTGAATGGCCACAGACCCACACGGACAAACACAGACATCTTTTCTCTGCCGATGGCGGCAGAGAAGAAAGGCTCTTGCCAACCCTAGATTGCATAACCAATGACTATCCTACGCCTCCGAGGTCCGCAGGGGAAAAGTCTGTGTGCGTCTGTGTGGGTCTGTGGCTAAATATGTTCAGACCGAGCGCGCTTCTGCTAAGGGCAACCGCAATCCCGAGAGGCTTGTCATTACAAACTTAGCCCCAAAGACAGTCTCTATGTGGCCTCTCATGGCCCCGCGTACTCGGCTCATGGAGACTTTCTCCGAAAGCTCCTGCTCCATGGATGTGATCCCCACACCCTTTAGACCGCAGGGGTTCATCCAACTAAAGGGTTCCAGCGAGATATTGACGTTAAAGGCCAGGCCATGGAAGGATATTCCGTGGCGAATGGCGATGCCCACACTTCCCAGCTTATTATTGCCTACCCATACTCCCCTGTTAGCGGCATTTCTTTCAGCCGACACGCCCCAGTCTCCGGCGGTGCGAATCATGACTTCTTCGAGTTTCTCAACGTAATGTGTCACCGGTAGCCTGGCCGCACGCAGATCAATGATGGGATACACCACAAGCTGACCAGGTCCGTGAAAGGTAATGTCGCCTCCGCGCTCCACGCGGATCACAGGAATCCCTGCTTTTTTCAAGAAACCTTCGGGCACCGTCAAGTTGTTTAACCCGCCGTTGCTGCCGAGGGTGAAAACAGGAGGGTGTTCCGTGAACAAGAAAAGATCCCGGTCAAGGACCCTCTCTTTTCTTGCCGCCACAAGGGAGCCCTGAAGATCCCACGCCTCCCTGTATTCCATGACAGGAAACTCAACGCAAATCCAGCTTTTATCTGACCGGTAAGGCATGAGGTCAACGTTTTCTATCAACACTATGTTTCAGTCAAAAACTCCAATACCATCTCGTCAAATAGCTGCGGCGCTTCACTGGGAACAGAATGGCCTATCCCGGTCACGTGTTTATGTGTGCCTCTGCAAAGCCCTGCAAGCTCTCTCGCCCCCCCTTCTGTGACTAGGGGATCCTCTGAGGTCGAAATGACAAGGGCAGGGACCGAGGGAGAACGAACCATTCGAGACAAGGGGGGGTAGAAAATCAAGGCTTCCAGAAAGGCGGTGAGCCCCTCTTTGCTGTTTCTCCTTGCTGTAGCCTTCACCAAGCCATCTAGAATCCTCTCTTTGTCCTTCAAAAACGCCTCTCCGAAAACAACGGGAAGAGAGGCCCTTATCATGGCCTCAAGGCCGGCCTCTCTCAGTGTCTCCAACCATGACCGCACAAAAAGCCTTGCGCGATGAGTGAGCGTTGCCGTGACGCTGCACAACACCATGCGCTCAACCCGCTCAGGTGCATGGGCAGCATAGGAAAGGGCCACCTTGGCCCCATGGCTCAACCCCACAAGGTGAGCCTCTTCGATCTCCAGATGGTCAAGCAAGGCACCAAGGTCTGCGGCATGGCCCTCCAGAGATAGCGGCTGTTCTCCCAAGTCGGTTTGTCCCTGGCCCCTGGCATCGTACATAAGCACCCTGAACCGGTCTTTAAGGACCATCCCATGGGGCTTCCAGTTCACCGTGCTCTGCATGGTGCCGTTTAGAAAGACGACAACCGGTCTATCAGAGTCGGACCCTTCAGTTTCGTAGTAGAGACGGCAGCCATCTTGTGTCACGAAATAAGGCATGTCAATCTCATTCGAGAATTTGTTCCGAGCCGACACTTTCAATCTCGGCAGATCAATGAACGAGTCCTTCTCCCTGCGCTGCCTTCAGGAGTTGAGAATCAAACGTCAACAGAAACCATTTCGGGAGATCCTTTTGAAGACTCTCTGCACGGATGTCTTTCCGTTGCATTCGTTGAATAACCGCACATGTTTCTCCATAGGCCAAGGTAGAGATGACTTGGGAAGTTACCGACATGGTCCATTGGTTTTTCCCTAATCATCTTCTCCTATGGCAATCCAAGTTCTGTACAAAATGTTTGAAAGGGAAGTACTCTCACGCCCTTTTTTTCATAGTCTTTGCTGCCGTCATGGACCTGGTAGAATCTGGCAATCGGTGTTCGCTCCATGAAATAGAACAGGGACGGATTGATGTTCTTCTCACCGCTTTTGCACTCAACCGCAAAGATTGGCAGGCCTTCTTTCAGAACCACAAAATCCACCTCCCGTCTGTCCGTATCCCTGAGAAAACGCAGATCCATACGGAAACCTTTTGTGTCTTCCATAAGATGGCAATACTTCAGGAGTTGAGAGGCAACAAAATTTTCGAACCTCTGACCAGGATCAGGAACAATGGACCAGTCCCACAAGTACAGCTTCTGCTCTTTTTTAACGGCTCGTACTTTGGGCGATCCATAGGGAGAAATACGGTAGCAGTAATACATCCTTTCGAAGATTTTCAGCCAGCGTTCCACTGTTTCGTGGGCAACCTGAAGCAACTCTTTCAAGTTTTTGACTGAAAGCGGCGCACCAACCCGGTTGGGAAGCTCTTCTGCCAACACCTCCAGCAGACTGATCTCCTTAATATTTTCCAGGTCCCGAATATCTTCGTAAATAACCCGTTGAAGTCTCTCTCTTTGCCATCTCCGCCAGAATCTTTCCTCGGCCCTCAAAAAGGGCTCCGGAAAGCCCCCAAATTTCAGTAGCCTATGAACGTCGTTTTTTGAGGGATCGGCATTGAACTCGCGAAGCGAAAAGGGGTGGAGTCTATAATAATGGTATCTGCCTTGGAGAGAATCTCCTCCCTTACTGTAATAGTCCAGTCTTGCCGACCCGGTGATAATAAACGAAACTTCTGATTTTCTGGTGTCATAAAACCCCTTGACGAGGTTTCGCCATCTGGCAAATTTCTGAATTTCATCTAATACGATAATCTTCTCATTCGAGGGCAATTCTCCTCGCAGCAATGCTGAACGGATGGCAATGTTATCCCAATTCAGATAGGCGGGATGCTTTTCATTTGGTTCCGACAGAAACGTCAAAGCGAACGTTGTCTTGCCTACCTGCCTGGGACCGCCGACAAAGACCATCCTTGTTTTCAGGTCTTCAACAACCGGATTTTTGATATATCGTCTATAGATCTGCTTCATGGTAAAATCACCATAACATGATTTCACTCATGGGTAAAGTAGACTATGTGCGATTTTGGTAACAATAGGCAACGAGGAAAGAAATTCACATCCCGCAAGGTTGCTGACCAAACGAAAATGGCAGTTTTGTGGGGAGACTCCCAAGAAGAGTTGGGCAGAGATAGGTTCTGAATACCCGAATATTCCTGCCTTTCAAATAGTTGCTTATGCATAGCAAAACCTGTACAGCGGCCTTTGCGTTCCGATTGAAAATAACACCGGGTTTATTCAACATCCACTGAAACCACACAGCAGCTGTCATCTATATAAGAAATCAAACATTCAGCCAGGTCTGCCCTGGGATGAGGCAGTTTTACGGTCAAACCTGCTGGTCGTTACTTTCCGCGTCTGGCTCCCCTGCGATTAATAGCATAGTAGCCTTGAGTAGAGATGAAGGGCATGACAAGCAACCACAGCAGTGTAAGACGGCTCGGGTCGCGAAATTGATTCAGTCCAATTGTCATTTCTACATGACCTTTCGATGGTTGAGCCTTGTAGGTTCCCATCAGCCGGTCCCACCACGGGAGGTTAAAACCGAAATTGCTGTTGGCTTCAGTTGGAAATACGGAATGATGAACACGATGCATATCAGGAGTAACCACAAAAAGTCTCAGAATACTATCAACACCGAGTGGGATCCGAAAATTGCCGTGATTGAACATTGCTGTGCCATTAAGCAGAATCTCGAAAATGACTACGCCTAGGGCAGGCGCTCCCAGAACTATGATAGCACACCCTTTGATTAGCATTGAGATTATGATTTCAACAGGGTGGAAGCGTGTTCCCGTGGTCAAATCATAATCCATATCCGCATGATGCATCATATGCAGACGCCAAAGTGTGGGAACCGCATGAAACATGACGTGTTGCAGGTAAATAACAAAATCGAGAACGATGGAAGATAATAGGACTTTCAGCCAGTAGGGAACATTGACATTGTTGAATATACCCCAACCTCGTTGCTCGATCCATATGGCCATTCCTACAGCCGCCGCAGGGAAAACGAGACGTAACACCAGAGTGTTTATTACCACAATTCCGATATTCGCAAACCACCGACTACTTTTGGACGTCGTCAGTTTACGACGAGGAACGATAAGCTCAACTAAGGCAACGATTGCAAAGATGCCAAAAAAGAAGGCCAGTCTGATGACCATTTCGTTCTTGGCAACAAATTCTGTCATAGGAACCCCATCTTTCCAAGATGCTTATTGTGTACCAACACAAGCCGAGTATAGATTTCCTGCCATTACTTGTCTGGCGAAGGCATTCACAGGCAGGGGGTGCAGCCTGCCCACAACTAGCCGCCGTCAAGCTGACGATTTCAATGCAGATTTGAATAGCATACCTGAGAAACCTAGCCCGTTCAAATACTTTCCTAATAGCATCAATCAAACATCCAGCGAAACCATATGGCAGGCGTGATCTGCAGGAACAGCTGTCAGTTTGGCGTGATCGGATCAGATCACAATACATAACGACCTAAGAATTTCAGGACGAAGCTATTTCCGATTCAGAACCTTCCTGATCTTCCCAGACAGCCCTTTCCTATTGAACACTTTCTGAATAAAGGCGTCACAGCCTCGGTTGAACATCTCGTGGGCACTTAGGGGGAGGCATATCTGCGCCACAGAACTTGCAGGGAACGGTTTGACTTCGTTTGCTTGCAGGGACAATCTGCTCTTTTTTACAGACAGGACATGTCCGCCTATGCTGCAAGATCATGCTGATTATTGCCATAAATGGGTTCATCAACTCGTCTCTCTTCCTTTGAAGCCATACAAAACCCCGCCCCCCCCAGAAACATTTCCCGCCGGTCCACAGGCAAAAGGCCATCATTATACCGAAGTAGACCCTCTGTGCCCCAGTTGGATCATACCTGTGCATCTTTGATAGGACCAGTTGCATCGTATTTCTAGGAAATTCGATAGAGACAGCATGCCTTTCTCTTAATTCTCCCTTGACAAGGCTATATTCTTTTTACTCATAGAAGAAAATATTTGCCTAAGGCCAAGTATTATCACCGCTTCTGAATGTGAGTCAAATTATGCTCTTTGCTACTTCTGTGTAACATGTTCAATTTGACTTCTCACGCCTATGGTCTGTTCAACATCCAGCACAAACGCAATACCTGTGCCAGCTTCCTTGAACTGCCCGGCCTCCTGAATGGCGGCGAGCACCGACTGTACAAGTTCTTCTTCCAGAAGGAACAGAACCACGTCAGTCTGGACCTCAAGGGTCAGGCCAAAGAAAGTCTTCGCCTCACGTATACCTGTGCCACGAGCGGGGATGATGGTGGCACCGGCAGCACCGGCAGCTTTGGCGGCATCGACCACCCGGTCGGTTTTTTGACTCTTAATCATTGAGATCACCAACTTAAAGTTCATGTCATTCCTCCCGGGCTGCCCTGAGACTTCGCACCTCTATCCAATGTGCGATCTGGGCGTACCCCATAACGGTTATTATGGGAAACACACTTGCAAAGGCAATCAATCCAAAACCTTCTAATGCGGGATTTCGTCCAGGAAGCGTTTCCGAAAGCCCTAGACCCAGAGCCGCAACTAATGGCACGGTAACCGTCGAGGTGGTTACACCCCCTGAATCGTATGCAAGAGCAATGATTTCTCGGGGGGCAAAGGCTGTCTGTAGCACCACGATCCCATAGCCTGCAACAATGTAGATATAGAGTGGCGTCCCGGTTACGATGCGAAATATGCCAATCCCTATACCGATGGCGACCCCACTCGCAACGGCCAACCTTAATCCCCACTGCTTTAGGG
>Ga0180438_10011354_pt1 | contig 10777 bp, 7 predicted proteins | sample SS_ome_12_FD_132455 | JGI IMG/M metagenome (GOLD analysis project Ga0180438, IMG submission 132455) | Hypersaline lake sediment archaeal communities from the Salton Sea, California, USA - SS_3_D_2 metaG | ecosystem: Environmental > Aquatic > Non-marine Saline and Alkaline > Hypersaline >... | reverse complement strand
CACTTCGCTTCATGCCGGCGATCTTGTTGGGGCTGCTCCTCACCGAGTTGACCGTCCGTGCCGGCGGTTCCATCTGGCCCGCTGTGATCGTGCACTTTTTGTACACGTGGTTCCCCCTTGCCTTTGTCGATCCCCGTAGCGAAGAGGAGATCCTGCACTGGCTGGTGCAGATCTGGATGCCCCTGGCAGCGGGGGGGATCGGGCTCTTGCTCTGGTTGGCGCGCAAAGTGACTGCACGGATCGCACCTGCCAGATCCTCCCCAGGTTCAGGCGGCAGGTGGGGCACCGTTGCCTCGGCGGGCATGGCTTGCCTGGCCTGGCTCGCCGCCGTCCTGCTCTATGTGACGCTGGGTGCGCCGGGCTTTCACCCCGACGGATTCCTCATCTTTTTGGAGGAGCAGGCCGATCTCAGCCCGGCCGCGAGCATTGCTGACCCGATCGAGCGGCGGGCGTGGGTCTACCGCACGCTGGTGGAGACGGCTGAGCGCACCCAGGCGCCCTTTTGGGCCGAGTTAGACCGCCGGCGTGTGACGTACCGCCCTCACTACTTGATCAACATGGTCGAGGTGCAGGGCCGTCCCGGCCTACGGCACGCCCTTGCCCGCGAGCCAGGGGTTGCCTCGGTGCTCTTTCAGCCCGGCATGCGCCGCTACCCCCACAGCTTTATGCTGCCCAACCTGGATCCCACAGGTCCCACCGGTGTGGAGTGGAATATCCGCGATGTGGGCGCCGACCAGGTGTGGGATCTGGGCTATGCCGGCCAGGGCATCGTCGTAGGCGACGCTGACACCGGCGTGGCCTGGGATCATCCGGCGCTCAAAGGGGCGTACCGGGGCTGGGATGGCCAAACGGCCGACCATGACTACGACTGGTACGATCCCTGGGATGGCAGCACGGAGCCCTCGGACGATCATGGCCACGGCACACACACGACGGGCACGGTCGTGGGGCTGGATGGTGAAAATCAAATCGGCCTTGCGCCGGAAGCGCAGTGGATCGCCTGCCGCAACATGCGCCACGGCCTCGGCAATCCAGGGAGCTATGTGAGCTGCATGGAATTCCTACTGGCGCCGTTCCCCCTGGGTGGTGATCCGCTTCACGACGGGGACCCATCGCGGGGGGCGCACGTGGTCAACAACTCTTGGGGTTGTCCCGAGAGAGAGGGATGCCAGCCCGAGACACTGCATGTTGCGGCAGAGAACCTGCGGGCCGCAGGCCAAATGATGGTGGTCAGCGCCGGAAACGAAGGTCCGGCCTGCGGCACCGTCCAGGACCCCCTTGCTCTCTACGATGCGGTGTTTAGCGTAGGGGCAATTCAAAGGGACGACAAAGCGGCGACTTTCAGCAGCCGCGGCCCGGTCACGGCGGATGGCAGTGGGCGCGCCAAGCCTGACATTGTCGCGCCAGGCGTGGACATCCGCTCGTCGGTGCCCGGCGGGTATACCATCAGCGGGGGGACTTCGATGGCCGGGCCGCACGTGGCGGGGGCAGCCGCCCTCCTCTGGTCGGCGGACCCAACCCTGGTCGGCGATGTGGCGCGCACCGAGGGCCTACTCGTCGAGACCGCCCGGCCCTTGAGGGTAGATGCAGCCTGCCCTGAGGACGGCACTGGCCAACTGGGGACCGTGTGCGGCTGTGCAGGCGACGAGCCCGACAGTGTACCCAACCAGGTCTACGGCTGGGGGCAGGTGGACGTCTGGGCAGCGATCCAAAAGCTGCAGGATGGCCAGTAGGGCAGAGCCCCACTAGCCTGCCGTGTCATTGGGAGTCAGCGGGGAATTGCGGGCAATCGAGGATCATCTCCTGCCGGGACCACATCAACGCCTTTTCCTCTTCGCTGGCGTGATCGTAACCCAGCAAGTGCAAAAGCCCGTGTACGATCAGTAGATCTAGTTCCTGTTCGACAGGATGGCCCTGTTCCTCGGCCTGGACCACCGCCCGGGGGTAGGACACAATCACGTCACCCAGGTAGCCTCCTGCCTCGGGCGCGGTAAGAAAGGGACCGCCATCCTCCCGTGCACTGAACGCCAGCACGTCGGTAGGCGCATCCTTTCCCAGGAAATCACGGTTGAGCTGCTGGATGCCCTCGTCGTCGGTGATCACCAGCGTCACCTCGCCCTCAGCCCCCTCCTGCTGCAGGGCTATCCCGGCCACGGCCTGCAGGCGTTTTTCCACTACAACCCCGGCAAACTCTGGCGCAACCTGCACCTCAACCTCTACCCCAGCCATCGTCCCTGGCCCTCAGACCTGAACCATCTGCCCATCGGGGCCCATTACCTTCACTGGCTCAGGATATTTGACCCGAGGATGGAACACCCCTTGCAACACGTCTGCAAAGGCCTCCCGGATATCCTCCAGATCTCGCAGCGTCAGGTCGCTCTCGTCCAACTGCCCTGATTCCAACCGGGCCTTGATCGTATCCCGGATGAGCCGGTCGATCTCTTCCGTCGAACGGGGTTCGGCGCTGCGAACCCGTGCCTCGCAACTGTCGGCCAACATCACGATGGCCGTCTCCCTGGATTGTGGCTTGGGCCCAGGATAGCGGAAATCCTCTTCGCGCACGTCCTGTCCATTGTCGGCGGCAGCTTTCACCGCCATGCGGTAGAAGGCCAGCGTGAGGCCCGTGCCGTGGTGTTCAGGGATGAAGGCCCGGATGGCAGTAGGCAGCTTGTACTTGTCCGCCAGCTCTAGCCCATCTGTCACGTGGCTGATGATGATCCGCGCGCTGGTGTAGGGATCCAAGCGGTCGTGGGGATTGATGTTGCCCACCCGGTTCTCGGTGAAGAAGAATGGCCGCTCCGTCTTGCCAATGTCATGGTAGTAGGTCCCCACGCGGGTCAACAAGCCGTCTACACCGATCCGCTCGGCCGCTTCCTCGGCCATATTGGCTACCAGGAGCATATGGTGGTACGTGCCAGGTGCCTTGGTCAGGAGCCGGCGGAAGAGGGGGTGCGTCGGTCGTGAGAGTTCCATCAACTGGAAAGGTGTGACTATATCCAGAAGTGCGCTCAAGGCAAAGAAGGCGGCCAGCGCCAAGCTGGCCGACAGCCCACCTGACACAAACCCCACAAGCGCCTCGATGGCCACCTTGAGCAAATCCTGATCCGGCTTGACCAGGCCAAAGAGGAGGATCACCGACGCGTTGGTCAGGGCTACCGCCAGCCCGGCCCGCATAAAGGCCCGGATCCGTTCGGCACGCCCCAGAGCCAAGGCCCCCATCAAGGTACCAGCCAGGAGATATATGCCAATGTCCAGCGAGCCACCGGCCATATACGTCGCCAGTAGTGCAACCATCACCCCAGAAGAGATTCCCAGGGCCGGTCCAAACAAGATGGTGAGGATCATCGACAGGGCCGGTAGGGGGTACAGATAGGGGACCACTGTGCCGGTGAAAGGCATCATCAGCTTGGCCAAGACCACAAAGAGGGCAAGCAGCAGAAACGCGACAGATGCTGCCCGGCCGCGCTCCCACAGGCTGGGTTGGAGGCGAGAGATCAAGAGCGCCACTAGCACGGTCACGACGACAGCCAGCAGCGCAGTGCCCAGCACCGATTCCCAACGAGTCTCTTGCTGGCGGAGGCCATAGGCGTCCAGGGCCTCGATATCTACCTGGCGCACCAGGTCGCCTGCCCGCACGATGGCCTCACCCTGGTGATAGCTCGCAGACACCGGCGGTGTCTGGTCGCGGGCCTGCTGCCGGGCTTCTTCGGTTCGGGCTGCATTGTAAAAAGTATTGGCAGTCACCAACCCCCTGGCAATGGCCTCGACAACAGCAGACTGATCGTCGCTCAGACTGTAGCTGATAAAGGTTGGCACCTGGCGCCTGACTGTGGGGACCTGGCTCTCTCGAATCTCCCCCTGCATCGCCCGTAACAACACCCGCACTGTCTCATCCTTCACCTGCTGCCAGTCCTCCTCGTCCAGAGACAGCATCTTGTCGATGGTATCAGGGGAGAGAGCCAGATCGGGGATGGCTGCAATCCACGCAGGTTTCTCTTGGGAAGAGGCATAGCCGTCCTGCCTCACCGTGCTGATATAGTCCAAGATCTGCCGGGCCTTGACTTCCTGCTGTCGAGCGACGGTGACATCGGGCGGGTCATAGATGTCCTGGACAGAGGCCGCCTGGGCATCCTGTGCCAGGCGGGTCCGGACCTCGCTCTCGAAGGTGAGATCGTAGGGTGCCAGGATGTCCTGGGGATTGACGTCCCCTGCGTTGAGGATGACCTGGTTGGAAGGCAGCAGATCGATCAGCAGGACGACGCTAATCACAATCGCCAGAAACAGGCCCAGCAAGATCGCGCGTGGCACACGCCAGCGGTCCGGCTTGGATCGCTGGCGGAAGGATGTGCGCTCGGCGGCATTGTTGTTGAGCATGGATGGTTATCCAGCCAAAAGCTCGCGCACTATCTGGTTGGCCAACTTGCCGTCGGCGCGTCCCTTCAGACGGGCCATGAGCGGTTTCATGACCTTGCCCATGTCCGCGGGGCCAGTGGCCTCCACCTCGGCGATGATCTGTCGAGCTTCGGCCTCGATCTCCTCCGGGGTCAGTTGTTGGGGCAAGTAGCCCTCCAGGATGGCCAAATCCGCCTCCTCCTCGGCGACCAAATCCTCTCGCCCGCCCCGCTCGAATTCGACGATCGATTCCCGGCGCTGTTTGGCCTGTTTGGCAATCACGGCAAGGATGTCATCGTCCCCCAGACTCACACGTTTGCCGCTGGAATCCAACTCGGTTTCCGCCAGTTTGATGGCAGCGATGACAGACCGGATCGCGCGCTTGCGCTGCTCGTCCTTTTGGCGCATAGCCTCTTTCAGATCATCCATCAATTGCTCTTGAAGTCCCATTCTGATTCTCCTCGAAACTTCCTATCCCTTTCCCAGAGGGTTCATGCAATACCAGTCCATAGCGTTCCAATGTGTCGCGATCGTTACGTTCATTATAGTCGCCATACGAACGGAAGTCAAATCTCACCCCGCTCCACCAGCAAGGTCAGGTGGTACCCCGCCCCACCTGCTGGGGTACCTCTCAGAATCTTTGGTGCGTTGCCTGGGGCTTGTAGACCCGCCCCGGGACTGGGTCTCAAGTCAAGAGAACTGAAACACACCCATTCTGCCCTACTTTGCCATCTGCTTTGACATCTTGGACGATATGCCTTACAATTAGCTTTCGGCAAGGTGCTTCCATGCACCCGCCAACGGGCCGCATCGTGGGACACAGGACCAGATGAGTGGCAACGACTGAAAAACGGAGGAGTTGGATGAACATCTACAAGAGTGACAAATTGCGCAATGTTGTCCTGTTAGGCCACGGCAGCTCGGGCAAGACCTCACTGGCCGAAGCCATGCTGTTCGATACCGGCGCTGTAAACCGTCTGGGCCGCGTAGACGACGGCACGTCGGTCTCGGACTGGGACGACGAAGAGCGCCGGCGCGGGATGTCTATCAATGCGTCGCTGATTCCCTGCGAATGGCAGGGCCATAAGCTTAACGTGGTGGACACACCCGGATATATGGACTTTGTGGGAGAAGTGATCAGTGGTCTCCGCGTGGCCGATGGCGCTGTCATCGTACTCGACTCGGTGGGCGGCGTCGAGGTCGGCACCGAGCAGGTGTGGTACTATGCCGATCAGCAAAAGTTGCCCCGCCTGGCCTTTGTCAACAAGATGGAGAGAGAGAACGTAGCCTTTGACGGTGTAGTCGCCCAGATCGCGGCCAAGTTCGAGGTTACCGCAGTGCCGGTCCAGCTTCCCATCGGCAGCCAGGCTGACTTTCAGGGAGTCGTGGATCTTCTGACCGAGAAGGCCTACCTGGGCGCGAAAGCAACCGAAGGCCCCATCCCCGAAGGGATGGCCGAAGCTGTCGAAGAAGCGCGTATGGTCCTCATCGAAGCCGCAGCCGAGGGCGAAGATGCATTGATGGAAAAGTACTTTGAAGCAGAAACCCTGAGCGTGGACGAGATCTTGCGAGGTCTCAGGGGCCGCATCGCCCGGGGTAACCTGGTGCCCGTGCTGTGCGGCTCGGCGGTGATGGACATTGGTACGCGGCGACTGATGCAGTCCATCATTCAGCTCCTCCCCTCGCCGGTGGATGCAGCCCCGTACCCGGCGCAGAATCCGGTGACCGGCGACACGGTCGAGCTTAAGGCTGATGCGGCCGGAGATCTGGCCGTCCTCATCTTCAAGACGGTTGCCGATCCGTACGTCGGCAAGCTCTCCTACTTTCGCGTCTACTCGGGGACTGTGGAGTCCGACTCGCGGGTACGCAACACACGAACCAACAGCGAGGAGCGATTGGGCCAGGTCTATGTTATGCAGGGAAAGGAACAGCATCCGGTGGCCAGGATCCCGGCAGGCGACATTGGGGCCGTGGCCAAGCTGAGCGAGAGCCAGACGGGTGACACGCTGTGTGACCAGGGCGTCCCGCTGTCACTTGAATTGCCGGTCTATCCCAACCCTCTGTACGAGGTAGCCATCAGTCCCAAGACCAAGGCTGACGCAGCCAAGATCAGCCCCACGCTGACCCGCCTCAGCGAGCAGGATCCGACCCTGAATTGGCGCCAGGACCGGGTCACCAAAGAGACGCTCCTCTCCGGCATGGGCGATACGCACATCAACGTGGCGATCCGACGCATGGAGGAGACCTTCAGCCTGGGTGTGGACACCAAGGTGCCACGGGTGCCCTATCGCGAAACCATCACCCGGACCGTGACGGCCCAGTATCGACACAAGAAGCAGACTGGCGGTGCAGGCCAGTTTGCCGAGGTACACATGCGCGTCGAACCCCTGGAGCGCGACGCGGGATTCGAATTCGCCTGGGAAGTCGTGGGTATGAACGTATCCAAAACCTTTGGCACCTCCATTGAAAAAGGGGTCAAGGCGGTCATGGAACAGGGTGTGATCGCCGGTTATCCCGTGGTGGATGTCCTTGCAGCGGTCTATGACGGCAAGGAACACCCTGTGGACTCGAAAGACATTGCCTTCCAGATCGCAGGCCGCGAGGTATTCAAGCTGGCGGTCAAGGACGCCGGACCGGTGTTGTTGGAACCGATCTACATGTACACGATCACCGTGCCCGAGGAGTTCATGGGCGACGTGCTGAGCGATCTCAACACGCGGCGCGCCCAGGTACAGGGCATGGACCAGGTAGGGGATAATAGTGTGGTGACTGCTCTGGTGCCGTTGGCCGAGATGCAGCGCTATGTGAGCGACCTGCGCTCGATTACGCAGGGACGAGGGGTCTTTTCCCTGGAATTCAGCGACTATCAGCAGGTGCCGACCCATCTGACAGAGCAGATCATTGCCGCTACCCAACGAGAGGCCGAAGAGAAATAGACGCCTCTCCCCGACTGAGAACCTGGCGACCGCCCAGTGCATTAGGCACCGGGCGGTCGCTCGCGTAACACGGCTGGAGCGGAAGCTACGTCCTGTGTACTACTCTTCCTCGTCCCCTGCCTCCACTTCAGGCGTGACGTCGATCACGCCTTCGTCTTCCTCTGCCGAGTCGCCACCAGACAACCGGCCTAACATGCTGAACAGCTTTCTTGCCATCTTTTGCGCACCACTTGGAGCCTCTTCACCCTCCAACTCTTCCTGATAGTCCCCCAGCGCATCGAGGAACTTGCCTTTTCTGATCTTTAGCTTGCCCAACTGGCGAGAGACCGCCTTCTCGTTACCCTTCTCTCCCAGTTCACGGAAAATCTCGATGGCTTGTTCGTAGGCCTCGGCGGCTTTTTCTTCGTCTTCTTGGCGGGCGTACATCATCCCAATGTTCCCCAAGGTGATCCCCTGGCCGGAGCGATCCTCCAGGTCCACGCGGATGGCCAGTGATTCGTCGAGGAACTGTTGGGCATCGTCCCACTCCTCAAGCTGGATGCAGACCACACCCATGTCATTGAGGACTTCGCCCTCGGCCTTACGATCTCCAGCTTCGGCATAGAGCCCCCGGGCCTTGCTCAGGGCCTCCAGGGCCTCCTCATAGTCACCCGCACGATAGGCATCAATCCCGTCTTCGTACAGCCGTTTGGCTTCTGTGCTTGCCATGATGATTCCTCCTCTTCACTCAGTCGCTTACTCTACTACCAGGTGATACACATCAGATCCTCTTTGAAGGAGGACCTGGTTGATCTACAGCTTTCGTGCTTGGCACCCGCAGGATCACCTTGGTGCCTGTGTGAGGGGGCACGATGTTCGACTCGATGGCCAGGTGACCATCGATCAACTCGGCTCGCTCCCTCATGCTCAACAAGCCAATGCTGCCCTTTCGGTCGTAATCGCGCTCCACGGCCTCTGCATCAAACCCTTTTCCATTGTCCTCGATGACAATCTGCATCCAGCCATCGCCTACCGACAGACGGAGCCACACCTTGCGGGCAGATGCATGCTTCTTGGTATTATTGACCGCTTCCTGGACGATGGCAAATATGGTGGCTGCCACCGAATTCTCCAGATGGGGGAAGGACGCTGGGGCCTCGAGGTGGAGACCAAATTCCTCATTGCCCTGCAACTGCTGTACGTAGGACTCCAACGCGGGAACCAGCCCCTGGGTTTCGAGGATAAGCGGGCGCAATTCGAACAGCGCCAGACGCGCCTGCCGGGTCGCTTGACGCGTCAGATCGCGCAGGGCATCCAGTTCAGAGCGAGCGGCTTCGGGCTTGAGCTCCAGCAGGCGTTCCATGTGGTCAATCCCCATCGAAATGGCAGATAGGAACTGGACTGTGCCGTCGTGCAGGTTGCGAGCCACCTGGCGCCGCACATCCTCCTGAGCTTGGAGGATCCGATCCCGCTCGTCACGCAGGCTCTGATATAACCGTGCATTCTCGATGGCGATGGCCGCCTGATTGGCGGTGGTGATCATCAGGCTGAGGTCTTCTGAGTCAAAGCCCTGCCCCGTGCGCTTGTTCAGGGCTTGAAGCACGCCCATGACCTTGCCCCGGATCTGGATCGGCACACACACCATGGACTGGGTGAGGAAATCGGTCCTGTCGTCCACCAACGGGCTGAATCGGGAATCCTGGTGGACGTCGTTCACGAGCACAGGAGCTCGGTGGGAAACCACCCACCCGGCAATGCCCTCATGCAAGCTGGCACGTTGCTGGCGCAGCACATTCCCCAATTCGCCATACACGTATTCAAAGACCAGGTCCCCCCGTTGCTCATCCACCAGCAACAGCGCCGATGCGCTGGCATCAAGCACCGCTGTGGCCAACTGCATTGTGTCATCCAGAACCTTATCCAAGTCAAAGGTAGAGGCCATGGACTGGGCCACCTGATAGAAGAGGTGCAACTGGCTCAGCCGCTCTCTAAGCAGCGAGTGTTCACCAACCAGACTGACAGTGCTGCCGATGGTTTGAAGAAAGGTCTTGAGTAGTATACGTTGGTCACCAACAGGAACCTGCTGTGGCAGAAACGCCAGACAGATTGTACCAGCCACTGCCTGCTCTTCCAAGATGAGCGAGTATACGATGACAAACCTGCCATCCTCGGTCAGCCGCAGCGCCAGTCGAGAGCCACCCCTGTCGGCAAGGATCCAGGACCCGGCAAAGATCCTCTGTTCAACCCTGGATTCCCATTGATCGAGATGGGAGGAGAGGGGTTCAGACAGAGTACCCAGGCGAACCCGCACCGGCGGACGCGTGGCATAGAATAGCGACACAGCCTCAGCCCCAAAGTCTGTCATCAAAAAGGATAGGGCTTCGGAGGCTGTGCTCGCGATGTCGCGATGTTCCAGGAGGAGGGCTAGCTCTTCAAGGCAACGGTGACTGTCTGTCATTGTAGCTACTGCTGATCCTTTGTCCACGGCAATCCTACAACCCCAGTTCTGGACAGGATGACATCCCGTCTCCTATCCTTGTTTCTGGTGCGAAATTACTCCCGCGCCCGGGGGACGGCGCCCGTTCGGAGATGGGGGCTCGAGCGAGCTTCGCACCGAACGCTATCCTAGCGACCAGGGAGAGTCACCGAAGGGACTCCTTCTTCCAACCCCTGATTCTGTCAGTAGGTGATATCAAGGATCGTCTCCGCTATCTGCCGCAGGCTGTCAGTCTTGACAACACTGAGCGCCATGGCGATGCGCAGGTACAGAGCGTTGGTTGGCTTGAGTACAAACTCACGGACATCGGGAGGGAGCTCGTTCAGCAGAGCCAGGGCCTGGCGATCTTTTTCCGCCTGACTCAGCGGGATTGTCTGATCATCCACCAACTCGGCCAGGGTTCGCCCACATCGTTCGGAAACCAACTCCAATTCGGCCAGAGGGATATCACGTTTACCGCGTTCGTACAGATAGATCGTGCCAAGTGGACAGCCCAATACCTGGGCCATCTCTTTCTGTGTGAGCCCGGCCGCCAGACGGCATTGGCGAAAGTGCACCGCCAACATCCGCCGCCGCAAGGTCAACAACTGGCCAATGGGCAAAGACTCGGCAGGGGATTCTTCAGCCAGTTCCAGTCGTTCGTCCCAAAGACTTGCTGGTGGCACTTCGAAGAGATAGGCCAAGGCCTCCAACTCGGGCAGGGATGCTCCCACTTCACCGCGTTCGTACCGGCTGTACCGATTGGGACTGATGTCCAGAAACTCGGCACATTCGCGCATGCTTCTGCCCGTCTTGAGCCGGGCTCGTTTCACCAGGATGCCGATGATTCTATTGCGAATGAGTATTGCCTGTGTCGCATCCATCTGCCTTCTCCTCCAACCAGAAATGGGCAAGTGACCAGAAAAGCAAGAGAAAATCGATACTATTATAGCACAATCGCTGCTTATGGACAACATTGCACATCTAGGTTTAT
>Ga0180438_10011353_pt1 | contig 10777 bp, 6 predicted proteins | sample SS_ome_12_FD_132455 | JGI IMG/M metagenome (GOLD analysis project Ga0180438, IMG submission 132455) | Hypersaline lake sediment archaeal communities from the Salton Sea, California, USA - SS_3_D_2 metaG | ecosystem: Environmental > Aquatic > Non-marine Saline and Alkaline > Hypersaline >... | reverse complement strand
TGCTTCCTGCGGACCAACTCGTGTTTCAACAGGTTGGATAAAATAGCCAAAAACAAGTTGAGGATCAGGCAGGGTACCCACCTGGGAAACCGTTTCGAGGGTTGCCAGATACTCATTAAACTTTGCCTTTACACCGGGATTGTTCCTGGCCGCAATTTCAAGATAATTATTTAAAATATCCTGGGCAAAAATATTAACCGTTGTTAAAACAGCTATTATTGTAATGATATATTTTGTTATCATCTTAACCATCGTTTTTTAATGGTGATAATCGCTTCACTTTGTTTTCCTGCCACAGGCTGTAAAGGATGGGGACAACGAAAATCGTCAGAACAGCAATCGCCATCCCGCCAACAGTCGGAATCGCCATTGGAACCATGATATCAGCGCCTTTACCGGTGGAGGTTAGTACCGGCAATAATGCAATAATGGTGGTCGCGGTGGTCATCATTGCCGGACGTACCCGTTTCTTACCGGCTTCAAGTACGTTATCTCTTACTTCCTGAATGCTTTCAGGGGCCTTTTTATCGAATAACTGTTTCAGATAAGTACTGATGAGAACACCGTCGTCGGTGGCGATTCCAAAAAGGGCAATAAAACCAACCCAAACGGCCACACTCAAGTTAATGGTGTGAATCTGGAACAGATCCCGCAGGTGCACGCCGCTAATGGAAATATTCATAAACCAGGGCTGTCCGTACAGCCAAAGCATGATAAACCCGCCTGAAAAGGCAACCAGAATGCCGGTAAAGATTAAGCCGGTAGCGGTCACCGACCTGAACTGAAAATATAAAATCAGGAATATGACAATTAATGATATCGGTATGATTAACATTAAACGCTTGGTTGCCCGAATCTGGCTTTCGTAATTTCCGGTGAATACATAGTGGACACCTGGCGGGATATTTAAAACGCCCTCTTCAATCTTGGTATTCAGGTAGTCCTGGGCGTTCTCAACCACGTCAACTTCGGCATAATTATCCTCTTTATCGAAAATGACATATCCCACCAGGAAGGTATTTTCGCTTTTGATTAATTGCGGGCCACGGGTATAATCAAGACTTGCCAATTCACCCAGAGGAACCTGAGTCCCGGTGGAAGCAGGAATTAGAATTTTTTTCAGGTCTTCCGGATTATCCCGGTACTCCCGCGCATATCGAACCCTTACCGGGAAACGTTCACGACCTTCTACGGTTGAAGTGAGTTGCATTCCACCAATCGCACTGCTGATATACGTCTGTAAATCCTGAATGGTTAAGCCATAGCGGGCAATGGCATCCCGATTAATATTGATTTCCAGATAAGGCTTTCCGACGACCCGGTCGGCAAATACCGACATTGGTTTAACCCCTTCAACATGCTTTAAATGATATTCAAGCTGATACCCGAATTTTTCAATGGTCTCCAGATCCGGGCCGAAGACTTTTATCCCCATTGGTGCACGCATTCCGGTCTGAAGCATGACTAAGCGTGTTTGAATTGGCTGTAATTTAGGTGCCGAGGTTAATCCGGGAAGATTTGTATATTTTATAATCTCGTTCCAAACATCATCAGGTGATTTAATATGCTTACGCCACTGGCGAAAATATTCCCCGCCGCTATCTTCAATAAGCTGCTCACGATTTGTGATTCTGAAATTATCGACTTCGGGATGATACTTACTTCCATCCTTCAGCACAAAGGCACCGCTTTGATCCACTTTAAAACGAATTCGATGTCCCTTTTCGTCAAGTATATATTCTGATTTATAATTAATAACATTCTCAAACATCGAAACCGGTGCCGGATCTAAAGCCGATTTTACCCGTCCCCATTTTCCAATCACATTTTCAACCTCTGGTATCGCATTTACCTTTCGATCTAACAGACGGATGATCTCAATGTTTTCCTCAATGCCAGAATGGGGCATCGTGGTCGGCATTAACAGGAATGATCCTTCATCCAATGCCGGCATAAATTCTTTACCAATGCCGGGAAAAGTAGTGCTAATGGATTGCCAGGTTTTTGTTTTTCGAACCCAATCGGGCATAAAGCTGAAAACCGAATCAAAACCCTGCCATATCAATATTCCCAAACAAATGACCAAAACCGGTAAACTCAAAAATTTCCGCTTATTTTCTAATGCCCAGGAAAGTATTTTAGGGTAGAAATGGACGATGGTCATGAATACTCCCAGAACCAAAGCAATCAGAAACAAGACAAAGAAAATATTTCCGATGGTACTAATCTGGGCCCCCAAAGGCATCCATTCGTTCGCCAGGAAGTAAACGATAACCAAGAGGATAATAAAAATATTTATATAATGGACAAAGTGTCGGTGTTCTTCTTTCCAGCGGAATGCAAGAATATTGTTAATGCCATAGCCAACCAATGCTATCGCAAAAAATATTTTTCCAAAGAATAGTAAAAGCAGGCCGATAACCATTAAGGGGATATTAAGATAGTAACGGATTTTTTCCCGGTTCACCTGTATTGAAAAAACAACGTATGCCAATGTCGGTATAATCAATAATCCAATGAGCAATGCCGAAAGCATCGCAAAGGTTTTGGTAAAAGCCAGGGGTTTAAACAGTTTTCCTTCGGCAGCTTGCAGGGCAAATACTGGTAAAAAACTCACAATAGTGGTCAATATGGCCGTTACAACGGCTGGAGCCACTTCCGTTGTCGCCTCATAAATCAGCATTAACAATTGCTTCCCCTTGGCGCTTTTGTTTTCAGGCAATTCTTCGGCATGTCGGATGATATTTTCAGTGAATACAATACCAACATCAACCATGACACCGATGGCAATTGCAATTCCGGATAAGGCCACAATATTGGCATCAACCCCAAAACGTCGCATGAAAACGAACGTCATCAATACCCCGATTGGCAACAAGCTTGAGATGAGAAACGACGCCCGCAGGTTAAAGACCAGGATTAATACCACAATAATGCTGATCAAGACTTCAAAGGTGAGTGCTTCCTCCAGCGTGCCCAGCGTCTCTTTGATCAAGCCGGTGCGATCATAGAACGGGACAATGGTTACTTTCGAAACCGTTCCGTCATCCAGAATTTTCGCCGGTAAACCGGGGGCGATTTCGGCAATTTTATCCTTGACATTGTTGATGACTTCCAGCGGATTTGCCCCAAAACGGGCGACCACAACTCCACCCACCGCTTCGGCGCCGCCCTTATCCAAACCACCTCTGCGGGTTGCCGGACCGAAATAAATTTTGGCCACATCCCTTAACCGGATGGGAATATTATTTCGGACGGTGACCACACTTTTTTCAAGGTCTTCAAGGCTTTTGATATATCCCAGCGCTCGGAGCACGTATTCTGCCCGGTTAAATTCGATGGTTCTGGCGCCAATATCAAGATTGCTTTTTTTCACCGCCTGCATGATTTGGGCAACCGAAACATCATGCGCTTTCATGGCGTTCGGGTCAATATCAATCTGATATTCCTTGATAAAGCCACCAATTGAAGCCACTTCAGCCACGCCTTTCGCTGAAGTCAGGGAGTATTTCACATAAAAATCCTGAATCGTACGCAGCTCGTGCGGGTCCCAACCACCGTTTGGATTTCCCTGCTTGTCACGCCCCTCCAGCGTGTACCAATATATTTGCCCCAATGCCGTTGCATCTGGTCCCAGCGCTGGAGTCACGCCTTCAGGCAAGATCCCGGACGGTAATGAATTTAGCTTTTCCAGGATTCGGGTTCGGCTCCAGTAAAATTCGATATCTTCTTCAAAAATAAGATAGATATTGGATAATCCGAATATGGAATTGCTGCGGATAGTTCTAACACCGGGAATGCCCACGAGAGCAGTGGTTAAGGGGTAGGAAATCTGGTCTTCAATATCCTGCGGAGAACGCCCCGGCCATTCGGTGGAAACAATTTGCTGATTTTCACCAATATCCGGGATGGCATCCACCGGGACCGGGTCTTCAGGCAGAATGCCCGTATCCCAACGAAATGGTGACGACATAATCCCCCACGCCACCAGAATAATCAGCAGCAGGAACGTCACCAATTTATTTTCCAGAAAAAACTTTATAATATGTTTAATCATAGTAACAATATGACTAAACTTTTAAATTGATAGTTCCCGAGAATACAACCAAAATTATCACGATGTCATCGTTACCGTCATCTCTTCAAGTACCCATAAAAAGGATCAATTTGCAATTCCCCTACCGCATCAAAATCATCTTTCGAGTTAACCGTACCTTCCCAATTTCTAACACGCAAACATAAATCCCGGAAGGCACCTTCTCACCCACAGTATTGGTCCCGTCCCAACACACCTTATACTCACCGGCGGTCTGATTTTCATGTACTAATTCTTTGACCAGGCGACCCAGGGCATCATAAATTTTCAATACCACATGGTAGCTTGATTGATTCGGTGGTAATAGGTAACTAATCTCGGTTTCCGGATTAAACGGATTCGGATAGTTTTGTCGCAACTCAAAAGTCCGCACCAGCGGCCCAGGTTCCGACTCCACCGTCGTCGGGGGATCGTCTGGATCGGCATAAAGGGCGGTGTAGGGAGTTAAGATGTTAAAACGAATACTCAGATCAATAATGGCGTTGACGAGCTCATCCAGTTCTCCGTAAATCTCGATTTCACGCAGGAGATGGTCAATCTTGGCTTTGGCCCAGAGTCGCGCCACAAAACGACAGCCACCCAATGTGTCAGTAAAACTCACCTGATTGGTGAAAATGACCGGTTGCCCCCGTAATATCGCTTTCAGAAGCACTTCAAAAAGACCACTATTGGTATAACGCCCCATTTCCAGCACCTGACTGCCCCAAAACAAGGCGGGCAAGATTTTGGGGTAACAATCGAGTGTCTGGAGCCCCGGAATTTCGATTTTTAAATCATCCAGAATTGGCTTTGAAATCCGCTGAAAATGATTGCGAATCATCACCGCAATACTGTCATCGGCGGTGATGTACTGGGTATAGCCACCATTTTGTCCGGATAAATTTTCCAGCAGCACTTTACTAATATCCTCTCCCACGCCAAACGAGAAAATGTGGGCCTCCTTTTGATTGGCCGCTTTGACATTCGCTAAAATTTGATGGACATTGGTCTCACCCCACGTCGGATAGCCATCGGTCAAAAAGATGATAATGTTCATGGCACTGTCGCGAAATGATTGCTGAACCGATTTGAGCAAGGCTTCATTTATATTCGTCAGTCCCAGCGCCGCTAATTGTCGAATGTATTCCCGTGCGGATTCCAGATTACCAGGGATTGAATTGACTAAATCCGGTTGAAATTGAGTGACGTGCGTCCCGAAGGCAATAATATTAAAATAGTCACCAGGGAGCAAATAATCGAGAAAACTGTTGAGCGCTAATTTCAATTGTTTGATGCGTTCACCTTCCATACTGGAGGACACATCCACGGTAAAGACAATATTTTTCGGAACTGTCGTATCGTCGTCAATGGTATCCGGGGGCGTGATCCAGAGGGCATAAAAAGAATCATCACCAAAAGAATCGGCCACAGAAGGCGTGTAGGTCAACACGTGAATGTCTACCGCCTCCCGCAGCGTTTCAAATTCCAATAAGAAATCTTTCTCCGGTTTAAAATTTTCATCCCCAAAAACAATGGAATAATGGTGGTCGGAATGTTTGACAATTGACGTGGCCGTTGAATTCTGGTGGGAGGGCGACTCTAAAAATTTAATTGGTGATTGGGTGTTGACGTCAATCGACAAACTGACCCGCTCTAAGGGCTGTGGCGACAGCCTGGTGGTATTCAATAAATAGAGATAGGAAATCGTCCCAAATTCATAATTCAGCAATTCAGTGTAGGTAATTTCGAAGCGAACTTCCGAAAGCGGATTGATGGGCGCAATGTTCAGTCGGAACAGGTTATCGCCTAAATACTGTAACAGAGCCGGGTCAAGGTAACGCCGAATTTTATCATTATATTCGTTAATCGCCTCCTGCAACTCCCGGATCCGACCCACGTAGCGCTTGCCATTAAACCAGTAAACCAGCTCGGTAATGACAGCGCCTTCCGGCAACGGAAAAACAAACACGGCTTCGACTTCGGTATTCATTTCATTGAAAAATACCTGATCGGTGTGGGTCACCGCAATCTGATCCTGAATCGTAACCCGGGCATCCACGCTTTTCATGTTCATTTTTTCGTGTGTCTGATTGCTCCGCAGCGGCCGTACAAATAAGGCCCCAACACCAAAACAGTTGTTTGTAACACTAAATAAAATCCCAACGAACAGAAAAACCAATATCCCTTTTTTAGTAAACATGATTAACACCTCCATAAATAAGTTTAAATTGACCAGCTAAATAAATCGAATTACAGGCTTCATCAGTCAAACTAAATGCCAGATTTGAGCGCTGCATTTTCAATAACTTAGCAGGACTGGCAACGGAGATAACTGCAATTTTTGCAGAAACAAATGCAGCCATTGCAGCCTGAAAGGGATATTTTTTTGAGAAAAGAGTTTTTAGAGAAGTAGTAAGGGTAATTCAAGGGTGGAGTGCAAAACTTCAGTTTTGCGAGGCAGCGCTAGCTGCCTTATTAAACACAATCCTCGCAAAACTGAAGTTTTGCACTCCGGAATCAAAAAATTAATACAAAATACGAAACTTGATTGTATTGGGAATTTTTTTCAAATCGCGAATGACATGCCGCTCATACCGTTTACTAATATCAGTAATCACGTAGCCGATTTCTTCATTGGTTTTGAGATATTGCCCCACAATATTAATTTTATGCCGCGCCAGGACCCCATTAATCTTCGCCAACATGCCGGGCGTATTTTTATGAATATGAATCAGACGATGGGCCTGTTGCAATTCCGGTAATTGCAGGTTGGGAAAATTCACACTAAATTTAATATTACCCGTATTGATATAATCAATAATTTTTTCGGAGACAAATTCGGCAATATTTTTTTGCGCCTCCTCGGTACTCCCCCCAATGTGCGGTGTCAGGATAACATTCGGAAACCGCTGCAGGTCGGAGACAAATCTTTGCTCATTGCTTTTCGGCTCATCCGGAAAGACATCAAGGGCCACGCCGGCCACTTTGCCATTTTCCAGATATTTGACTAACGCCACCAGGTCCACCACAAACCCCCGACTTAAATTCAGGAGCAATGTCCCTTTTTTCATCAATTTGAATTCTTTTTCACCAATCAAATTTCGGTTGTTCGGATTGCCATCTACATGCAGGGAAACAATATCCACTTTTTTTAATAAATCTGCCATTGACTTACATTTACGGGCATTGCCCAGGGCTAATTTATCCACAATATCATAATAATAAATTTCCATCCCTAAAAATTCAGCCAGCACGGACAGTTGGGACCCAATATTTCCATATCCGATGATACCCAGCTTTTTGCCTCGCACTTCATAGTGACCATTCACCGATTTGTCCCAGATACCGGATTTTAGTCTATTACTTTTTTCGAAAACGCCACGGATGAGCATGATGATTTCGCCCAGCGCCAATTCCACAACACTGCGGGTGTTGCTGAAAGGGGCATTAAAAACGCTCACCCCTTTGTGCAAACAACTTACCAGATCAATTTGATCGGTACCAATACAAAACGCCCCAATTGCGATCAGCCGATTGGCGTTTTGGAGCACACGAGGGGAAATTGGAGTTTTGGAGCGAATTCCCAGAATCGAGGTATTGGTGACGGCCTCCGCCAATTCGGCTTCGCTCAAACTCCCTTTATAATATTCGATTTGATAGCCCTCCTCCAGAAATACCTGTTCCGCCAGCGGATGAATATTTTCCAGTAACAACACCCGGATGCGATTTTTGGGGTAGGAAATGGCCATCGGCAACTTATGTTGATACAGAAACTCGTCCAGACTGGGCGCCACCTGGTCGGCTTTCTTAATAATACTCTCACGCTCGACATTCTCGGTAAAGGCGTAAAACATATTAGCCAAACCAGCCGCCTTCATTTGATAATCGGTGTAGCCATCACCAATAACGTAAATGTCCCCCGTCAAATTAAGCGATTTTAAGAGGCTGACCTTGCCATCTTTCTGCGCCAGGATATTCGATTGATCAAAGCCAATGATATTGTCGTTTTCATCAAATTGAAATGTATTGGCATAAACATTTTTCTCCAGCAGATTCACCTGTCTGACAATGGGGACAATGACTTCCTTAAATCCGCCGGAAACAATAAAAATCTGATCTGCATATTTTTTAAAGAACTCACGGTTGCGTACAAACGATTTGGACAATTTTCTTTTTAACCGCTTAATTAATTGTTCAATGTGAACTCGATTGGCCTGTAACAGCTTGATTCTTTTTTCAAGTGACTCGGAGAAAGAAATTTTACCTTCCATTGCCTGGTCAGTTATTTGTCGCATTTCCTGTACAATTCGCCGGCGGGCAGGATTATGCTTCAAAGAAATTTGGACCAATTCCTCCAGCGCTTCGACTTTAATCAGCGTGCTGTCAAAATCGATAATAAAAAACATATTCTTATTCATATCGGTCACCTGTGCAATTTAAACAAATTAATCATTCCTGAATTAACGACGCCGTTGATTTAATCCGGTTCACCCTTGCGAAGGTTAAGGGATAATCTATATGTTGTTTTACAAAATTATCATTTATCCTTATGTTGATTCTCTTCTCAAATCAAACCTTCGCAAGGGTATTTCATCAGTCAAAATGAAACATTTTACCAGGTTCATTTTTTAACAGTACCCTTTACAATTAATAATAATGAATCGAGATGTATTAATATACAAAATTAAGAAAAAAAATATTATCATGCAATTTTTTTGTTGTTGAATTTTAAAATAAAATTGATTATTAGACTCTTTGATCAGCCCCATTTAATTTCAGACATAAATGATTCCGTTGATCTAATACCCTTGCGAAGGTTCGATTTAGAAATAAGAGAAATATAGAGACAATTGATCATTTAATAAAACAACATCTAGCGTACGCTTAACCTTCGCAAGGGTGAAATACATTAAATCAAGGTCATAAATTACTGCCAACAATTTGTTGTGCCGAATAAAGGGCACTTAAACCATCTAAACTTTAAAAAGATTCATTCGCACGGAGCAGACCATGCCCAGGCTACTGATTGGAATCGACATCGGCGGAACCAAATGTGCCGTAATACTGGGAACGAACGCTCCCCAGATCATTGATCGAAAGGTGTTTGCCACCCGCACTGATCGGGGACCGCAACAAACAATTCAAAACATCTTCAAAAAGATTGAAAAACTCCTCCGAACCAATCAAATTGATTTACAACAAATTGCCGGCATTGGCATAAGTTGTGGTGGCCCCCTCGACAGTAACCAGGGAATTATTCTTGCGCCACCCAATCTGCCAGGCTGGAAAAACATTCCCCTGGTTAAATTGATTGAAGACCAGTATAGCATCAAAACCGGCATTCAAAACGATGCCAATGCCTGTGCCCTCGCCGAGTGGCAATGGGGTGCCGGAAAAGGCTGTCGGAATCTCATCTTCCTGACTTTCGGAACCGGGATGGGTGCCGGTTTGATTTTAGACGGCAAATTATATACCGGTACCAATGATAACGCCGGAGAGATCGGACACATCCGGCTGGCGAAAACAGGTCCGTCAGGGTATCATAAAACCGGCTCTTTTGAAGGTTTTTGTAGTGGCGGCGGTATTGCCCAATTGGCGCAAAAAATTCTTTTAAAAAAATACCAGGCCGGAAAACCGGCTTCCTTTGGTCCCAATCCGGAAGTGATCAAAGGAATAACGACTGAGGAGATTGCACAGGCGGCAAAAAATGGCGATCCGGTGGCAGAAGAAATATTGCAAATCAGTGGACGCTACCTTGGCCTGGGGTTGGCGATTTTAATTGATATTTTAAATCCGGAAAAAATTATTATCGGAAGCATTTTTGCCCGCTGTCAAAAATTTTTCTGGCCCGCGGCTGAAAAAATCATTCGAAAAGAAGCGCTTCCGTTGGCGGCTGGCGTTTGTCAAATTGTACCGGCAGCACTGGGTGAACAAATTGGGGATTATGCCAGTTTGGGGGTGGCCTTGAATCTGCTAGAAATGCAGGAATAGCTACATTTACTAAAACTTTAAGTTTTGGTAAATGTATGAAGAGATGTTTAAAGTATTTTTTGTAGCAGTGCCGTTGAACTCATTTAGGAAGATTTTAACGTTGGTAGGCAATTAAGGAAGTTTAGGCGGAGCTAAAAATATTTCACCAGTTCCACTTGCATTCCGACCGGTAATCTTTTAAATTTTACGTGATCAATACTGGCTTTAATCAAGTAAATGCCCCGACCGCTCGTTTTCATTCGATTTTCTTTACTGAGCGGATTTGGAATTTGATCAAGCGAAAAACCAGGGCCTTCATCGCGAACTGTCATAAATAATTTTTTCGCATTACAATTTAAGCTAATATATACTTTTTTATCCGGATTGATTTGATTGCCGTGAATAATAGCGTTAGCAACGGCCTCTGAAAGGCCCAGACTGGCCTCGTTTATAAATTCATCGGTTACTCCTCGTTCCGATAAAAATTGTTCTAATTTCTTAATGACAACGGTAATTTGTTCGGGTGAACTGGAAATCGCAAATGATATGTTTTTTTTTAACACGCCCATGAGCTGAAAAGGTGATATTTTTATTATCTGCACTTCAAATTTAGCTACCTGTTTAGTCTTTTTCAGATTCGGTTCAATACGATTAGTTCATAAAAAATACTGGTTAATCATATACGTGAAAAAAGACTTGAATGTTTACTATGTTTTTCTGACAATACTCACC
>Ga0180438_10011352_pt1 | contig 10778 bp, 8 predicted proteins | sample SS_ome_12_FD_132455 | JGI IMG/M metagenome (GOLD analysis project Ga0180438, IMG submission 132455) | Hypersaline lake sediment archaeal communities from the Salton Sea, California, USA - SS_3_D_2 metaG | ecosystem: Environmental > Aquatic > Non-marine Saline and Alkaline > Hypersaline >... | reverse complement strand
GCTGAATAATACCGGCAACTATGCCTGCAAAGATGTCTTTGGAAACTTCCGAAGTCTTTCTCCGACAAGCTGCTAGTGCACCGAGAATCATAGTATCTATGGTGGTCCGTAGAAGCGACTGAAATCGCCGCCGCAAACCTGTAACATTACACCGGACAATGGCAGACAAAACCTTGAATGCTTGTATCGTAGTTACCAACTCTTGACAGGACAGGTGCTGACTATTATGATTGCTTCCAAACCAGACCTTCGATTACGGCAGATTCGCAGGATGGGGCTCGATCTGGTGTTGATACCTCTCGCTTTCTATCTGGCTATGTTGATACGTTTCGACGGCCGTTTGGGAGCAGAGGAAGTGCAAACGCTGGCTCGATACCTACTTCCGATAACCTTGATCTACACTTCTATCCATCTGGCTTTCGGAACCTATGGGCGGATATGGAGCTATACTAATCTTCGCGACATCATCCTGCTCGCAAAGACAATTGGCCTGGGCACTTTGGTGCTGGTTGTTCTGAATCTATCTGTTTTTCCTTGGTTTGACGGGCATGGCTTGCCAATCGGCTGTCTCGTCATTGGTGGGCTTCTGACATTTGTCTTATCTACCTTTGTCAAATATAGACATCACTTCCAAAGCATTCTTCTCGCTTCCTGTCCCCGCCTGCCTAAGTCTGGAACTGAGCGTGTACTGATTGTTGGTTCAAACCAAGCCGCCCAGCAACTGGCAAATCAGATATGCCTGGCGCGGGGCAAAATGAGAGAATATGAAGTGGTAGGCTTCGTGGACGATGACCCCAAACACCAGGGTATGAACATCAACGGTGCCAAAATCCTGGGCAAATCGGAGCAGATTCCGGCTTTGGTAGGTGAGAATGATATCGATGTCATCATAATCGCCCGTCGACCATCTTATCCAGAGGAGATGTGGCAGCTTATTTCCACCTGTCAGAAAACCGCAGCTCAGATCAAAGTCTTACCGGATATGATCGAGGTGATGGAAGGCCGCTATGAAGATCCGCTGATGATCCGCGACGTGAATATCGAGGACATCTTGGGTCGAGCGCCCGTGGTCATCGATGTTGAGTCGTGCAAACGCATCCTGGAAGATAGGGTCGTCCTGGTCACGGGTGCAGCAGGCTCGATTGGCTCCGAGCTGTGTCGGCAGATCTTGGGTTTCGAGCCACGCTTGCTGCTGGCTTTGGACAACAATGAAACTGGCTTGTATGAACTGAACCTAGAACTCAGTCAAAAAGAACACCCGCCCCTAGAGCTAGTCTTGGCCGATGTTTCCGATTGGCAAAAGCTGAAAGGGGTCTTCCAGAAACATCGTCCTCAGGTGGTGTTTCACGCGGCGGCCTACAAACACGTTCCTATGTTAGAAGGGTTCCCTGACGAAGCCCTGAGAATCAACGTGATGGGTACGGTCACGGTCAGTGAGGTGGCCCATCGATATGGGGCGGAACGTTTCGTATTAATCTCTACCGACAAAGCGGTGAATCCCAGCAGTGTGATGGGCGCCAGCAAGCGAGTTGGGGAACTATGGATAAACAGCTTGGCGCAGCATAGTGATACAACTTTCGCCAGCGTGCGTTTTGGCAATGTTATCGGTAGTCGCGGGAGTGTTTTGCCGACCTTTGCGCGGCAAATTGATCTGGGCGGACCGATAACAGTCACCGACCCGGAAATGACGCGCTTCTTTATGAGTATTCCAGAGGCTGTCCGACTTGTCCTCCAGGCCGCAACCTTCAGCCGAGGAAAGGATGTTTTTATGCTGGAGATGGGAGAAGAGGTCTCGATTCTTGAACTGGCGCAGCGTATGATCCGTTTGAAAGGGCTACGCGTCGACAAAGACATTGAGATTGTATTCACCGGGGTCCGTCCGGGCGAGAAACTTCACGAAGAACTGGCGTACGGTCAGGAAGCAAGGGAAGGGACACCTCATCCCAGCATTTACCGGCTGCAAAACCCGAATTGTTCGATGGATCGCGAGACCCTAATAGGCGTGATTTTGATTATGATGCAGACCCTTCAATTGGTTAAGCGCAAGCATGGTGTGATTGAAGGCATCTTTCAAATCGCCTCCGGCGACGTCGATGGTTTTCTTAACAGCATAGCCGGTCTGGATCTTATGCGTACTTGGCAGCAATTGCCTGAGGGCACCACCGAGGAAAGAAAGACGGACAAAAGCGTTGTGCATCTGACTCGAAGGAGGCGTGTTACGGAAAGCCCACTGCTTGCGCCTGGCACGTAGGCGTTCCCCTTGTGTGGGGGATCTTGCTTCTGGCTTCGGCCAGCAGTGGGTGGGGCAATGATGAGCGCGACGTGTTTAAGTCCCGCGAGAACGGCTGAGCAGTGAAATAAGCGTGTTTTCCGGTTGTGGTAGAGTTCTGGTTATCGTCGGCTGATCATATTGCGGCTCGCCTTATAAGCCTGCTGGTGTTTGTGTTAGGAGTTTATATATGACAAATAGTAAGCGTCTGGTACTGGTAATAATTGGTGTTGTGTTTTTGATCATCGTAATAGGAGGACTGGTGACGATGGGTCCACGTGTCTGGGGGGTGATTAAAAGGCTGGTCACCTACGCATCTATGCCGGTTTATGCTGAGCCGATTGAGGCGAATGGCGATTATGCCAATGTCCTCTTCTTGCATCATTCCACCGGGCGTAGTCTGATCGACGAGGGCGATGTTCGTCCGATGCTGTCCGAGCTTGGCTACCAGTTCTGGGACCACGATCACAATCACGTGGGCCTGATACGCCCTGACGGTACATTCACGGGCGCTCACTATCGCATCCCGGGTATGCGAGGACGCGGTAACACGGATGTGGACGGATTGGCTGATCTCTTTTCACAACCTATCACCGATCCGCCCTCGAATGCATTTAGCCGGTTGATGCAGCACGAAGTGATCATCACCAAGTCGTGCTTTCCCAATAGCGCCATCAAGGACGATGAGATGCAGGCGCAATTCAAGAGCTGGTACCTGGGGATGAGGGACGTCATGGACCAACACCCGGATCGCGTGTTCATCATCGTCACTTCCCCTCCACTACATCCAGAGATGACCAACGCCGAAGAGGCTCGGCGCGCTCGCGCCATAGCCGACTGGCTCAAATCAGATGAGTACCTGGCGGGACATCCCAATGTGTTCGTGTTTGATTTTTTTGATCTGCTAGCCGATCCAGCTACTAATACCTTGCGCGCTGAGTATCAACGTGACGGCGACAAACCGGACTCGCATCCCAATCTTCTGGCCAACCAGACCATCGGCCCACAGTTTGTGGCATTCGTTGATCAGGCGGTGCAGACATACAAAGACAGAGGAGGCATACAATGACCATCCAAGAACAGATTAGAGACTATATCGCCACAAATATGCTCTTCAGCGACAACGGCTATCCCTACGACGACAGCACATCGTTTTTGGAGGAAGGTATTGTCGACTCCACTGGCGTGTTAGAGTTGATACTCTTCGTAGAGGAGAACTTCAGTTTCAAGGTACCTGACGAAGATATTACGCCTGATAACTTTGACTCGGTCGCACGACTGGCTGACTATATCCAGGCCAAAGTTGCAGTGCCTGGATGAGAGAATGAGCTGGTTTCTGAGGCGACAGGTGGGTGGCATATTCTTATGCCCAACGGTCCGCTCCTGGGGCGGATTTGATGCTGCCTGACTGAGAGGTCTCACAGCAGGAACTTGCTGGTGGAGGGAAAAATGTTAGTACAAGATTTTTTGCAGGACAGCGCGGTCCGCACGCCGGATAAGGTTGCTCTTGTTTGCGATGGTCAGCGCCTGACTTACGCTGAGATTGATGCGCAGGCCAACCAGATGGCTCACGCCTTGCGTGCCCACGGTGTGCAACGCGGTGATCGGGTAGGACTCTATCTGAACAACTCCATCGAGATAGTCATCGGCATCTTCGCCACGCTCAAGGCGGGAGGCGTCTTCGTTATCATCAATCACACCACCAAGTTCGACAAGCTTAGCTATATCCTTAACAACTGCCGGGCTACTGCACTCTTTGCCTCGACCCGTCAGCATCAGCTTGTGAGAGATGTGATGACCGAGACACCCTCGCTGAAGTTCGGGGTTCTGTGTGGAAAAGGCTCAGCCGAGCCAGCCGACACTGTATTTACCTTCAGCGATTTGCTAGAAGGCTATCCCACCGATGCACCAGCCTGTGTGAACATCGACGTGGATCTGGCCTGTCTGATTTACACTTCGGGTAGCACAGGTGATCCCAAGGGGGTCATGTCCGCTCACCGCAACGTGGTGGCGGCGGCAAGTTCCATCATTGAGTATCTAAGAAATGTGCCCGACGACATCGTCATCAATGTGTTGCCTCTGTCGTTTGACTACGGTCTGTATCAACTGCTGATGGTGTTCAAATTCGGTGGTCGGCTGGTGTTAGAAAGGAGCTTCGTCTATCCAGCGCCTATTCTGCAGAAGATGGTCGATGAGCAGGTGACCGGATTTCCAGGGGTGCCGACCATGTACGCCATTCTTCTGCAGATGGACCTCTCGGCCTACGATCTGTCGGCTCTGCGTTACGTGACTAACACCGGGGCGGCTTTGCCCCCAGCTCACATTCAGACGATCCGCGATATGTTTCCGTGGGTCCAGGTTTACTCTATGTATGGTGTAACTGAAACAAAGCGTACGCTGTATCTGCCACCCGAAGAGATTGATCGCCGTCCAGGCTCGGTGGGGATCGCAATCCCGAACACCGAGGTATGGATTGAGGATGAAGATGGGAACCGGGTTGGCCCAGGGGAAATTGGCGAACTGGTGGCGCGGGGCTCCCACGTGATGTATGGCTATTGGGAGAATCCCGAGGCGACAGCGCGCAGTTTTCGCCCTGGCCCTTTTCCCGGCGAACAGGTTTTCCACACGGGGGATCTGTTCAAAATGGATGAGGATGGGTTCCTGTATTTTGTGGGCCGCATGGATGACGTGTTCAAATGTCGAGGCCAAAAGGTCGCACCCAAGGAAGTCGAGAATGTGTTGTATGGTATACCAGGCGTGGTAGAGGCAGCCGTCATCGGTGTGCCCGACTCAGTGCTGGGCCAGGCCCCCAAAGCGTTTTTGGTTCTCGACGGCATCGAGTTGAGCGAAGCAGATATTATGCGTCACTGCCGGGCCCACCTGGAAGATCATACCCTGCCCAGATATATTGAGTTCCGGGATGAACTGCCCAAGACAACTTCAGGCAAGATCAAGAAGACGGATTTGAGGTGACCCCAATGTGCGGTATCGTCGGCACCTATAATTTGACCAAACAGCACCCTATAGAAGAAGCCAATTTACGCCAGATGCTGGCTATGATCCGACATCGTGGCCCCGACGAATCCGGCATTTACCTGGACTCCCAGATAGGCTTGGGAAATGTCCGTCTGTGCATCATCGATCTAACGGGCGGGCAGCAACCCATCACAAACGAGGACGAGACATTGTGGATCGTCTACAATGGTGAGATCTACAACTACCTTGAGCTGCGGGATGAATTGGAGACACGAGGGCATCGCTTCGTCACCAACACCGACACTGAGGTGATCCTACATCTGTATGAGGACTACGGGCCGGAATGCCTGGATCACCTCAACGGTCCCTTCGCTATCGCCATCTGGGACACCCGGCAACAGCGCCTCTTCTTAGCCCGGGATCGGATAGGTATTCGTCCCTTGTTCTACGCTCAACGGGATGGCGCGCTTATCTTTGGATCGGAGATCAAGGCTTTGTTGGCCGACCGGCGTCTTACCCCGGAAATCGATCCTGTCTCCCTGGACCAGGTCTTCACCTTTTGGTCCCCCCTCCCGCCGCGCACCATCTTGCGCGACATTTTCGAGCTGCCCCCCGGGCATTATATGATGGCTCAGGATGGTCAAATCGAGTTTCACCGCTACTGGCAGCCGGTATTTCCTACCCAGCCTGCGACGGGGGCGCGCAGCCTAGACGAAGCCGCCGAGGAATTGCGCACCTTGCTCATCGATGCCACTCGCCTCCGGCTGCGGGCCGATGTGCCTGTAGGGGCCTACCTGAGCGGTGGACTCGATTCGTCAACTGTTACTGCGCTTATCATGACCCAGACCAGCAACCATTTGGAGACATTCTCCATCGCCTTCAGTGATCCGGCATTCGACGAGAGCACTCACCAGCAGCGGATGGCTCAATTCTTGGGTACCGATCATCACATACTCTACTGCAACCATACCGACATTGGGAATGCCTTCCCTGATATGATCTGGCATACCGAGATGCCTATGGTCCGCACTGCTCCGGTTCCACTCTTCCTGCTTTCGCAATTGGTCAATCAGCACAATCTCAAGGTTGTCCTGACCGGAGAAGGCGCAGATGAGTTTCTGGGTGGCTACAACATTTACAAAGAGGCCAAAGTGCGACGCTTCTGGGCCAAAAACCCCGACTCGAGCATACGGCCGTTGCTGCTGAAACGCCTGTATCCTTACGTGAGCAACCTGAACAGCGGTGGCGATGCGTATCTGACCGCTTTCTTCAAGGAGCGTCTCACGGATGTGGATGCGGCCGATTACTCGCACGCGATTCGCTGGCGCAACACTGCCCGCCTCAAACGTTTCTTCTCTAGTGAATTGAAAGCTGGATTGGCTGAGTACAACGGGCCAGCGATCGAGCAGGTGTCGCTTGACGAAGCCTTCTTCGACTGGGAGCCACTGGCACGAGCGCAATACCTGGAAATCACGATTTTCCTATCGCAGTATCTGCTGTCCGCTCAGGGGGATCGAGTGGCGATGGCACACTCGGTTGAGGGACGGATGCCATTTCTCGACCACCGCGTCATGGAATTTTGCAATGGGCTTCCGCCCACGTTCAAACTTCGAGGGCTAATAGAGAAGTACCTCTTGAAACGGGCAGCAGCCGATTTGCTCCCAGAGGAGATTTGTCGCCGGCCCAAGCGCCCTTATCGCGCTCCTATTCATCGTAGCTTCTTTAACGAATCACCTCCCGACTACGTGCGCGAATTGCTGGCGCCCGAAGATGTGGAAAAGCGTGGCCTCTTCAACCCGCGCGCGACGACGCATTTGATCAAGAAAATCGATGGGGGTATCCCCCTTGGTGAGAGTGACGACATGGCCCTGGTCGGAGTGTTATCTTCACAACTGGTGCATCGTCTGTTTGTTGAGGATTTTCATTTACATCCTCCTCTCTCAGACCGAGATAATGTGAAGGTATGTTACGGTCGGGACACACCAATTCCTGTCTGATGGAGGTGACTGTGGAATTTCACAAAGACATCCTCGCATTCGATGCAGCAGAAGTTACAGAACAATTGGTGGCTCAATTGCGCCAGGACATCCATCATACCTTGCGTCGCAGGGGGGCGGTGGTGGGCATTAGCGGCGGCATCGATTCGGCGGTGGTGCTGGCGCTGTGTGTACGAGCTTGCGGATCACAGCGGGTTATCGGCCTGATCATGCCCGAACGGGATTCAAGCCCGGAAAGCACCCCGCTGGCGCAGACGCTGGCCAAGCACTACGGCGTGGAGAGCATCGTTGAAGATATCACTGAGGGACTGGCGGGCCTGGGGTGTTATCGCCGCCGCGATGAGGCCATCGCCCGCGTCTTCCCAGAATATGACCCCAGCACCTACCAGGCAAAGATCGTTCTGCCAACAAACGTACTGGATAGTGATGCCCTGAATGTCTTTTATCTGACCATCATAGCGCCAGACGGTCGGGAGAAAAGCGAGCGCATCCCGCTGAGAGAATACTGGCAAATCGTGGCCGCCTCAAACTTCAAGCAACGCACTCGGATGACCATGCTCTACTATCATGCCGAAGCTCGAAACTACGCCGTTGTGGGTACCAGCAATAAGAATGAACACGCTCAGGGGTTCTTTGTCAAGTATGGCGATGGTGGGACTGATGTGCAGCCTATCGTCCACCTCTACAAGACGCAGGTATATCAGCTTGCTGAGTACCTGGGTGTGCCTGAGGAAATCCGAACACGTCCACCCACCACTGATACATACAGCGCCGAATGTACTCAGGAGGAATTCTTCTTCCGCCTGCCATTTGACCTGATGGACTTGCTGTGGTACGCGCAAGAACGGGAAGTACCCGTCCCGGAGGTGGCTGAGGTTATGAGACTGAGTGAGGAACAGGTTCAGCGTGCCTTTGACGACTTTGAACGCAAGCAACGCACCACCGAGTACCTGCGCATGATGCCGATAAAATACGGAGACGGTGCGTCTGACAGATGAGATGCTATTTGATTGTGAGATATCATGAGAGTCCAAAAAAGGAGCGATAGATGTTTAGCAAAGCCAGAGTTTCAGGCCGAAGCATCGTAATTAGCTGCGTCCTGGCAGTCGCCATATTGTGGGGAGTGACGGCTGCACTAATGCCGGCTGATGCCGTCGGTCCGGCCGCCATTCCTGTCTCTGCATATTTGCCTTCCGACTATGGAGTCCTGTATATATATCCGCATTTGTCCAATGACTGGTATCCAAGCGACAGAGATGCTATGGATGCGGTGCTGAACCAGGTCAAGGACCTGGGTGTCACGATTGTGATCCAGACGTTCCCCCAGTCGCTGGTGGGTAACCCCGCGCGCGAGGATCATTGGCTGCTCTTCCTCGACGCCGCAGAAGAAGTGGATATTGACGTAATAGCCTATCTGTGGCCCAGCACTGTCTACCCCAACGTCGGCGATCCTTTTGATTATGACGATCTAAAGGCCTTTATCGACGTCGTGGGCGATCATCCAGCTCTCATTGGCTACATTGGGCTTCACGAACCCCTGGAACCGCTCGAGGAGATCAGCGAGCAGGAGCTAAAAGATTTCTATACCGAGATGAAAACCTATGCACCCAACCTGAAGATCGCTCATTTTTTGGGAAACATCTCATATTGGGACGAGAATCGGACTGATTGGGACTTCAGCGACGGTGTGTGTGACATCTGTATGATTTACTATTTCCCCTTCCGTTACCTGAGTGGAGATCCGGTCTACGAGCAGGACATCTTGTTGTCGGTGGTGGAACCAAACGTGGAGATAGTGGCCGAACGTGACCCGGACGCCGAGCTGTGGTTCCTGGGACAAGCGTTTGAACAATCGGCACACTATCGGAACCTACGTATGCCAACCCCGGAGGAGATGAAAGAGTTGTATTGGGATGTGATGCAATACCCGTTAGATGGGTTTATGTGGTATTCCTGGCGTCATACAGACCAATACGACGCACTACTTGGCGATCCGGGGATGGAGGAACAACAAGAGGCCGTAGGTAATATGGTATTGAAGACTTATCTGCCGGTGATTTTCAAGCAGAGATAGGCTAGGCCGTGTTGACATTTCACCAACCATGTCATTCTGAGGAGCGGGCGCAGTCTGCGAGCGCAGTTTGCGAGCGACGAAGAATCTCCAGGTTGCTGACCAATTTAGGTTAAACAGCGCGGAGATTCTTCGCTCGTACCTCGCTCAGAATGACATAATCCGAAATATCAACAGAACCTAGTTCGCGAAGATTGATTGAGTTTACTTGCAATTAGGGTGAGGGTTCCAAGATGAATGGACTAATGCTTAATCCTCAATTGCTCAAAGTCCCACTTTACGTAGCCGGCAAGAGCCCTGAGGAAGTCTGTCAGGAATTGGGGCTAACTGAAGCGATAAAGCTTGGTTCCAACGAGAATATGCTTGGGCCGAGCCCGATGGCCCTCACTGCGTTGCGCCAGGCGCTGGCAGAGGTTCATCGCTATCCTGGCATGGCCGAGAACCAGCTACGGCACAAGCTGGTCGCCTATCACGGAGAGGACCTCACGGCAGACCACTTCATCATCGGCAACGGCGGCTCTGACGTCTTGCGTATGATAGCTCAGGCTTTCATATCTGAAGGTGTGGAGGCGATCGCGTGCCGCGTTACGTTCCCACTTTTTGCCCTGCTGACCACAATGTACGGCGGCAAAACGATCCGGGTTGAGCCACGCCCTGATTACCGCTTTGACCTCCCAGCCATGGCCGATGCTGTCACCGATCAGACCCGCATCGTCTGGCTGTGCTCACCTAACAACCCAACTGGGTTCATCCTCTCGCAGAAAGAGGTCGATGAGTTCATCGAATGGCTGCCGGATCATGTTGTGGTCGTTCTCGATGAGGCATACTGTGACTTTGTCACCGATCCGGATTATGCCGGGGGGGTGCGTTATGTGCGCCAGGGACGCAACGTGGTTGTGGTGCGTAGTTTTTCGAAGGGGGCCGGGCTGGCCAGTTTGCGGGTGGGTTATGGCATTGCTCATCCTGACCTGATCGAGTATCTTATGCATACCGTACTCCCCTTCAACACGGGCGCGTTGGCGTGTGTTGCGGCCGCGGCCAGCCTTGACGATTATGACTTCAGACGGCGCAGCCACGACCTGGTGGCACGGGAACGGGCGCTTCTTTATACTCACCTGTCAGAGATGGGCTTGAACTGTCTGGCTGGCCATGCCAACTTCTTGCTGATAGTAGACCCGCCCCTCGGCGCCCCGGCCCTGACCGATGCTTTGCTGCGGGAAGGGGTTATCGTACGTCCAATGGGTGGTTTTGGTTTGCCCAACGCATTGCGGGTGACAGTCGGATTGCCAGAGGAGAATCGGCGATTCTTGGCCGTCGTGCGGGCGGCATTATCGTGGGATATAACGCCAGGTGGTGAGCCGTGTATCGTGGCAGAAAGCAGGAAAGACAGAAGGCAATGAATTGGCATAGAGTTATGTTGCTTGTGAGCGCTTTGCTCATCTTGCTGGGTCTAGTTTCGGCTCCG
>Ga0180438_10011351_pt1 | contig 10779 bp, 7 predicted proteins | sample SS_ome_12_FD_132455 | JGI IMG/M metagenome (GOLD analysis project Ga0180438, IMG submission 132455) | Hypersaline lake sediment archaeal communities from the Salton Sea, California, USA - SS_3_D_2 metaG | ecosystem: Environmental > Aquatic > Non-marine Saline and Alkaline > Hypersaline >... | reverse complement strand
ATATGTGGGACAGGCACTGACCTTGGATGGCAGTGACAGCATTGATCCAGATGGAGACGCTGTGTCCTATGTGTGGAGACTCCTTTCCAAACCAGAAGCAAGCAAGGCCGAGCTCGCCGAGAGCAACGGGGCGGCGAGCGGGCTAAAGATCGATATGCCTGGTGACTATAGGGTGCAACTTGTCGTGACAGATCGCTGGGGCGAAGCCAGCGTCCCCGATTCCATCACCATAAGCGCCCTATCCAACCGCCCTCCCGTAGCCCATGCTGGAGAGGACATCTCTAACGTTCGTCTGGGTGATACGGTCCGCCTTTCTGGCGAAGGCAGCAAGGATCCAAACGAAGATGCCCTGAGTTACCAGTGGCAACTGGTCTTCAGGCCATATGGCAGCCAGGCAAAGCTCTCTGATCTCAACGCCGCCAATTCTGCATTTATGCTAGATGCACTAGGCTGCTACGTGGCCCAGCTAATCGTCAATGACGGGAAGATCGACAGCGAGCCGGATGAGGTCTACATTAGCACGTTGCACTATGAAGCGGACAGGAAACGACACGTTCCCGGACAATATCCCACTATTCAAGCAGCCGTGAGCGCCGCCAGTCCGGGGGACGACATCGTCGTGCGGAACCGCATTTATACAGGGGATATCATCATTGACAAGAACATCAACCTGATAGGCATCGGATGGCCTGTCATAGATGGAGGTAGCAAAGAAGGCGACGGTAATGTCATCACGATCCGTGACCTTGGTGACAGGGCAGGCAGGATTGAAGGTTTCGTTATTACCGGCGGCGGCAAGGGATTGAGGGGCCATGGCATCAACATATGGGATGCCTCTCCCACTATTGTCAACAACAAGATTACCGGAAATCTACACAATGGTGTAGGGGTGCATGGACCGGAAACGCTCACAGGAAAGACGAAGATATATGGAAATCAGATCTACGACAACATGATAGGCATCGGAAATGGAAAAGGTAGCAAGGCCCGAATCTACAACAATCACATCTACAATAACCGCGTTGTCGGCGTGGGCTCCAGAGGGCTTGCCGCCCCGCGCATTGAAGGCAATGACATCTATGGAAACAGGATCGGTATCGGGGTCCGCGCAGTCGCCTCCCCTCAGATAAAGGGGAACCACATATATGAAAACCACTTTGGCATTACCATCAGTCCTGTCTCCACGGTGAAAAGATTTGCCGGAGACGATATTGTCATTGAGAACAATCTGATTTTCCGCAATGACCAGGGGGGCATCAGCATTACTTCCTTCAACTTGAGCAAAGTGATCATCTGGAATAACACGATTGATTCCAACAATCACCAGGCCGCCCAGAGAGAGCGGGGGGGAGGCCTGATATTCGGCTACCCTTTCCACGCCATGTTCACAGCTTCGGTAGAGAACAATGTCATCACCAACAACAAGCGGGGGGGTATCGTCAATTTCACGGGAACAAACGTCTTTCCATCATCAGGGGCCTGGGTGATCAACAACTTCAACAACCTGTGGAATAATGAGAACGACTATGTAGGCTGCGCCCCAGGCGACAAGGATATTTCCATGGATCCTCTGTTTGTCTCCGTTCCCACAGAAAAAAACGGGGACTATTACCTGGCTCAACAGGCATCCGGACAACCTCATGACAGCCCCTGCGTGGATGGGGGAAATGACACCGCCCCAAAACCGGACTTGCAGAAACGAACCACTAGAACGGACAAAGCCCACGATGCCGGAGTGGTGGACATGGGGTATCATTATCCCAAATCCCCCATTCCATAGCGTAGGCCGGCGCGTACTGAAAAGCGATATTCCCTGAAGCCCCAGCCTCGTACTCTTCCCTGAGAGAAGCCGAAGCCCTCCCTCCCAAAAAAGAAAAGGACAGTTAAGAAGTAACTCTCAACTGCCCCTGGCTACCCATAGAAGAAGTTGCTTGCTTACGGATGGTCCCCATTGGCCCTCCCAGGAAGGGTCCTTGAATGGTCCTGTTGGGCCAAGGTTTCCCACAATGAAAACCGGTTTCGCCCGCTACCCCTCTGGATCTGCTGAGGTGTAGTTTCTAATAAAATACCTCAGCCCAGACTTCTGGTCGTCGGTCAGGTCCCCAAATTGCACGCAACACCGTCTGGTCGAAAAACCACTGGTCCTGTCCGCGTCTATCTCAACCTCTGACAATCTCTTAAGGGGAACCTTGTCTAGATAAAAGCTGCCGTCGGTGAGCAGGATATCCAACTCAGATGACTGAATGGGCGGTTCCTTCTTTCCAGTGTATCGAAAAGAAAGCCCACCGCTTCCGATGTCAATAATATCGCCCATGATGGGGGAGACGGGGCCAGTTGCCCCTGACCACGGCATAGGCACTGAGGCCCGGGACCTGAAATCGCGCGAACCGCCTTTGTTCTCCCTCTCTTTTCATAAGTAGATGTACTCTGAGTGCTTGGGCAGTCCGTGGCGTTATCTTTCTTTAATCTGTCAGGCTGCATTCCATAAACCTCAACTGTATGCCCTATTAGCTTCGCCATGGCACACGATACACGGCAGCTTGTCACGGCAAGCTTCATTCCACTGCCCAATATCCAGAAAATGTTCAATTATCAATGGTTGAAAGCAGCCATTTCCTCCTAAAACTACTTATTTTTCATGTTTTTTCCTCAGTAGGCAGCCCCCCCTTTCTACTGCTTTGACTGCTTTTCGTAGTGGCTCTTTTTGGCGTAAGAGCTTGTCTTCTGCAGGTTCAATGACCTCAATGGACTCCATAAACCTCCCATACTTCTTCTCTAAATAAGTCACTTTCACAACGTCGCCAATCTGAAGTCCTGTCAAGTCAACAGATCCTGCATCGATATGCATACCATCCACCATAACCGCCATGTCCATAAGGACCACCTCAACACCGGTGACTGGTCCTTGGACAGTTCCTATAATATCCCGTTCAGCTCCCTCTGGTTCTTCAAACGACTCTTCTGGGGCCAAGAGTTCGTTCTGGACTACTTTTTGGGTTATGGATGTTTCGGATAAGGCCTCCTTTACCTTTTCAACTTCTTGAGCCTTTATGGTTCCTCTTATTGCTTCCTTGTTGGATCCCAGAATGACAAGAAAGGCCACAAGAGACAATGCGACTAATAAGCAGATCAGTTTCGGCGATAGTCTTTGTCTTTATGCTTATTCTGTTTGGCTTTTATAGCTTTTTTTAGGACATTTCTGGAAACAAAAAAGAGCTTACTGCTCTCCTCTCATAATTGCAGTAGTCGGCACCAAGTGAAGAATAGCGCTATAATAGGAAGCCGGAATCCAGTTATTTGAAACGAATAAGCGAGCGCTAACCCCGTAGCTTGCTGCGGGGTTAGCGAGCGTATGGTTAAAAAGACAACAACCTTACGGTGCTGCGGAGCTCTCCCGCCAGGGAGAACATTCCCCGTGGCTTGCCACGGGGAGGGTTCAATATGTTCTGGGTGCCGGATCAAGTCCGGCATGACGAATCATGACTTTTTACGAGACCATCAGCCTTGATGCCTGAATGAAAACGACCTGTGGGGCATGCTGCCATACATGCCCCACAGATATAATAATGTAATATTGAAGGTTAATATTTTAACTTATAGACGCTTTACTACATAATTAATTTGGACAGTTAGATTGTTTATTGCCAACAATGTTTGTCTATCCGTCAAATATATCACAGAGCTTAGTTAGGATTATGTTGTCCATTCGCATGTTGACTGCCAACAATGACCGCCTCGCCGGTATGGCAATGCGCGCAGTCCATCTTGCCGTTCTGGGCGGAATCGGGGCCACCACCACCATGACAACCGCGACAGAGTGCGGTGTCTTCTGGTATGGTATATGCGTACGTCGAACCGTTGACCAATTCAGCAGTGAACGCCGCCATATCCGCGCATACCTTGCCGCAGCGGTCTTGCTTGTAGGATGTTCCGGAAGGGGATGGATCTGTGAGACTCACCCCTGCCGCGTCACACCACTTGCTGATGGAAATGTGACAAAGTGGAGAAAGAGCCACGGTGTGAGCCAACACTTCCTCATCAGGAATCGGTTCTGGACCCGCCCCTTGCCATGCGTCGCACATCGCACTGGTCGGAAATGAGGTCTCGGAGTAATAGCCAAGGACCTTCTCCCCTAAGGCTGCGGTATATACTCCGGCCAGATTCAAAAAGGCGCAGCAGCCGTTCGGAACTCCGCAAAGGCTTCCAAAACCGCCGATGCCGCCGCCGCCATACTTGAACCAGCTGCCGCCGCCATGCGGGATGGATGCCCAACCAGCACCCGATCCGGGTGCATTTTTCGTTGCTTCGATAAGACCCGAAGCAGCTCCGTTCATTCAACCGCCTGAATTAAAATAATGATACCAGGCAAGTCTTCTCACTTCTTCAACATCAAGCGTTCCCACAGTCAAATCGAGTGACGCGTGAGCTGTGCTGGGTTTAATCAGCGAGCCCGCGCCAACGCCTACTGCCAGAGCGCCTGCGCCAACAACGGCGGCACTCCCCTTTATGAAGCTTCTTCGAGAAATAACTTTTCCGTCCTTCATGGTCCCTCCTCTTTTGCGAATCTTAACAACTCATTTGCAACCTAGCTGTCTCACCAGACTATTCTGGGGTTTTCCGGTTGCACCCCCTCCTTCGGACTTCATGGCAAATACCGTATTTGCCACCTTTATCTATCACCCCCCTTCTTCTCATTGAGCCTCCTCGTTGTTGTTCGGGACCCGCCCTTCGATCTCTCTAGGCGCTTCTCTTATGCCTGTCCGGAAATTTCTGATGCCTTTTCCCAGGCCCTCACCGAGTTGGGGTAGCTTCCCGGCCCCAAGGATAATCAAGACAATAATCATGATAATGAGCAACTCAGAAAATCCTGGATGAAACATTTTTCTTCTCTTCTTCGCTGGTTAATGACCTAAATGGTTTCCCCTGCTACTCGTGCGCGTAGCCGGCGCCTTTGGGTGAAGAATTCTTTCCAAGCCGATAAAACGTTTGGGGAAACAGCTTGACTTCAGAAAGGGGGCTATCCCTGCGTATGTCGTGAAGGGGCTATCATGATGATCTGCCGGTCCTCGATAGCCCCTCATCCCAGGTTTTCTAACCCGCCCTCTTCTAAAGCGACCTTGTCTCCTTTGTAGGGTTTGCTTTCCAAACTCTGACGTTCAACATGCCTGCTAATGCCTCTGGTCAGCCTTTGTCACCCCCTTTGAAATCAAAAATAGCCGGGTGGTCTTGTGTGATCTCGGAAATATCTCACACTTGGCAACCCGGCTAACTTAACCATGCATTAAGTCCCGTGGCTTTCCGCACCTGTCTCACGACAGCGTTGGCTTTATCTATGTGACACAATTCTTCTGCTAAGGAACGGCGTTACCTCCTCTTGAACCGCTATGCCTTTCACTGACTGGACCCTCTGGTCCTCGATCAGAGTCGAGGGCCGGCTGGGCCGTAGACGGGAGTCCCAAGCTTCTTCTTACCCTTACACAAGATGTAATCGGGCACGCTTGAAAAATGATGAGATTTTTTCTATACCGCGGTTCACATGGTATAGAATTTCTCAATCTGTGCAAATTTGTGCAACATTTGTGCCGGTGAAAAAGTTTCCGCCGCATCCCGCCATAACTAGCTAATAATCGTAACTCTATTGCCATGAAGGCCAGGGGTGGCACAAGGGAAGGAAGGCCAAAAAGGGAACAAAATGAACCGAAGCGACATTATGGGGAACGGTTTGAACCCATACAAGAACGGACAACAACTGTGCCGAAAGGCAATTAGGGTTAACTGGCTGATAATCAATGATCTTTTCTGTCCCTGCCAGACAAGGCCCAACACTTAAAAGGTCCGGTAATGTGGAAAAGCGTGAAAAGGAACCCAAAAAACGTGAAAAGGAACGTTTTGAACCCTAGTGGCGAGGCTGCCCTGGCAAGCATGCTCTCATATTTCCAAATCTCAACTATATGAAACTAATATATAAAATATCAAGGTGGTGGCGCCAGGCATGATTTTGCAGATCGTTAGGCACAATTTTTGCTCATAGAAAAAGCGGTTTGCGGTTTATGGGTTTCTTCCCGGAATCAGAGAAAGCATAGACACTAGGAGGCCCGCAATGCAATCTGCGCCATCTAAGACACAATGTTGGTCCACCGCGCTTTTGATCGTCGTCAGCCTGCTCCTTTATTCGCCCAACGCCGAAAATGTAGCCAGTGCCTTTGACTTTCACGCAGACACGGCCCACGGTAATAGCTCATACGGCGTCAACCGCACAGACGTGGAGTACGCAACAGGGGAGTGCGCCAACTGTCATGAGACCCTTGATGCCTGCGTGTGTGTTCAGAATCAGTTTATGCTCTTTGTGGCGTGCAATGAGGACCTCTGCCTGGGGTGCCATACCTGTGGGGGCCCGTGCCAGGACCCCGTCATTACCATCAATAACAGTTACAGCTGCAACTTTGGCGGCAATGCAGACGGAGAGGCCTACGATACCGATATCTCTTGTGCCTTCAGCCATAGCACATCGGGCTCGTCTCACGGGCTCCAGGACATCAAATCATTTGCCATGGGAACTACCCGTCAGACCGCCACTGGCGAAGGATGGTCATTAAATGAGAGGCTTAATCCCTGCAGCGCCTGTCATAACCCCCATATGGCCCAGAGAGACTATAATACCCCTTATGACCCTGATGCATCTGCCATATCCCGCCCCAGTGATCGCAATAATCTGTGGGGCGACATTGCAGGCGAGAGGATGAGCGTCTATACCTACCAGGCCCCCTACTGGGACAACCTTTCTGGGACCTACGAACCAGCAAATAATGAAACTGCCGACGGTTCCAACATGCCTGATTATCCCACCTTCTGTACGGACTGTCACAATACCTACAATATCATCAATAGCACCAATTCCTGCCTTCCAGGGGGCAACCGCCCATTAGTGCAAATCAACTGGTCAAGCGATGGCGATAAACATGGTGCCATGGTTGCTGATGGGGGATTGATGCTACGGGACCCCTACGGTTCTACGCTGGAAAACAAGGTCCTTTCCTGTACTGATTGTCATGAGCCCCATGGTTCAAAGGGCAATGTCTTTCTCATAAGAACCGAAGTAAATGACGGAAACCTTGCCGGCAATATTACTACCTCGCCTACGGCTGATTGGAGCTACCTGTGTTCGAAATGCCATGAAGATGATGGCTATTATGGAGGTAATCAGTATAAATTCAGGCAGGTCCATCACCTGGATAGCGACGCTCCTTATCCCTCCCCGGGGAGTTGCTCATCCTGCCACGGCTCAGGAAATAACTGGGGCAAGCCCGCCCTTTCATGCGATCTTTGCCATTTTCACGGTGGCGATGACAGCTATTATGAATTCTTGGGGGGCACGCCTACAGAGCAGTCAACCTTCTAGGGTGCAGTGCATCAAGCTTCCAAAATGCTGGGCTCAGCTTCCTAGCAACAAAAACAAGTAATTGAGAGTCTGATTTTTCCGGCCCTGATCAATTCTACTTCACGGCCCTATCATGTCCGGCTCCTCAAAGGACGTTTCCTCTTCTGTTGGGAGCCCTTCTAAAGGCATCCTTTCCAGGCTTTTGCCTGTCGCGCCTTTAATCAGGAAAGGAAATGGCAGATCCGTCAAAGCCTTTCACCTTAGCTTGGCAAAGAGGCGACCAGGGGCATGACTGCCATCCATCATTGACGGTGACGCAAAGAGTCGAAAAGCACCATTCTTTGTCATTCCGGCGGAAGCCGGAATCCAGTCTATTCACAAATCATTACATATGGCCTGGACTCCGTTTTTCACCGGAGTGAAGACTTTTCACTAAATCATCATTGTCATCACGAGAAAGATGGAAAGGATGCTACCAATCGTAGAGTACTTCCCAGTGGTTGTGGAAGGAGGGATCGTCGTGGGTATAAGAGTACGACATGGTGCGGCCAGTGCCTGGGCCTTGGCTCGTGTCTTTACACCAGAATCTTAAGTAAATGGCCGGAATGGGCTTAGGCCCTCTGGAGCCATCGTGCAAACGCCCATTTCCTTCCACCCACACCTCTTTTTCTTCAATGATTTTCCAGGTTGTTTCATGCTGTTTGCTCCTGACCACTTCTCCCACCCGCGGCAGATCCAACTTCTCGCGAAGATCCTTGAACCGGTAGGTGGAATGCGCGCTGTAGTCCAAGACCCTTTCTCCAAAGACCATGATTCCTATAGCCCCTAAGGGGGCGGTGAGAAGGATAGAGAGCACGTCCACGGCCAGGATGACCTCTCCAGACGCCACACCTGCTGCCAGTGGAACGGCACCGATGGCGGCCTGCACCGTGGCTTTGGGCACGTAGGCCACCACGCAAAAAAGTCTTTCTCGCCAGTCAAGGTCTGTCCCCAGAAGGGATAGATAAGTGCCCACGCTCCTGAAGACAAGCCCTACAAGGATGACCATGGTGCCTGCGAGCCCTGCCTGCCAGGCCACGTGAATATTGACCTGGGCGCCGACGAGTAAAAAGAGGAGCAATTCTGCAAAGACCCACAGTTTCTTAAGTTTTTGAGAGATAATGTGGGCGATGGGCTCGGACTTTTCCAATATAATGAACCCGATGGCCATGACTCCCAGAAGACTCGCAATGGGCAACCATTTCTCGCACTGTGTTTCAATCCATGTGAGTAAAATAGCCGTTCCAAGGACCAGAAGGGTCCGTTTGGGGGGGCGCCAGTCGTATTTCGAAAAAAGCCAGTGCAGGCCCAATCCAGGAATGAGCCCAGCCACAATCCCGAGAACGATAGAGACAGGGATCTCTCCAAGCTTGGCCCAGACATGGACCTCTCCGCCGCCGTACATGCCCAGAAAGATAGTAAAAAGAACAATGACAAAAACATCATCCACAGAAGAGGCCCCCAGAACCAGGGTAGGTATCCCTTTTCGGGCACCCCTGCCCCGGTCCATGAAATCTATCATGAGAGGCACCACCACGGCAGGAGACACGGCAGCCAAAATAGAGCCCAGGAGGGCGGCCTCAAGAAGGCTTATGTTCAGCCACCTTGGGGCCACCCACATGACGCCTGCGATTTCAAGCAAAGCAGGGATGGCGCTCATGAGGAGCGCTGCCCGCCCCACCCTGTTGAGGGTGTCCCGGCGGAGTTCAAACCCGGCTCGAAGGAGGATCACAATCAGGGCGATCCTGCGGAAGTCTCCTGAAACCTTCATCGTTTCCGGTGCCATGAGGTCCCATACGTAGGGTCCACAGACGATCCCCACAATGAGCATACCCACCAGTCCCGGGAGTCTCATCCGCCGGAAGAGATAGTCCGATCCCAGCCCCAAGATGATGATAAGTGCGAGATTTGCCGCCATACTATTTTCCTCAAGCACAAAAACAAAGCCCCGTCCCCTATGACTCGGAGCGAGGCTTCAGATAGACGCCAATAGAGAAACCCTAGGGGGGCTTTTCTATCAGCCCGTCCTTGTCATGTCAAGGTGGTGCTGGAGCCCTACCGTCGTTGCCGCAGATCGAACCGGGGCGTGCCTGAGGCCCGTTCTAATCGGCTCTGGCCCCCGGGGTGGAGACCTTCAGGGAAGAGCTTCATGGTGTAAGGGCGGAATATCTGATATAATAATGCAGTAAGGTTCAGAAGTTGTGGCATGGCCTTTTTCTGAATAGACATTGGCGACACCGTGTTTTGAATGTAGCGGACCAATCCGGACGGGGAGGACGTTTTATGGGGATGGTGCAGAAAGAGGACGTTGAAGGGACAAAGAGGGGGGCAACGGCCCCCAAGATTGGCGACATCTTGATGGAAGAAGGGCTCATCACGGAGGCCCAGTTTCAGGAGGCAGCCAACAAGCAAGCCAAGCTTAAGACGTACAAGCCTGTAGGGCAAATACTGGTGGAAATGAAGGCGATCACCCAGAGGCAGCTCAACTTCATCCTGGATCGTTTTCAGAAGCGTCCGCGCCTCGGCGATACATTGATAAGATCCGGCGCCATCACCCCGGATGTACTGGATGTGGCGTTGAACCATCAAAAGAAAGCCGGGCTTCGCCTCGGAGAAGCACTGGTGGAGCTAAACTTCATCACCGAAGAAGTGATGAGGCAGACCCTGTGCACCCAGCTTAACATCCCCTTTATTGATCTTGACAGTGTCAATGTGGATCGGAGCCTTGCCAAGCTGATCAACAAGAAATACGCGCAGAAGCGCCAGATTGTCCCCATCGCAAAGCTGGGAAATACCGTGACCCTGGCCATGGATGATCCCACGGACATGGAGTTGGTCGATGAACTTCAGCAGGTTACCGGCTTTTCCATCAATGTAGTGACCTCAAGGCGGGCAGCCATTACGGATGCCTTCGTCAGGCTTTATGAGGGCCCCAGGTCGTCGGAGGATACCCCACCCCTCGAGTTGGTTGAGGAAGAGGGAATTGCGGCTGTTGGGATGGCAGAGCACCTTGAGTCTCAACAACTCAGAAAAGCGGATGCCCTGGTAGGGCAAATCATCAGTATGGGCTTGCGCAATGCCGCATCAGATATCCATATAGAAACGACCGATCGCCGGATTCATATTCGCTACAGGATCGACGGCGTATTGCAGGAACTCTTCTTGGGCTCCCTGGAGGAGGATCTGAACAGGCTGAGACGGGAGATTGTCTCGCGCATCAAGATTCTGGGAAAGCTGGACATTGCAGAAAGAAGGCGACCCCAGGACGGAAGTTTCCGGGCGCGGATGGGGAAAGACGGAGAATCGAGGAGAATAGACTTTCGTATATCCATCGTTCCCGGATACTATGGTGAGAATGTGGT
>Ga0180438_10011350_pt1 | contig 10779 bp, 9 predicted proteins | sample SS_ome_12_FD_132455 | JGI IMG/M metagenome (GOLD analysis project Ga0180438, IMG submission 132455) | Hypersaline lake sediment archaeal communities from the Salton Sea, California, USA - SS_3_D_2 metaG | ecosystem: Environmental > Aquatic > Non-marine Saline and Alkaline > Hypersaline >... | reverse complement strand
GCCAGCTTCATCATCAGGTAGTTTTCCTCATTAGTCGTTTTTGCTGAGGAAAAGAATGCAATTGAGTCGGCGCCGTGGTTCTGTTGGGTTTGCTGAAGCCTCGATACGACTAGGTCAAGGGCTCGATCCCACGTGGCGGGTTCAAGCTTGCCATTTCGGCGGATCAACGGTGCCGTCAGTCGGTCCGGGTGAGTGATGAAGTTAAACGCGTTCCACCCCTTTACACAGAGCCGTCCCTGGGTAACGGGATGGGTCTGGCTCGGCTCGACGCCCACGGGACGTCCCGCATCGTCCGTCAGAAGATAGAACGTGCAACCCGTGCCGCAATATGGACATGTGGTCAACGTTTTGTTCATAGTGCACCTCGCAAACCGCTGATTTCATCAAGCCAAAACACGGGGCCGTCGATACAACAATACAGGTGTTCAATGGTGCAATGCCCACATTTCCCTACGCCACAGCGCATATAGCGCTCGAGGGATACGACGATCTTGTTTTCGGGGAGACCTTTTTCTGCTAACTGGTCGATAACGAACCGGTACATGACGGGCGGGCCCACGACCACCGCAATCGTGTTGTCGGGATCGATTTCGAGGGGCGGTATCAGCGTTGTGATCAGGCCTACGGGCCCGTCATAGCACGTGCCTTCGGCAACGGCATCGACCGTGCTTGCGCAGACAAAGTGTTGGCACGTCTTCCATGCCTCGATTTCGTCCTTGAACAGGACGTCTTCGGGACTCTTCGCGCCGTACAGAATTGTGACGGCGCCGAATGCATTCCGCCGGTCTTCGCAGTATTGGATGAGGGAACGCATCGGGGCCAGTCCGCAGCCACCGGAAATGAGCAGCAGGTCTGCCCCGGCCATCTTCTCTACGTCGAACGAAGTTCCGAAGGGACCCCGTATGCCGATTCGGTCCCCGGGTTCAAGCCGGTGCATTTCCCCGGTAAGCGTGCCCGCACGGCGCACGCCGAGCTCGAAATAGCCGGTTCGGGTAGGGGAACTTGCCACTGAGATAGGCGCTTCGGTGAGCCCGAGAATCGAGACCTGCACAAACTGGCCGGGCCTGTGGCCCAAGTCCGCGCCGTTGGCCATTTCAATCCGGAACAGCTTCTCGGTTGGTGTGAGGTCTGATACGGCCACTATCTCGCAACTCGTCGGCGCATACGTCGCCGGCAACGCCGGTGCAGACTCGGCAGATCCTGAAGTCATGGCGTCCAATTCCTTAACGGTTGTCCAGAACCAGTTGCACGTTCTTGCATTCCGTTTGCACGCTAGGCAGTTGGAAACCGCGTTGCGTCTGCTCAATACGGCTACGTCCGCGGCGCGGCCCGCTCTTCACGTAATCGATAGGTATGTTGTTGCCAGACTGAGGAACACGTTTCGCGGCGCCGCTGTCAGGACGTTGCGCGGCCCGTTCCGGAAGCACGACGCGTCACAGTCCGAGCAGCCCCGACACCGTTTTCTGCAGTTCGGCAGGGTCGACCGGTTTCTCGATATAGGCATCGGGCTCCGCCCCGATAAACTGTCCCATGTCCTTTCCTGAGAAATGAATCCCCGCTTTCTCGCCTACCCCCGTCAACATGATGACGGGGATACCTTTTGTGGCATTGTCTTTTTTCAGATCGGCAAACACGTCAAATCCGCCTCTGCCGGGCATTTGCACGTCAAGGATGATCAGGTCCGGCATCGCTTCTTTCGCCTTGGCAAGCCCGCTGACACCGTCATTCGCCGAGATGGTCGTGACGTTCTCAACATCTTCGAGCACAACCGTCACGAACTCGACGGCATCGAGCTCATCGTCTACAATAAGGATTTGTTTTGCGTCCGCCATTAGGAATCTCCTTCCTCGTTCACCGATTTCCCCACGATCGTTTTCTCCCGCGCCTCAAGAGAAATCCGACTCTCTTTTCAGCGGCAGGGAGATAGTAAACGTTGTTCCTTCCCCAAGTTTGGAATCAACGCTGATTTTGCCATGATGTTCAGCGATAATCTTATGGGTCACCGCGAGGCCCAATCCCGTGCCTTTCGATCCCTTCGTGCTGAAAAACACCTGGAACAGTTTGTCTTTGTCTTCTTCGGCGATTCCGGTGCCGTTGTCTGAAATCCGGATGTCGAACTTGTCGCCGTCGAATACCTCCGCGCGCACATCCACGTGCCCCGCGTTGCCGGGCTCGCAGGCGTCCAAGGCGTTCGACACCAAGTTAAGTAGGCATCTTCGGATTCCTTTGGAATCTAGAACGACTTGGCTGAGATGGGGATTGGGCTCCCAGCGGATCGTGACCCCTTTGTCTTGGGCCTTCTGCGCCATAAGCTCACAAACGGCCTGGTTGATCGCGTTGACGTCGGCCAGCTCATACTCGGGTTCCCGCTCCTTCGAGTACGTGAGCATGTCCAAGACAAGTTCTTGCAGAAAACCGTTGTTTTTTTTGACCATGCCCCATCCCCGGGTCAGCAGGGCGCGGTCGTCCTTGACCAGGGCGCGATCGATCATGTACGAGCCGCCGTGGATTCCGTTAAGGAGATTCTTGATGCAGTGGGCCGTGCCCGCGACGGTCTGCCCGATGGCGGCCAATCGCTCCGTCTTCAACATTTGTCTGTGCAGTCTCGCGTTCTCGACGGCAATGGCCGCCTGGCTGGCCACGGCCTCGCACAGGAGCAGGTCATGCTCGTCAAAATCCTCGCCACCCAGTTTGTTGAGGACTTCGATAGCTCCTGAACGCCGGTCGCCGGTGACTAGCGGGACACACAAGATCGATCTCGTCTGGAAACCGCTCGACTCATCCATGGCCTTGTAAAACCGCTTGTCATTGGCCACATCGTTGACGATGGCCGGCTTGCCGGATTCGACCACCCAGCCCACGACGCCTTCGCCCCATTTCATTCGGATCGGCTTTACGGCCTCGGCTTGTGCGCCCCGGGCCACGTGGAACAGGAGGTCCCCCGTCTCATCGTCCACCAGCACCAAAGACGAGGCCTCGACTTTCATGACCTCCGTCGTGACGGACATGACAGACTCGAGCACCGTGTCCAGGTCAAGGTGGGCGTTCACGGTCTTGCCGACCTCGATAAGCGCGTTGAGTTCTTCTTTGGTCAGGCCGGTTGGCATGATGTTCCTCTGTGCAATTTCCGTTGGCAAAGGAGCCCTGTAACCGCTCATGATATAGTACCGAGCACCTTCCAAGCAAACGGGAAGCGTCCCCCCCAGTGCGGCGATGCGGCCAATGTGAAATCTGAGACGGACAACTCAAAACTGACTGACAAACGGAGAGCGCAGCAGAAAAGCCCCAGCGGCGGCGGGCGAAGGAAAGCCTTTTTCAGCAGCATCTGGCGGCGTTCGGCGGGGATAGGTGGCGTGACGTCTTCTCGGCCCCGTCGTTGTGAGGAGTGAGTCTGCCGGCGGCGAAGCGAGACGGCATGCCGCACTGCCGGCAACGCGTCATGGGCCGGACCCCGTTGATTTGTCCGTGCGGCCCGACCTATTATGTTGTCGACTCGGCGACATCGATGTGTTCCGTTGCTGCGAATGAAACGGAACTGTGCGCCGGGAGATAGTACTCGTGGTCCGCGCGGGTGGACGCGGCGAGGGTTGGCTGCGTTCGTTCGCATCAGGAGCATATACAACCGCTCATCGAGCACGCAGCGGAGATGGAATGAGACGAAATATCGTACACGTCGGCGCCGGCAGTCTTAGTTACGAAATCCGCGAGATCGTTGCGGCAGCGCACGCCTTTCGCGATCTCGGCATGGAAATGACGTGGGAGAATATCGGCGACCCCATTCAGAAGGGCGAACGCGTGCAGGACTGGATTCGCGGCATTGTCAATGAACTCCTGCTCGAACCGGAGTCCTGGGGTTACTGCGACACGGCGGGCGTCCCCGAGACCCGCGAATTTCTGGCGTCGCACGTCAACGGGCGGGCGGGCAGCGTGCGGGTCACGAGTGACGACATAATCTTTTTCAACGGACTCGGGGACGCGGTGGCAAAAGTGTATGGATTTCTGCGCCGCGAGGCGCGCATTCTCGGCCCCTCGCCCGCGTATAGTACCCACTCTTCGGCCGAGGCCGCCCATTCGGGTTACGGCCACGTTACGTATGAATTGGATCCGCACAACGGATGGCTGCCCGACATCGAGGATATCCGCAACAGGGTGAAGTACAATGACTCGATAGCGGGGATCCTGCTGCTGTCGCCCGACAATCCCACCGGCGCCGTGTATCCTCGCGAACTGCTCGAGGAAGTTGCTGAGATTGCCCGGCAGCATGATCTTTTCATCATCGCCGACGAGATCTACGTGCATATCGTCTATAACGGCAACCCTCGACTCCATATGAGCGAGTGGATCGGCGACGTGCCCGCCATTGCCATGCGCGGAATCAGCAAAGAGTATCCGTGGCCTGGGTCTCGATGCGGCTGGATCGAGGTGCTTAACAAGGACAAAGACGAGAATTTCGCCACATACGTCAACAGTCTTCTTGCCGCTAAGCGGCTCGAGGTCTGCTCGACGACGCTGCCGCAGATGTCGATACCGCGCGTCATGGGCGATCCGCGATACACGGAGTACCTTCAACGGCGCGAGGCCATGTTCGATGCACGCGCTACCGAGGCCTACGAGGCGTTCAAAGACTGCAAGGGGGTCTTGGTGAACAAGCCGGGGGGCGCGTTCTACTTTACGGTCATGTTTAAGGACGGCGCACTGAACGACCACCAATTCTTGCCTATCGAGGATCCGAAGGTACGGGAACGTGTCGAGATCATGGCGCGAGACGTGCCGCCCGACAAGCGTTTCGTCTACTACCTGATGGGCGCCACGGGCATCGTGGTGGTGCCGCTCAGCGGGTTCCAGTGCGACCACGACGGGTTCCGCATGACGTTGCTCGAGACCGACGACGCGAAGCGGGCTTGGATCCTCAAGACGGTTCGTGAGGCCATCGACCGGTACCTGTCCGACTAGCCCGGGCAAATCACAGGCAATCCACTGCAGCGCCGCATCTAGCTGCAACTACTGTGTTGCGCTCGTTCGGCCGGCTCGGCGTACGGCACAGTACGCCAGCGCGCGCCTTGTATTTGCAGGCAGTTGCGTCGCTTCCCTACGGTTGTCTGTGATTTGTCCGGGCTAGGGCTGGTCAGTCCGTGCCGCCGCCGACGGCGTTCGTGGGGGCCGCCCGTTCGATGGGGAGCCGCACGTCGAATTGGGCGCCGCCCTCGATCCGGTTGCTGTAACTGACCGATCCTCGGTGGGCAATTACGATGCGGTGTACAATGGCGAGGCCGAGGCCGGTCCCATCCTTTTTCTTTGTCAGAAACGGCGTGAAAAGGTCCTCGTCAGGCCCCAGGTGGATCCCCGGCCCGTTGTCGCTTATCTCAAACACGATGACGTCGCCGTCCCGATATACGCGCAGCGCGGTTTCACCCCCTTCGGACACGGCAGCGATCGCGCTGTTGAGGATGTTGGCGAGCGCCTGGGCCGCTTTGTCGGCGCCGGCCTGAATTTCGGGCAGGTCCGGTGCGCAGGATTGGTGCAGCGCGACGCCCTTGTTTTGGGCTCGGAGGCCACAGAGTTCGACGGCCCGGGCCGCGACGGACTCGGGTCTGCACAGGGCCACTTCCAACTCGAACGGCTTGGCAAACCCGAGGAATTGGGAGATTAGCTTCTCCAGTTTCAGGGTCTCCCGATACATGTTCTCAGCCAATCGGCGGCACGGATCGTTAGAATCGAGTTTTCGGAGCAGGAGTTGGGTGGTTCCGCTGAGGACCGTCAGTGGGCTACGGAGCTCGTGCACCACGCCGGCTGTCAGTTCCCCGATCGAGGCGAGTTGGCGGTTCAGTTCGGCAGTACGCTCGAGACGACGTCGCTCGGTCATGTCGGTAAACAAAAAGATCACGCCCGCGAACTCGTCCTTGCCCCCAAGAAGCGATGCCGAAAGACCGATTTCTTTTCTTGAACCGTCTTCCTGCGTGAGCATGATTTCGTGGCGGGTCATAGGCTCGCGCGTGGAAATCATATGGCGCATAACGTCCACAAACTGCTCCGCATAGGGGATGGTCTCGAGCCGTTTGCCCGGCCGGAGCGTAGCCGCGTCGGCGTTCAAATGGACGCAGGCCGCGCGGTTGGCCGTGATGATAATCCCGTCCTTGTCGAGGGCGATGACGCCGCTCGTCAAGCTGTCGATGACGTGCCGGTATAGTTCGCTACCTATAGCGCCACCTAAGACGGTTCCCTTCCCCGATTCTGGCGTTTTCTTTTTGGCGCGACCCACGAGAATCGATCTCCTCTTCCGCGATGTTAGTCCCGGAAAACCATTAATGGTTGGGGCGGTTCCGGCCTCGGCGTGCGCCCCGAATGCACAGTTCCCGCGCCAGAGCGGCAAACTCATCCAACGACAACGTTTGTGGGCGCCGTCCGGGATCTATCCCCGCGTCGGCTATGGCTTCGAGCACGTCCCCTCTGGCCAACCCCAGATCCCCCGATCGCCCCAATGAATTGCGGAGTGTTTTGCGGCGCTGGCCAAAAGCCGCCCGCACCAAACGGATGAAGTACCGTCCGTCGATGTCAGGATACAACGGCGGTGTGCGGCAACGCAACCGCACAATGCAACTATCTACTCGGGGTGCGGGACGAAAGCACGAGCGAGAGACCTTATGAACAATATCGACGTCCGCGTAGTAGCGGCAGGATACGGCCAAGACGCCGTAGTCCGTTGAGCCCACCGGGGCCGTCATGCGGAACGCGACCTCCTCTTGAACCATGACGACAATGCGCGAGAACGGCGCGGCGGATTCCAGGAAATGAAACAGAACGGGCGTCGTGATGTAATAGGGGAGGTTCGAGACCATCTTGCAGCGCTCGGCGCCGGGAAGGTATTCCTCGACGAGTTGGCCGAGGTCGTGGTTGAGGACGTCGCCTCGGAACAAGACGACGTTCTCGACGCCGCTGAATCGGTCCTCGAGGCACGGCATGAACGCCTTGTCGATTTCGATGGCCAACACGCGCCGCGCTTTGGGGCACAACTGGGCCGTCAGGGCCCCGAGTCCGGCCCCGACCTCGACCACGTCGTCCTCGCGCGTCAAGGCCGCCGCGTCAACCATGATGCGATTAATATTGTCGTCCAGGAGCAGGTTTTGGCCCAGGGACTTCTTGAGCCTAATCCCGTATCGTTCAACAAGTTCGCGTAACGCCATTGCGATGTCCTGCGCCTGAAAGCCCGACAGGCCCATTCACCCGGCTACCGGACAATCAGCTTAGAAGTCTAGTCCCGGGAAGTTCAAGTTCTTCTCCTCGCGAACCAAGGTGCAGGGGCGGGAACGGCCGGTCCGCACGCCGCGGCGCGGCAGCAATCATGACCGTTGACGCCGCAGGCGGGGTTTGCTACGATGGTGGGGTGGGTGGACGCACATGCCGCAGATCGTTATCGAACAGCCTGGTGTGCCGCCGAAAACGGTACCTATTGCATCGGACGAGATGCACCTCGGCCGCGCCGAAGACAATGACGTGATGCTTGTGGCCGACGAGGTATCGCGCCACCATGCCAAAATATGCCGCCGCGGTCAAAACACCGTATTGATCGACCTTAACAGCCTCAACGGCACCTATGTAAACCGCCAGCGGATAAAGGAACGCCTGCTGTCCCACATGGACGAGATATGGTTCGGCGGCAAATGCCGGGCGGTCTTCCGCAACGATACGGTTCTCGGCACCGAACGAGAGGCGAGGCAACAGGATTCGACGGTCATTCGTCACCTCGACAAGATCCGGGCCGAAATGGATCGGGTCGGAAACAGCCTCACCTTGATCAGCAAACGGAGTACGGCCCCGGCCGCGGCCGCGATCCCGTCCGAAGCCACGGCTGAGGACGTGGTCGCTATGAGCCGTGCGTTCCGACGCTTGGACGCGCTTCACAAGGCGAGCACCATGATCGCGTCGGAATTCGACCTCGATCAACGGTTGGCCAAGTTACTCGACTTGGCCATCGAGGTCATGGAGGCCGAACGCGGGTTCGTGATGCTTCGGGACGACGAGAGTGGGGGGCTGACGGTCAGCGTCGCGCGCGAGATGGGCCGGGAACTCGAAGCCAGTTCGCCGAGCATGGGCATCGCGGGCCGGGCCGCTATCGACGGCGAACCTGTGCTGATGGAAGACGCGGGGCAAGACGAGGAGTTCGGGTTGCGCGAGAGCATTATCCGCCAGCAGATCGTCAGTGCCATGTGCGTGCCTCTCCGGATCGAAGGCCGGATCCTGGGCTCGATGTATGTGGACACACGCAAGGCCGCCTCGCCCTTTTCCGAGGAGGATCTTGAGTTGTTTTCGGCCTTTGCCGCGCAGTCGGCCATGGCTATCGACAACGTTCGGCTTCACGAGCAGATGGTTGCGACCGAGAAGAAGCGCGACGCCCTCGGGCGGTTTCTCTCGCCGAGCATCGTCGAGGCCATTATGAAGAAAGACGAGGACCTGGTGTTGGGCGGGCAGAAACGGGTCGTCACAACCTTGTTTGCGGACATCCGGGGCTTCACGCCCCTCGCCGAACGGTTGTCGCCCGTGGACCTCGTCGAGTTGCTCAACGAGCACTTCACGGCCATGACGGAGATCGTATTCGAGCACGAAGGCACCCTCGACAAATACAACGGCGACGAAGTCATGGCCGTATTCGGCGCGCCCATCGCAACCAGCGAGGACATCGAGGTCGCCGTGCAAGCCGTCCAGGGCGTTCGGGCCGCCCTTGCCATGCAATGTAAGAACGCCGAATTGAACGCGCAACGAAGAGAGACCGGGCGGCCCACGTTCGAGATTGGCATCGGGATTGACACGGGCGAAGTCATTGCGGGCAACATCGGCTCCCCAAAACGCATGGATTTCACGGTCGTAGGTGACCACGTCAACACGGCGTCGCGGCTCTGTTCGCTTGCCAAAGCGGGACAGGTCGTGACTGGTCCAACGACCTATCAGGCCGTCAAGGAATACGTTGAAGCGCGCGCCGTCGGCGAGGTCATGCTCAAAGGCAAAGGCGAGCCGGTCGCGGCGTTCGAAGTGTTTCATTTCAAAGACGCCGCGCCGCCTACGCCGCGTTGAAGAACACTTTGCCTATCACCGCCAACAATCCAATGGCGAATACCGCAATCAGCGCGTGAGGTCCCCACAACGAGAACAGGCCCGGCCGCGGCAGGTCGCTCGGCGCGCTCTCGCTCTGGACGGTGTCGGTGTCCGTCGGCTCCTCGGCCATTTCGTCGGCAGGGCGGACCACGCCGGCCATTTCCCGTGCGCGATCCGCTAGCGCAACCTCCTCTTTGGCCACGACAACGCCGTTTTTGCACACCAGCCCAGCTTTCTCGAGGCCTTCCTTGATACGTTTCTCGCGGCCAAGACGCTCTTTATTATGCTCGATTACGTCTTGGCGCTGGAAGCTCTTGAATTCTTCCTGTGTATGGGGCATGTCGAGTTCGAGTATGACAGTGCCATACTCTTTCTCCCAGACCGCGTCGTTGCTCAGAAATCCGTACAGGGGTTCCTCCTCACCTTTGACTCGGACGATCCACACGGTGCGGCCCCTTGTTGACGCCGCGCATGGCAAGGCGCCGTCGTCCGCGACGATGACGAGGGCACATAAGGCAAGTGCAATCATGCCCACAGTATAGAGGGCCTGGGACACGCTTGACAAGATCCGTCTTTGTGATGGATGCTTGTATGTGGCTTGGCCCGAGCAGCAGGCCCCTGTCGGCGAGGTCGAACGCTCGGGCGCCGTCGAAAAGGGTGTTTTCCATGGATGACATGTCGTCGTGGGCGGGTCCGGCAGCTCTTGCCTTTGCCGCAGGAGGTACGTTGTTGGTCGTGCTGTTGTCCGTCCGTGTGCGGTTCAGCCCCGGGAAACGGAAAAAACAGCGCCATATGCAGCGAGGAACCATTGAAATGCGCTGTTCGGTATGCCAGCGACGGCTCGTGTTTCACCGGGGCGAGCTGGAGCCGTTGTCGCCCCCCGAGTTGGCGCTAGCGGTTCGCGCGAACCGGTCCATGGCCGGCCGCCGGTTGGCCGAGTACGTGTGCCCGCACTGCGAAGCCGCTCACTGTTTCGCCACGGAGGGCCGCGACCCGGTATGGCTCGGGGTTAACCTGTACGAACCGCAGGTTTTTTCAAACCACTGTCGTGAATGCAAACGACCGCTTCGCCGGCCGCGATGGCCTCGGGGCGCCTACGACGGTCGATTGTCTGAAATCCGCGACTTGGCCCCCGACCTGGGGTTGGTCTGCCCACACTGCAAGGCCGTGTGTTGTGTGGCCTGTTGTGAGGATGCCACCAGGAAACGGACCAAAGACGGCTCGTTACTATGCCCGCGTTGTTTTCGGGGCCCCGTTGAAACCATATATCACTTCTGAGGATTACATGTGGAATCTAGAACGCAGCGGAGCCTATTTTGCAGAAACACTGATTTTTGTTAATCTTCCCTTGTCTTGGTGCGGCGGCGGAGTGCGGCGGCCCGTGGAGAATGGCTGGCAATGGCGATGAAAACGCTTGTTTGGCTGCTATGTTGCGCGGTTCTCGGATGCGCCACCACGCCCGAGGGCAATGGCGCGCAGAACCCGGAGCGCAATGAATTCGACGAGCCCCGCAAGCCCGCCCGCATCACGCTGGTCGAGGGAAACGGCCGGCTTGGGGAAACGGTGCGGCAAGTGGGCCGCCAATATCCGGTTGGGATCGTCTTGATGAACGGGCTTGGCCATCTTCCGATGGGGAAACTGTCCTTCCGAAACGTGGGTTTCGACGCATTTGCCGAGCGGCTCGCAGCGGAT
>Ga0180438_10011348_pt1 | contig 10779 bp, 8 predicted proteins | sample SS_ome_12_FD_132455 | JGI IMG/M metagenome (GOLD analysis project Ga0180438, IMG submission 132455) | Hypersaline lake sediment archaeal communities from the Salton Sea, California, USA - SS_3_D_2 metaG | ecosystem: Environmental > Aquatic > Non-marine Saline and Alkaline > Hypersaline >... | reverse complement strand
GAGACGCTCATTGAAATCATGCACCAATACCGGAAGCGTGAGCCGAACGAAAAAAGCAAAATGCCCCCGGCAATGCAGCATATCATGAGTATGCCCGCGGACACCACTCCCAGCAAAATCGTCGTGCGCAGTCTAGCCGATTTCCTCTGGGGAAAGCCTGACAGCGAAGGTAAACCCACTTACCCTTCACTCGGATTACGCCTTAGTGATAAAACCGAGGCAGGCTTTGAAGTAACTATTGTCTTTCCCAAATCCATTGCCCAGAAAAACGGTATTCAGCGGGGCGACCTGCTTTTGGAAGTGGATGGAAATTCCTTTACCACGAAAAATGAATTAACAAAATATCTTCACACCAAAAATTGGGACGATCCAATCGCCTTGAAGCTATTACGTGAGGATCAGGAAATCACGCTTGAATTTGTACTGAAATGGGAGAAAGAAAAATAAAAATTGAATCGCACCGGTTTAAAATTACAAACAGAAACGTCGACCGTTCACTCCAATGTCACTACTTTTCAGACAAGTGACGCCGACAACAGGTCCGTTTCACGGCTCCGAATTATTGGCCTGGTGAGTTGTTTCTTAATCCTTTTGGCTTCATTATTTATTAACCTGACGACGTTACACCCAAATTTATTTTATCGCCGCTTATTAAATGACAGTCATTTTTTACTGTTTGTTTTATTGGGATTTATTATTCTGAAACTCCTCAACATTAAAAGCCACTCGATCCGCGCCTGGCCTGGAAGGAATTTTGTCTGGGCCATTGTCTGGGGAATTGTCGTCGCGGTGGGAACGGAATTTTTACAATTATTTACCACCCGTGAATTTGAGTGGCGCGATATGCTGCTGAACTCGGCTGGCGTTTTATTTATCAACGGAATCATTTATTTCTGGTTTAATCAATCCTTTCAAACGAAAAGTCGCCCCAGAAAAATGCTTTTCAGAGGGGGATTTGTGGTGGTGTTCATTTTATTTTTTGTACCGTTGATTAATAACTGGTATATTAGTTTTTACAATCATCTCTGGGCGCAGTCGCAACAACCATTACTGGCCTCTTTTGAAGACCAACGGGAGCTGCATAATTGGGTCCTCAAGGAACTCACGCAGTTCGAGATTGTCCCCCGGCACGCCACTCACGGCAAATACGCCTTAAAAATCACGGCTGAACCCACGACTTATCCCGGCGTCATTTTTGAATATCTTTATTCGGATTGGCACCGGTACCGGGTTTTTAAATTTAGTGCTTACAATCCCAGCTCCACTCCGATTGAACTTTATCTGCGAATTGATGAAGGCGGCTCGGATTATACAGCCGGCAATCGGGTTTATCTCTTTCCTGAAATTTTACCGGGTCAAAATGAAATCAACATTCCGCTAACGGAAATTGTGAAAAACGCTTCAAAGGGTACTTTTAATCTGGCCAATGTTGCCCGCGTTATTTTTTTTCTGAATCGACCAATGGAAGAGACGGTTTTTTATGTAGATAATATTCGATTGGAATGAGTTATTGTGATGTAGCGTTAGTTGAAATAGTGCGGCGCAATTGCCTGAAATAAAAAAATCATAACTGGTTAGCGAAATAGCCTTCACCAGAATTAATTCATAAAACCGGTGAGAAAAAGCCGGAATGACAGGTTCGATCCGTTTTCGTTCAGGTATCAACAAACCGTTTTCAATTCAATAATCCCTTCACAATCACATCAATCGCTTCGTTTTCAGTCAAGCCGCGCGCCATGAGGGTTTCCATTTGTTGTTTGTCGACTGAGCCAATGGACGCTTCGTGGGTCACTTTGGCCAGGGGATGCGTCACTTTAACCAGGGGCACCGCACTGGCCGTGGCTTTGAGTCCCTCAACAATTTCCGTGCAGTCAATGTGTCCCCGCGAATAAGGCGCATTTCCCACCACTTCTCCCAGGACTTCGCTGGAAGACTCCTCGGTATTCACAATCCGTGATTTAGCAATCCCTTTACTGGCCGGGCCATTTAAATGAATCACTTCTTTGATCTTGATCTTATCGGTGCCTTTACCGTACAATTTCGCGTTGAGTTCGGTGACACTATTTTCACCGACATCGACGGTGTAATCGAGATCAAAAATCCCCACTCGACCGTCGATCAGCCGAAATTCGGAAGAGTAAACCGAATCCTTGCCCATTTTAATATGCGCCCAGGGAAGGACTTCAATGCCACCCTCGGGCCCGTGAAAATGAACCTCGCTATATTTTACCCGGGAATTATCACCAATGACCATTTCCGCCCGCATAATATGTCGCACCTCCTCGGCCTGGGGGAAGGAACAATGCGCCATAAATTCAACCGAAACGTTGTTGCCAATCTGATAATTCGAAATAATTCGCTGATCACCTTTTTTGTGGACGACGCCAAAGCAGAGGTGCACCGGATATTCCATTTTAACATTGTCATCAATGGTTAAATCGACTTCCACGCCGGTTTCGGTTTCCCGGGTCTGGACGTGAATCCCGTCGACCACATTTTTCATTAAAATTTTATTTCCGGCCACGACCATGCTGGCGACTTTGTTACTTTTCAAGAGACTGGCTTCACCCCCGCTTTTTTCAAAAGTCTCGACAATCATTGAAAATTCATCGGCGTAATTCATCGAGTTCCTCCTCCACCAGTTCATTAATATGTTCGCAGTTGCGACAGCGATTCTGATAAAAACGAATGATTTCTGGTGGGGGACCGGTTCTTAAGATTTTGCCCCCGCACAACGATGAAGCCTGATCCGCAATATTCGCAATCTCTTCCCGATGCGTAATTAAAATGACCGTGGTACCACCGGCTCTGATTTTGCGAATGACCTCGGCAATGCGTTCCAGTGAAATGACATCTATCCCGGAATCGGGCTCATCCAGAATCGCGACTTTCGGATGCATTGCCCAGATTGCCGCCAGCTCGATTCGTTTGCGTTCGCCACCACTCAAGTGATTATCCAAATTACGACTTAAATAGCGCGCCGGCTCCAGACCCAGAAAGAATAAATAGTGACTATAATCTGAATGGTTATTACGGGCAGAAATTTGTAAATATTTTTCAACCGTAATACCTTCGAAAGACACCGGCCGCTGCCAGCCCAACGTCAAGCCGTATTGTGCCCGTTGGGTGATGTTCCAGTTCGTGATATCCTGACCCTCGAAAATTATTTGCCCGGAATCAACCTGATACCCGCTTAATCCCATTAAAATATTTCCCAGTGTCGTTTTACCAGTCCCATTCTGGCCTAAAACGGCGTGAATTTCTCCCTTGCGAATATTCAGGTCAACATCTTCCAGGATGTCGCGACCACTGATTGAGAATTTTATATGACGTAATTCAATCATCGTTACCTCTAATTTTATTGATTGATCAATCTTTTTTAATTTCTGCCACTTCCGGGAAATCAATCAGAAAATTGACTTGAGAAATGAGCAGTTAGAGAATATATTATTTTTCATTTCAAAATGCAACGGATATTTCAGATCGAATCTAAGACTGCGGCGCATAAAGGCGCCGCACTCCTGATTTTATAAAATCAGAAAATGAAGTAGGCTGGTGGGAGCTGACTGAATGACGCGGCTCTTTTTTAATTTTATTGAGGTAAAGAGTGCTCTACGTGAATTTGAAACTTAGATATTCGGGGCAGGGATTATTGAGGAATCTGCCGGAATTTCAATCGATAAAATTGATTATGCTTGATATTATTCAGTTTGTAGACAGCTTTGCCGATCTGTTCAAACTCAATTTTATTGCCTTTTTCATCCTTCACCGCCAGCAATCGCTTTTTTTCCAGGATAAAAGGCACATCCTGATCAATAATTGAAAAAAGCGTCGCCTCTGACTTGCCACGATAACGCAACAGGGCGGTACCTTTGGCAATGGACTCAGCGACTAAGTGATTTTTATTTCTCCATTGCCACCAGCCATAATCCATAAAAACCGGATAACCCGGACCTTTGTCCTGATAAAAGTAAATGATTTTGGCTATTAGTTCTTGCATTGATGGTTCAATGGCCTCATCGTGAAATTTGGTCAAATATTCGATTTCCGGATTCGCGTAAATCGCGCTGGTAACATAATGATAAAGGGCAATCTTGCCGGACATGTCCGCCGCGTCTCCCTCGATCAGCATCGTAGGTAAGGCTTGAGTAATAATACAGGCACGCTTTTCCCGACGCAGCTTATTATCCCAATCTTCATTGAGGCAAACCATATCCTGCACATCTTGAAAATGGGGATTCTGGGCGTTACCAATGATTAAGGCGTCAGGTTTGATCAGCCGGGCCTGGTTGTAGAACGTCTCTAAATAAAGGTACAGTTCCTGTAAACCAACTCCCTTGCTGCAATCGGCATAAGTTGCCTTCCGGGGATCTCGAACCCGAAAAATTTCGGCCAGCTTGATGCCATCGGCATTTAAAGCGGTGTCGGCGTTGCTGAGCATCATGGCACAACAGTGTTTGACGTAGGTGGGAAAATTCGGATGGGTGGCATCCACAAAATCACCGTCAGTAATCCGCATTTTCTGCGCCAGCGACTGGGCATCTGCTGTCCAGGCTTTCCACCACAGAATGACTTTATGCCCCTGCTGATGGCACCACTGAATTAATTGCTTCAAGTCAGTAAATCGTCTGGAGGGAGTGGCGTCGCCAAATTGTTCCTGCCATTGACTTTCAATAACAATGGTAAAAGGAATTTCTCGATAAATTTTCGACTGCTGGCTGATATAATCTTTTACCCACGCAGAATGATAGCCACTATTTTTTTGAGTAATATTTTGGACGCTCTGCTCACCCCAGGTGGACAGCAACGGTTGCTGCCACCAGGTGGGGTAATTTGATAAATCTTTCGGCGGGGGTATGTGATTTTTCGCCTCCAAATAACGACGATAATCACCAACCGACTGCCATTCGCTGTTATTAAAAGTGAAAACCAGGGGCGTTAACCAAAAAAATTCGGCGGTAACGTGAGGTAATTTCTGCCAGGGATAGTCCAACCAGATTCCCTGGTTTTTCAAACCAAACCGAGTGATTGGGGCTAATTCAGCCAGGCCGATGCTGAACCACCCTGCCGCCGTCTCGACCGAAATGTTGAGCGGGGCCGGGCAAAAAATCCACTGGTTGTCCCGACTGGCCCTGACATCAATCACCGGCGGCCGGACGTAGTAGTCATCGGCTTCGGGTGAAAAATAGTTCGTCCAGTTTATATCGTCAAAACCCTGAGTTCCATTCTTAAAGCAATAAATGCCACCTTCCTCATCTAACGGCGGTTTAATACCAAATTTAATCTGAAAACCGATTTCATGAAATTCTAAAATGACTTTCTGGACGGCGCGATTTTCTCGTAAATATTCCAGAGTTAATTGATGCTCACGAATTTCCCAATGTAAATACGCATCGGCGACTACGGAGGCGGACGGATTGAACTGGGCGGTTAAGGGGAACTGCGTGTATTTCTTCTGCAATGGACTGAACAGGTTCAATATCCCGGTAGCTTTATCGATGACAACCAGATATTGGGTACCCATAATTTCAATTCGTTCTTCATTTTCCTTTAACTGGCAATTTTGATAGTTCATCTGATTGCTGGCACAGGCGAACAACAAACAAAAAATGAGCAATGGGATGGGAAATTTGTTTTGAAAAATCGGGGCACGTTCTTTACTTTGCATTTTCATTTACCCTATTTATCGCTTACTTAAACCAAAAATCTGTCAATGATTACCGGGCGGTCTATTTTAATTCTAATATAAAGATTTTGACTTTTTTATTAATTTTTATTTTTTAAAAAGTAAAGCGAGGAATTTGCAAAATTTGTACCAGCGGGGAGTTTGTGAAGCGGTTTCAGAAAATTGAAGCCAGTGCGGTTTAAGGGAATCATTTATAACCTGGGTTATTTATAAATTTTGCCACAAAGCCACTAAGTCACAAAGAAAACATTTAGGAGGTGAGATAATATGACTTACTCCTTCTAAGCCGATAAAGTGTTATTTTTATTTGACAGCATTATTCCAAATGGGAAAGTTATTTAATCTCACCTCCTTAAATTATAAATACTGGCAAATTCAAACATTATTTTTTTAAAAGCAAACGGCAAGAAAATTGGGCTGTTCGGTTTAGACCCCGATTCCGTCGATGATCGCGGCACAGGCCGGGCATTTTCCCCCTTTAACATTATATTTTGAAACATGAAAACCATATCGCTCGATGAGCAACTGCCCGCACTGGTAGCAATAAGTATTTTCACCCGCATTGCCGACCACATTCCCCATATAAACATAACGCAATCCCATTTCCAGGCCGATTTCGCGGGCGCGCTGAATGGTTTTCACCGGAGTCGGTGGCAGGTGGGTGAATTTGTAATGCGGATAAAAACGACTGATGTGCCAGGGGGTTTCAACTCCCAGTTCATTTTTGACGAAGGCCGCCATCTCTTTCAACTGCGCCTCACTGTCATTAATCGTCGGAATCACCAGCGTCGTCACTTCAATGAAAATATTCAGCTTCTTCATGAAGCGCAAGCTATCCAACACTGCCGACAGCTTCCCGCCGACTACTTTTTGATAAAATTTTTCATCGAATCCTTTCAGGTCAACATTGGCGGCGTCCAGGTAAGGTTGAATCATTTCAAGGGGTTCTTGGTTGATATACCCATTAGTCACAAACACATTCAGCAGTCCTTTTTCGTGGGCAATTTTGGCGCACTCGTACGCCAGTTCAAAATAGACAGTGGGTTCGGTGTAAGTATAAGCAATTGAGCGACACTTGTTTTTTAAGGCAAGCTGAACAACTTCAGGCGGAGTGATTTCATCACCGGGAAGCGAGTCCGGATTCAGATTTGAAAATTGGGAGATGTTGTAATTCTGGCAAAATTCGCAGTGAAAATTACACCCCCCGGTGGCGATTGACAAGGAAGCGCTGCCCGGATAGACATGAAACAGCGGTTTTTTTTCAATCGGATCGACGTGCAGGGCGATAATTTTATCATAAACCAGCGAAATTAACATCCCGTTCTCATTTTTGCGAACCCCACAGACACCCACTTTGCCCGGAGCGATCACACATTGATGCGGACACAAATGACACCGTACTTTGTCGTCTGCTAGTTTTTTATAAAAGAATGCTTCTTTCATTATGCAGAATCCTGTTTTTTTTGTGCGCCAGGCGCTAACTTCTGGCGGGCCTCACGCTCGAGCCGGCTGTAAATGCACCCACAGTAATCCTGCCGGTAAAGCTGATATTCTCGACTCAATTCAAGGCTCCGCTTAAAACCGTCCTTCTTTTTAAAGTTGGCTTCCAGGAAAGGAACCCCCACTTCTCTTCCGATTTGGATCCCGATACGATTAATAAGGGCGGCATTTTTGTGCGGGCTGACGGTCAGGACGGTGGTAAACAGATCAAACTGGTGTTGTCGCGCGATTTCAGCCGTTTTTTGTAAACGCATTTCAAAACAAATCTCACAGCGACGACCACCTTCCGGCACCTTTTCAAAGCCCTGCACCAATTGAAACCAGGTTTCGGCGTCATACTGTGCAGGTAGTAACGGAACCGTTAATTGAGTTGCCAGTCGCTGCATTTCTTCCACGCGCAGCGAATATTCAGATTCCGGATGAATATTCGGATTGTAGAAAAAAATCGTAATCTGGTATTCCAGAGACAACCGTTCCAGTACCACCGTGGCATCAGGGGCACAACAAGCGTGCAGCAGCAGCCTTTTTCTGAGATCTGTCATTGATTATTAAACTTATTCTTAATTGATTAAAAAAGTATCTTGGGCAACATTAACATTTTAATTTAGGAGGTGAGATTAAATAACTCTCCCATTTGTAAGAATTGTGTCAAATAAAAATAACACTTTAGCGGTTTAGGATGAGTAAGTTATATTATCTCACCTCCTTAACAGGGAGCAACGGAGCTCGCGGAGAATGCACGGAGAGAAGATAAATCAGCTATTATTATTTAATAAATTAGATTTTTGAAAATAATTCTGCCCTTAACTGGTGCCTGAACGAAAACTCAATTTACTTAAGAAATTGTTATGGTTCATTCCAAAGTCCGAGGCTTTAAATAAGGAGATTCCGGCATTCCGCTGCGCTCCAGCCGGAATGACAGCATTCGTAAAATACAGGTGAACGGTTGCACACATCGACACTCAAGGCGTTTTCATTCGAGATTTGTTGTTAATATTCCAGCGCTTTACTCACATCCAGCACGACATCTATCCGGCGATTCTGGCGACGGCCTGTTTCGTTTGTATTTGGGGCAATCGGCCGCGAATCCCCGTAGCCAACTGCCTGAATCTGTTCATCTGAAAGTCCCATATTCGCCTGAAAATATGATTTCACGGCTTCGGCGCGGGCGGTGGACAGACGCATATTCGCGGCCCGGTGCCCTTTCGAATCGGTGTGACCCTCGATAAATACCTTTGCCTGGGGAAATTCTCGAATAACCTGTTGAACTTTCGTGAGAATGCTAAAAAAGTCGGCATCAATATCCGATTTTCCCGGCGGAAATGTCAGGCCAACCAATCGAATTTTCAGAAGGTCCCCTTCACGAATGACTTTGGCTTCATTGGCCGTGAAAAGATTTTCCACGCGTTTAATTTTTTCTTCGCGCCGTTTTTTGGCTTCGAGTTCGTCTTTGAGTCCGATTTCAACGGCTTTGGATTTACTAAGGTCGGTTTTTAACGCTTTAATTTCATTTCTTCTTTCCGTCAATTCCTCATTTTTGCGCTGAATTTCTTCGCCGAGATTCTTGATATTGGCATTTAGGCTTTTCACTGCCTGTTGAATTTGATTCATTGGCTTAACAAAACCATTATCAAATTTAATCGCTTTTAAATTAACCTCCTTGCCAATTTGTTTTAGTAAGTCTTCATTTGAAAGAATTAAACTTTCCCATTTGGCGTCATCTTCGCGGTAGTCCTGGACTAATCGAGAGAGGTACATGGCGTGATTGGCTTCATAAGCCGCTTCCTCGGCTTTTTCTCGGGCTAATGATTGCTTTTTACGGTCGGTATTCAAAATATTTTCAGCTTCTTGAATGAGCGTTTGTGATTTGAGATAAGTCATCGGGGCGTATCGTTCCGCACGAGCATCTTTGGCCTGTTGAATCAGAATGTGTACTTTTCCGATGATATTTTCCTTGATGGCATGTAATTCGGCATCCCGGTAAAGCGAGATTGCCTGGTCACGACGTTTTGAAGCGTCTTTAGTATTGCCGTCTTCGACTTTGCGGGCAGCCGCCTCAAAAGTCTTTTCAGCATCTTCAAACTTTTCAGGGGCAAATTGAGGGGCATCGGCATCCAAGGCTGCTTCACGCGCTGCCAGTAATTCACTGAAAAGTGTTCGGGAAATCTTGGCATAATTCGAGGCCGCATCTAAGTGTTTGTCCGCTTCTTGTAATCTTTTTAAAATGTCTTTTTGATTCCGTCCGCGGGCATCATCCGCTTTGGCCTGTTCATAGTTTTCGAAAGCCGCTTTAAACTCCCGCGGTGAGAGTAAATTGATTTGCTGTGATTGCGCCTGACCAATGCGTTCTTCAATTTTACCAATTAATTGCGCGACCACTGCTGCTGTCGTTTGCGCGGAAGCTTTTTGAATGGCTGGGATAATAAATGCGGTTGACAAAAGAATAACCAGGAGTAATACAGGTAAATTTCTACGACTTTGATTTCCCATAATGTTTCTCCTTTTTTGTTTAATGACTCGATTTATAAAAGTTAAGGCTTTAAAGAAGGTGAATTAGGTGGTTTTATTTGTTATGCATTCAAATTATATCGGTGCGCGTTAGCCGTCATTTCACAAAGGAAATCTACCAGTTAACATTTTCTAATTATTAGCAGTTAAAGATTAATTTTTTTTAATATAGCCTTATTTGTGTTAAAAGTCAAGATAAAATTTATAAATGAATTTTTTTATCAATTCTTTCTGGCAATTGCACTGAACATGAATTCAGGCATTTCTCAAAGTATATATTAACAACGTGGTTTTGAGATTAAACCTTTCAATCCTCTCTTTTTTAAGCGAGAATTCAGGTGAGTTTTTAAAATCAGAGCATCTCAACATCACTTTCAACTTAGGGAGTGCTCAAAAATAAATTGGAATTCTCGCACCCTGATTTGGACATAATTGCTTTTATTTTTTTCACAAAGCGTTCAGAGAGGACACAGAGAAAAACTCTCTGTCCGCTTTGTGGATTATGTTTTATTTGCAATTAAAAGTTTCATGTTATTTATACGCAAGCACTTAGTATTAAAACAATTAAAGTCAAAATTTCTGGATGTAAATTAAAGTAACACCTAAATAATACTTGTATCTAATGCGTCTATTTTGTATATTATTAGTAACGAGAATGTGCTATTGTCGCTTCACAAATCAATAAAATAGGAGAAACCTATCGTAAAATTGTTATTGGTTATTGACAGAACTGTCTGTCTTCAGTGAATTAAAATGAAATTGTTCATTAAATAAGCATCTAAGGGCATAGCATGTTTTCGTCCCTGGTATTATCATGCAACTGAATTGTTAACTACCTAAAGCCGGCGTGAAGTAATGAGATAACATTCTTACCATGATAATGCGGTAGGATTTAGCGCGCATCCAAGTCTTGATTTCTTTGTATCGGCTGCTACCCCGGGAGAAAACAGCATGATTCAACGTAGCATTCGTTGCTATCAACATCGACAATTTTGGGGCTACTGGTTTTCCTGGTTGCTGCTGGCAGGGTGCTGTTTTTCAGGAATGGTAACTGATCGGGTGATGGCCCGCTCGGCTCGTAACGG
>Ga0180438_10011347_pt1 | contig 10779 bp, 11 predicted proteins | sample SS_ome_12_FD_132455 | JGI IMG/M metagenome (GOLD analysis project Ga0180438, IMG submission 132455) | Hypersaline lake sediment archaeal communities from the Salton Sea, California, USA - SS_3_D_2 metaG | ecosystem: Environmental > Aquatic > Non-marine Saline and Alkaline > Hypersaline >... | reverse complement strand
GGCGTCTTTGGTAAGGATGTTGATCATGGGAAGATTGCGCCGTTGTCCTAATTGGTAGTCGATGGGGTCGTGGGCAGGGGTGACTTTTAAAATACCGGTTCCAAATTCAGGTTCTACGAATTCATCGGCAACAACCGGTATATGTTGACCAGTGATTGGGTGAACGACTTCGCGACCGATAAGATGGTGGTAGCGTTCATCATGTGGATGAACAGCAATGGCTGTATCTCCAAGCATGGTTTCGGGACGAGTTGTCGAGACGAGTAATTTCCGATCTTCACCAGCAAGGGGATAACAGACTGTCCATAAGGATCCTTGGCGCTCGTCATATTCGACTTCATCATCAGCAAGAGCCGTGCCTGTGACTGGATCCCAATTGACGAGGTATTGACCTCTATAAATTAGGCCTGCGTCGAATAATTTTTTGAACATATGTCGAACAGCATAACTACACTGCTCGTCCATGCTAAATCGTATTTTTGACCAATCACACGAACAACCAATTGCTTCAACTTGATTAAGAATGATCTTTTGGCTTTTTTCTTTCCATTGCCACACATGATCGAGAAATTCTTCTCGAGAGAATTGGATACGGTGTTTTCCTTCTGTGTGAAGGAGGTGACGTTCGACGACAGTTTGGGTGGCAATTCCTGCATGATCTGTTCCTGGAAGCCAAAGTGTCTCGTATCCAGACATCTTTTTCCAACGAACAAGAATGTCTTGTAATGTAGTATCAAGGGCATGACCCATATGCAGAGTGCCTGTAACATTCGGCGGTGGCATCATGACGCAAAAAGGAGGTTTATCAGATGAAGAATCGGCATGAAAAACGCCGCTTGTTTTCCATTTTTCTCGCCACTTTGGCTCAATATTTTTAGGTGTATATGCAGAAGGTAATTCGCTCATTTGAATGCATCTATTTGTTTTGTTAGAAAGAAAATTATACGCCTTGAAGTGAAAAAAGTATAGCGTTCTGAGCTGATACTATTCATTTTACTCACTCCATTGAGTAAAAATACTCAATGGAGTGAGTAAAAACAATACTTTAGTTTAGTAGCATGTTAATTATAGAGAAAAAGTAAAAAAAACTTTTACTTTTTCATCTCTAAAAATGCCTTAAGAATGTTTTCAAAATATGGGCCAATACTTATAAATTTTGCATATTGCTCAAGTAAGGTTGAATCATCACTTTGATTATCTTGCACGTTCTTTTTGAACGCTTCGAACTCTGCTTGGGGAAGCTGATCTAGTTGAACGAGGAAATCCCTAAAATCTGCCATGTGTTTTCGATATTTTGCGAGACTTGTCCATAGAATATTGTGGAGCATATTTGGACCTGCTGTTTTTAGTTGTTCGATATGTTCGTCAGTCATGTGTTCAGTGATATGTTGGGCGGTTATTGGAGCAATAAATTGTTTTAAGGTTATTGACGAAAGCAGAGGGATGGCCAGAGGAAGCATAGTGTTGATATAGGTTGACCAATAGGTGAGAAGAGATTCTCTGTCTTCACGATCGCCAGGGCCAAATTGTTTGAAATAGTCGTTTACATCTTTTTGGGCTTTGGTGAGTTGCTCAACATCTTTTGGAAGTTTCTCAAAGAGTGTTTTTTCATCGTTTAGGGCAGTTGCAGGAATAGAAGAGAGGGTTTGGTGAAACAGGTTTTGGATTTTTGGGAGAAGGGATTCTATCATCTTTAGCCCTTTTGCGCTGGCATAAGTTTGAAAGGCTTTTTCTTCTTTTTTTTGAACAATCTGCACTTCTTGTGATAAGACATGGGATAAGGACACGAAGGAATTCATCGGATATTTTTCTAAGCGGGCGAAGGTCATGACCTTCTTCAAAGTATTGTAATAATCTATCAAATTTAGTTTGTAATGAAGTGCCTTCTGGAAATGAAATACCCATAACTAACTCCTTAATTATTTTTGTATAAATTGTAGCATATGGAGTGTTTTTGAGGTTATTGAAGAAACTTCTGTTCAAAATATGCTGATTTATGTAACGTAATTGGGTGTGTAAAAGAATTATTGAGGAGAGTAGAGATGGTGCGTGGAGGAGTACGAGCAGGAGCAGGAAGGCCTGTGGGAACAGGGAAATTTGGTGAGCCTACCCATGTGATGCGAGTGCCAAAGAGTCAGGTTGATCATGTGCGAAGATCGATTGCCAATAAATGTTATCGATTTCCTTTATATCAAAGCGCTGTATCAGCAGGATTTCCCTCGCCTGCAGAGAGCGAGATGGAGGGAGAATTTGATTTGAATGAACTCTTGATTCGCCATCCTGCTGCCACATTTTTTGTTCGTGTGTCCGGAGCATCGATGGAGGGAGCTGGCATTCACCATAGTGATATCTTAGTTGTAGATCGGAGTCTTGAGCCTGTTGATGGAAAAATTGTCATAGCTGCTATTGATGGTGAGATTGTTGTGAAACGGCTATGTAAGGAAGGGAAAAGAGTCTTTCTTATTGCTGAAAACGAGGAATATGCTCCTATAGAGATCTTGCAAGGACAAGAGATCCATATTTGGGGTGTTGTGACTAATGTCATTCATGCGGTGTAAAAGGTATGGGTAGATTTGTTTTAATTGATTGCAATAATTTTTACGTCTCATGTGAAAGGGTTTTTAACCCTAAACTTGAGAGGAAGCCTGTAATTGTTCTTTCGAATAATGATGGGTGTGTAGTGGCACGATCTCAAGAGGCAAAATATCTTGGCATAGCCATGGGAGAGCCATTTTTTAAGATTAAGAAAATGTGTGCGAAGAAGGGAGTTGAGGTCTATTCATCAAATTATCAGCTCTACGGAGACCTCTCGCAGCGTGTAATGCGCATTTTAGCGGAAAAAGCACCGAGATTACAGGTCTATTCAATTGATGAGGCTTTTGCTCAATATCCAGCATTCATCTCTGATGAGGAAGTAATGGAGCAATGCCGGGAGATTCGGCGGATTATTAAACAATATGTTGGTATTCCTGTTTCTATAGGCCTTGGATCGACAAAAACACTGGCAAAAGTAGCGAATAAAATGGCCAAAAAAAAGGATGGGTTGTTCAATATTTCTCCTGTTCAACAGGAGGTTCTTGAAGGATTTGCTGTGCAAGATATTTGGGGTATTGGCAGGCGCTGGGGAGCAAAGCTGCATGATCTTGGTGTGCATACGGCAGGACAATTGTGTCGTATGGATGCGGCGCATGTACGCAAGCATTTTGGTGTGGTTGGAGAAAGAATCTTTTGGGAATTGCAAGGAACAAGCTGCTTGCCTACCGAGCAGATGCAACAGGCTAAGCAGAGCATTACCTGTTCTCGCTCTTTTGGGCGCGATGTTCTTGAGTTTTCAGAGCTTGCAGAAGCTGTTGCTACCTATGTTTCTCGGGCGTGTGAGCGACTTAGAGCTGAGCGATCATCTGCTCGTGCTCTCTACGTTTTTGTAGAGACAACATTTCATGGATGCTTAGGTGGGCGCCCCCATACAGGCCTGACCATTCCTTTAGCTTTGCCCACAAATGATACAGCTACGCTGATAAGCGAAGCAAAGCGGGTACTTGCTAAGCTCTTTCGATTAGGAGAAAGGTATAAAAAATGTGGCATTGTCTTATTAGACCTCATAGAGACAGCAAAAATAGCGCCTGATCTCTTTGACCGAAAAACAAATCGGCACCGATTGAATGCTGCTGTAGATGCTGTGAACAAGCGGTTTGGTCGAGAGACCCTCTTTTATGCTGCTGTAGGTGTAAAGCATCCTTGGCAAATGAGCTGCACACGCCGCTCTCAACGGTATACGACCTGTTGGAACGAGCTTCTTACAGTGAGTGCGTAACTAGGTGCGCTTTTTTTGTTCGTTTCTTTGGCTTAATCACCAAGAAATTGGCATCATAGGTGAGAACGCCAAGAAGAATAGCACATATTACTCTGTCGATATGAATTTCGTATTTTCGTGCTGGTGAAAATGGGTTTTGGGAGAGGGGATCGGCAATAGAGATCTGCTTTTTATTCGAATCATAGCCGCAGAGAATGACAAAATGGCCGGCAGGTTGACCGCGGATATCATCATTAGTGTTGTTTTCTGGAACTTCTCGGGCGACTCTATACAAAAAGGTTGAGCTTAAACCCGTTAAAATAGGGTGGCCTTCACGTAAACATTTTCTGAGGAGATCGCGTGTGACATCGACGAGCTTAATGTGGCCACCATGCTCGAGAAAATCGATAACAGCATGGCTGCTGCGGATGAGTTTGTCATTCTTTTTGGCAGCTGCTTGTTGTTGGAGTTTATCAATGAGATTGATATGTGGAAGAGAAAACCAGGTGGGATCAAGGAGTTGCACATTACATGTATAGAGCGTAGCGTCATATCCTCTTTTCAGAGCGTGACATCCTAACCATACTGCTAATGTCCCTCCATCTTCAAAGGTGTGGACTTCTCGGACCACTTGCTCAAGAGGGATGAAATCATCATAATAGCGATAAACAGCATGCAGAGCTGTTGGACCGCATGTTGTATCGTTGGGCTGACTTAAGACGTCAATTTCAAGTCGAAATTTCTCATGAATTTGTTCCATCATACCTCGTGTAATACAAGAAGAGATCGGATGATCCGGTCTATCCCTACATATTGCCAAAATTGAGATTTAGCGGTAGTAAAATTCTCTTGGTTCACTTCAAGTTCAAGTCCAATATATTCATGCGGAGAAAATTGTTTTCGAAGATGTGTGACATGACCATCGGCTGTTCCTTTGTAAGGAGCATTATATCGTACACGAAGAGGAGGAAGGTGTAGGGACATGATATGGGCATGATGTTGTTCTTCTTTTCGTGATGGATCATATAAGAGACCGATATCAAAATCACGTTGTTGACCATGGAAAATGGGTGTGAATGAATGGCAAGAGATGTGAATAACTTGGGTATATGAGTGTAATAAATCGCAAATCGTCTGATACGTTTTCATTCGAAACGGCATATAATAGCGCTCGATAAGCATTTTTTTATTATGAGGAAAGAGATAGGAGAGTTTTGGGTGATGAGGGGAGCGATTCAAATCAACAAGTAGGCGTGACCATTTTCCGGCGATAAGTGGGCTGTTCATGCGAGTGGCAAGAATTCTGGCATATGAATAGGCGCCTATATCATAGAACATGTGTTCGTCAAGATGAGGAGGGGTAATATTTTTGGGTAATCGCCGGCTAGCATGTTCACATGTGAAAAGAAAAGCTTTATGGCAATCCATATGGTTTTCCTTGCTCTAAACACGTGCAAAGGTCTGCATAAATTTGTTTTTCGTCATCATGATTTGTAGTAGCATCCCATTTTCTGGCTATGCGCCTTGCGAGAGGACCTTGGTCGACAATGAGCTGTTGTAAAAGTACCGGGGGATTGCGCATGGTATTCATCCAAAACGGCTGCAGGATCGTTCTCCAAAGCGAGGAGGCGGTCATGGGCGTTGTACAGCCAAATAAGGAGAGGTAATCGAGATTGTCAATGATCGCTTGATCGCCACCACGAATACAAGAGAGAAAAATATGAGACAAATCTTCGGTTGAGAGAAAATCGAAGGGGAAAGTTTTTTTGCGGACATGGAGAGCGAGCTCTTCGAGACCGTAGACAATAGCCTGAATAAGGGCGAGATCCATAGCAGGGCATTCTTGGATATCGAGCACTCTAATTTCAATAGCATTGCGATCAAATCGAACGATTGCTCCACGCGAATTGAGCCACTCTTCTCGTAAAAGGCCTTCAATGTCATATTGAGCAATATCTTTCCACATAGGCTCTAGAATGCGTTCAAAGTATTCGTCTTTTGATTGAACTGGTTCGGGGATAATCAATCCTGCAATTGACGGTACTTTTTTTTGGTTATGTCTATATGTTTCAAGACGTGTGTCGAGAAAAGGGGTTTTAGTGCCATCAGCAATAGGGGAGCTGGCAGAGAGAGCGGGCATAATGGGCAGAAGCCAACGTATGGATGAGTGCAGTTCTTTTAATTCTTCATCAGTAGCAAAAGAGAGATTGAGATGCGAGCTTTGAAGATTTGCCCAGCCGTGTCCGCGGCAGTCAAATATTTTATTGTATTGTGCGTATATGGAATTATCTCCATGCGTCCATAGGCGGAGCTCTTGAAAAGGATCCATCCATGGATGCATGCCTGTAGGCATAAGGCAGGCGTCAAACTCTTTTAAAAGAGTATTAATCTTTTGTACGTGTTCTTGAAAGGTAGGGGCAAGGTTGTGTAAATCAGCTGCAGGATAAGTTGTTTTTAGTTCTATGAGATGGAGGGCTAATTCATTAGAATAGGTGATAGGGCCTGCACAAACGTCATTGACATATTCTCCAGCTATTTTATAAATGAGTTGATCTGCAATAGGCATGACATGCAATTTTTCTTTATGGCAGATCATATATTCGAGCTCTATACCATAGCGCTCAAAAAGCCCCCAAACATGCTTAGACATTACGTTTTTTCCTTTCTACTAAAAGAGCCATTTTATTCATGATGGTAAAATAAAGATCATCTCCAGCGACTTGATCTTCCACATCATACTCAATGCTGGGGTTATCATTTACTTCAATGATATAACAATCATTGTTTGCTCCAACTTTCAAATCAACACCATAAAGGCCATTGCCAATCGCATTGGCAGCTTTTAAAGCTGTTTTTAAGATTTTTTTTGGGACCATTGAGATGGGTATGGTTTCATACTTTCCACAAATCACTCTTCCGTCTTCTTTGCGTTTGTAAATTTGCCAATGTTTTCTGGCCATAAAGTATTTGCAGGCAAAGAGCGGTTTTTGATCAAGAATACCTATTCTCCAATCAAATTCGGTTCGAATAAATTCTTGAGCGACAAAAAGGTCAGATTTTTCTAAGAGACCAGGGACAATTTCCATGAGATGTTTTCGGCTATCTACTTTAACAACACCTTTTGAAAAAGATCCGTCAGGGTGTTTGAGCACACATGGATAGCCAAGATATGAATCAACGCAGTCTAAATTATCGGCGTGAAGAATAAGGGTTTTAGGTATGGGAATACGGTGACGCTCCATGAGTTCTGCTAGATATACTTTGTTGGTACATTTGACAATAGAATCTGGATCATCGATAACAACGAGTCCTTCTGCTGCTGCACGTCTGGCAAAGCGATAAGTGTAATGGTTGACAGTTGTTGTTTCGCGGATAAAGAGGGCATCAAATTCAGCGAGGCGAGAGAAATCTTCTTTAGTAATGATTTCAGTATTAAAACCGGCTTGCTCTGCAGCCTTCATGAATTTAGATATGGCTCGTTTATCTGATGGGCAAGTAGGATCTTCAGGAGTGTATAGGATAGCAAGATCATAAGGAAGATTTGCCTTTTTTTTCTGATAGCCAATTCCTTTTGTGAGAAAGGTTTGGGCAGCTTCGATAACAAAGTCAAAATGACTTTCAGGGATATCTGTAGGCATGAGGGGGCTAATATTTTGTAATTGCCATTTTCCGTTAATTCTGGTGAATTGGGCAATAAGAAGTGGTGCTTTAAAGTGTTGGTACAGTTGTAAGGACAGGCGATCATGAGTTTTAGCCACATTGCGACCAAAATATACACTCAGTGTAAATTTGTCTGAATGTATTCTCTGAAGGCTTTTTTGGATCAGATCATCAAGCTCTGCAGAGACGAATTTAATAATTGAAACGAGTTTGAGGTCCTGGATAGTTTGTACGTTTGGTAAGGGTTTATGACCCCGAGCTTGAGCGAGCAAGGAGACATAGTATCCCATGGATTGATATTTCAGAGAACGACAGAGATTGATAACTCGAATGTTTCTTTCGAGCGAGAAACGAGATTCTGTCAGATATTTTTTTGCAGAGATTACTTCGACACCAGGAACATTAAAGTGCCAATGTTGGGGATTGCTAACAACAACTAAATTTTTCATATATATTTATAGGTTATACGGTGAATCCTTCTCCAAAGTAGCGTGCTCGGGCTTGAGCGTCAGCAAGAAGCTCTGATGCGGTGCCAGATCTGAGTACGCGTCCATCGGCAATTAAATAACCACGATCGACAATTGAAACAAGCTCTCTAGCATTATGATCAGTAATCAAGAGGCTTATGCCTTTATTTTTGAGAAGTTGAATCATCTTTTTTAAATCAGCAGTAGCCAATGGATCGATATTGGCAAAGGGCTCATCAAGCATAAGGCAGGTTGGACGTGTGGCAAGGGCGCGGGCGATCTCTAAACGTCTTCGTTCTCCACCTGAAAGTGTACCTGCTTTGCAGGCAATAAAGGGGGTGAGTCCGAGCTCTTCTAAAAGCTCTTCTTTTTGTTCTTTTATTTGTTTTTGATTTGATTCAACAAGTTCTAAGATGCTGAGCAGATTTTGCTCAACAGTAAGTTCTCGAAAGACTGATGGTTCTTGAGGCAGATATCCTAGTCCTAATCGGGCGCGTTGGTACATGGGGCTATGGGTAATTGTTTCGCCAGCAAATTCAATTTGCCCTTCATTGGGACGGATGAGGCCAATCATCATGTAAAAGGCAGTTGTTTTGCCTGCGCCATTGGGGCCGAGTATGCCAACAATTTCACCTGGCTCAACATGTAAAGAGAGATTGTCAACCACTCTTCTGTTTCCGTATATCTTGACAAGATCAGTGACAACAAGACTCATTCTGATTTCCTTTGCGTTAAATATTCGATATTTACAGCTCCTTCTCCTTTTAGAGAGTTGAGGGAATATCCGTCCTTTCCTCGTACAATAGTAGCTTGCAATGCTCGACTTGTGGCTCGGATGGGTAGGTGTTCGTCTTCGGTATAGGTAATATATATGACTTTTTGAGGAGGTGTTGCACAAAAATGTGCTTCAAGGGCTTCGCAATAGATCTCTCCTTCAGTTGCTTGCAGGCTACTTCCATCTGAAAAATCGATATGGACATTGTTTTTTAAAAATATTTTGTTGGCACTTTTTTCTGAGCTGTTTTCATTCTTTGTTAAAAAAAGTGTGCTTTCATCGCAGCGAAGTGTTCCAAATTCATGGAGCACTTTGACATTGCCTTTGAGATAGATTTTTTTCTCATCAAAAGTAACCGAGTCGGCATTGATCTCCTGGACAGGTAGGACGGGAAGAGCCAAAAGACTTGATGAGACGAATGTTAATAGAAAAAAAATCTTTTTCATGCCTGTGCCTTGTTATGAAGTTGAATTTGTACTCCTTGACACGTTACTTGTTCATGGCCATGGGAGTCAAAGGAAAATGTAAGGGATTTTGCTTTACCTCGGGCCATTACATGAGCATTGTCCAGATTTGTGGGGAGGGTATGTCCTTCAATTTTGAGTACACAGAAATTAGACGTGTGAGCAACTAGGGTGTTAGAAGTTGGGTTCCAATCAGCTCGTGCGGCATCAAAAAAGCGAAGGTGTTGTACAGGGGTTGGAGAAACGTTTTTATCAAGCGCTTTATTCGGAGAAACAGAATAGACCCATTCAGAACCTCGACGTTCTACTTTCTCTCCTTGATATTCCCAAAAGAGCTCCTCTTGAAGCCAGCCTTTAGCCGTATGAAAGACCTCATTGAATGATGGGGTCTTGTTTGCAATTGCGGCTCCTCCCTCTGCGCGTTTGGCTTCGAGAAAAAATTGACGCCTTGTTTCAGACTCATCCTGAATCCAAATTGATCGGGTAACTCCAAATCGTTGTTGTTTAAATTGGAAATTTTCTTTTCCTTCTTGTGCTTTTCTCAAAGCCCCACGTCTCGATGCTTTAGTTTGATCATATTCGCGGGCATCGGATTTTTTTACTCTATAGGTACTTATAAGAATAGTTGTGAGGCAGAGAATTAAGAAGCATGTCCATAATTTTTTATGGAGAGTCCATCTTTTCATGTGTGCTCCATGACGTGGGCGTGAATAGGGAGTAGAGAATCGAGAAGGATTCCTAGGTCTTTAAGATCAAAGATAGAATCTCGATCACTTAAGGAATGAGCGGGATCAGTATGGGTTTCAATAAATAAAGCGTGGATGCCTGCTGCCACGGCGCATCTTGCAAGGAGTGGAATAAATTCTCTTTGTCCACCAGAACATGTTCCTGCACCTCCAGGAAGCTGTACAGAATGGGAAGCATCAAAGGAGACAGGAACATTAAAGCTGCGCATAATTTGGAGTGAGCGCATGTCGCTGACTAAATTGTTGTAGCCAAAAGAGGTTCCGCGGTCGCAAAGAATAGCGGGTGAATCTAGTACCTTGTCAAGGATATTCTTCATATCCCATGGAGCCATAAATTGGCCTTTTTTGATGTGTATAGGCTTTTTTGTCGCAGCAGCAGCAAGCAAAAGATCGGTTTGTCTGCAGAGAAAAGCAGGAATTTGAATGATATCTGCTATTTCTCCTACCTGTTTAGCCTCTTCAGGCAGGTGGATATCAGTGATAATGGGAATATCAAATCCCTTTTTCACCTCTTCAAGTATTTTTAAACCTTCATCAATGCCAACTCCACGATAGGATTTACTCGATGATCGGTTGGCTTTGTCATAGCTTGCTTTAAAGATGAGAGGGATGTTTCTTTTTTGTGTGATGCGAACGAGTTCTTCGGCACAACGAAGCGTGTGTTCGCGACTTTCAATAACGCATGGCCCTGAAATCAGTGCTAGAGGCTGTTTTGGCCCAATATAGAAATTTGCAATAGGAATAGTGCTCATAGGGAATCTCTTTGCTACTTAGACAAACCATTATATGAAAGATTGCCAAGAAGAAGCAAGCTCGAGTATTCTATTTGTTTTGGACTGATAGCTCAGTGGATAGAGCACCCGCCTTCTAAGCG
>Ga0180438_10011346_pt1 | contig 10780 bp, 12 predicted proteins | sample SS_ome_12_FD_132455 | JGI IMG/M metagenome (GOLD analysis project Ga0180438, IMG submission 132455) | Hypersaline lake sediment archaeal communities from the Salton Sea, California, USA - SS_3_D_2 metaG | ecosystem: Environmental > Aquatic > Non-marine Saline and Alkaline > Hypersaline >... | reverse complement strand
GTAGGGAGGGGGATCTCCTGTGAATCAAGTTCATCTTCAACGCCTTCACGGATAATGTCAATAAATTGCAGTAAACCGATCATCGCTTTAAGATCACGACCGGGTTGGCCAGCAAGCTGGGCGGTAAGGGATGCCACCACCATATCCCGTTCAACTCTGGAACCTTCATCGGTAGCTAACCGGATTCCACCGTAATAAAAACTGCGATCAATTGCGGATGTGGGACCTAAATTTAAATTCACCCCGAGTGAATACACACTCCCAGAGACATTACCATTTATGGTAATGTCTCTTCCAAAAGCTAATAAACTTCCGGTCACGTCCCCATTAATCTCGACTTCACCTCCAATGGCGATTAAATCCCCGTTTACATCACCGTCGATGGTGACCTTATCGCCAAATGCAATGGCATCATTTTCAATAGTTTGACCAGCAGGCACCTGACCATCCGTGATGATGCTGTTAGCTTTGGCTGTGCCTGGTAAGCCAAAAATAACTACTACTGAAATGAGCAGGGATAATAATATCCAAAGTGGGTTTTTATGAGCGCGATCCATTTAATCCTCCAGAGTATCGGATACTAATAATTCAGAAAGAATATTATTATACCCGCAGGGAGTAAGGATATTATGTGCGAAATAAAGAATCAAAAATATTCTTGAAGGTTAATACAATCGTTGGTATTCAAAGTTCTTTGCAGGCAATCCTTTTAAAAGAAGAATAAATAAAAAATGCGGGTGTCAACCCGCATTTTCGATTTTCAAAACCTATTAACTACAAGTCTGTGAATTTAGTAAGATACAGCTCGCTCCAGTTTTTTGGCTTGCGCCACCCAGTCTGCAACCTGAGATTGTCCCGGCAGCTGGCGGACTAAATTCTTGGATGCATTAACTTCGACCATCTTGTTATAGAGATTCTCTGGATTTCGATTTGAAAGTTCAACCACCGTATCAACACCTGCTTCTTCTAAAAGGTCCGCATATTCTTCAAAGACACCTTTAATGCGGAACAGGTCAACATGGTTCACCCATTCCAGGATTAATTTCTCTGAGATCCCAGATTTTTCTGCAATCTCGGTGCGTCCTTTTCTAGTTCCACCTTGTTTGAGAAGAGCATCCGTTGAAGACACACCGGCTTTCACCAGCTTCTTCGCATACTTTTCGCCAATTCCTTCTACTCTGATAAGACTTGCCATGTTTTCCTCCAGTACTGAGATTGAGTTGGATATTATGAACCAATGTGGAAATACATCTGTGATCTATTTGCCGAGCATTATATTGAGGCATTTTCGAATAAAGAACGTCAATTCCCAAATTGATAATTATTATGTATTTTATCAAAGATTCCTGCCATACTAGTTCCAAATTATAGAAATTCGAAAAATTAGTCTTATTTGGGTCATTGTATCATGATGAGTTTATGAGTTCCTGAAATAATTCCTCTGGAACCTGGACAGCAACAACTTCCCCGCGAGCACAAACTTCTCCTCCAGCGGAAAGTTTAGAAATTACGATAACTTTCCTTCCTTTAATTTCTTTTACCCGTGCGCGAATTTGCAGGGTCATTCCAAGAGGAGTAGGTTTTAAATAATCGACATGCAGTGCTGCGGTCAGAAATCGCAGCGGCGGGTCCGTATCCATTTCGCGGTTTTCAGCGCGATAAGCTGCCGCTGCGGCAGTACCTGTGGAGTGGCAATCAATCAGCGAAGCGATCAAGCCTCCGTATACGTATCCTGGTATCGCGATGTGGTGAGGCGCAGGCTCAAAATTACACACGCTTTCATCTCCGTCCCAATAACTTTTAATTCGCATCCCTTTTTCATTTAAACGACCACAACCGTAACAGTAACTGTATAGTTCTGGATAGAAATCTTGAAAAGCTTTCTTATCAACCATTATTTACCCTTTTTTCGAGAAAGTTTACTTAAGCGCTTGAAGAGCGGTTCTGTAAATCGGATACTTACCATGGCCAGTGTATACCCATTCAGGATTTGTGGTTTTAAGCGCTTTAACACTTCCGGGAATCTGTGACCAATCCTGAGCAAAATATCTTTGAATATGGGGTTTCCCATTGCTGCTCAGTAAGTCCCCCACAAATGCGTGTTTATCCTGGAGAAGTAGACAGCTGGATCCAATCGTGTGACCGGGAGTGTAAAGGACCCTGCCTTCAATTCCAAATTCGGTCAATTCGTCACCATCCTGTAGGAGTATATCGGCATGTGTTGGTACCGGGTTGAGAACCTTTTCAATAAGAGGAAATATGTGTCCAATCAACCTTCCGCGGCCTCTTGTATATCCCAGGTTTGTTTTCCCCGCAGCCAGGTCAACTCTATCGGCATGGTGAATGGCGATTCTGGCGCCAGTGACTTCACGCAAGGAATTCGCGCAACCATAATGATCGATATGCGCGTGCGTTAAGAAAATTAAATTCACATCACAGCGATTCAATTCCTTGAACTTACGGAGGAATACCCGCTCAGATAATGGATCACCGGTATCGACCAAAGTGAGACCGTTCTTGGTTTCAATAATATAAGCCTGGGAGAGCCCGGTAGGCAGATTGTGTACGATCAACTTTTATTAAGAATAAATCTATGCGCGATTTTTATTTTCGGATTTCATACGATCTGTCTTCATTGTAAGTGAAGCAGAGTTTTTCCTTCACCCCAAAGTTCTTCCAGACTATAGAATTGTCTACGATTGGGCGAAAAAATATGTAAGATTACACTACCATAATCGACCAATATCCACCCGTCATGGGGTTCTCCTTCAATGGTTCCATTTACTTTTTTGTCTTTTCGCAAATGTTTAACGACATCATTCGCAAGAGCATCAATCATTCGCTCGCTTGTTCCAGAGCAGATCACAAAGTAATCCGTGAAATCAGAAATTTTTTGAATGTCCAATAAGACAATATCTTCGCCTTTGTTTTCTTCAATAATCGTCGTAATCGTTCGTGCAAGTTCAATTGGTTTCAGACAGCACCTCGCTTATGTTTTGATTTATATATAAAAATAATAGTCATCGATCTTGTCTTCTACAATGGGGTGTATTGAATCTCTTTATATTATTTTAGGGTTTACAAATGAAGCAGAAAAGAGTTTCGTGTATTCTGCGCCGCCCGGTTTCAGGTCGCTGCGGTAAAGGTGGACTTTATTAATCCTTGTTGCACCAAGAAAACCGACCTTGCTCTCGCCAAGCAGCGCACTAATTTGTGCGACCTGATTTGAATTTGTATTGCGGGGAACCCTTGCAAGCGTTAAGTGGGGAGAATATTTACGCTTTTCTCGAGTATAGCCCAACCTGGCAGTCTCATTTTCGATGCCGTGGTGGAAGTCGATTAATTCCTGGGGTACTTTCGTTCCGATCCAAATTACTCGCGGGCGTTGAATTGTGGGGTAGGCTCCCAAGTCTCCAATGCTGATTTCAAACGGGGTATATTTTCGCGACTCGACTTGAAGTACTCCTTTTATTAATTCCAGATTGGAGGTAGAAACATCTCCCAGGAATTTTATCGTCAGGTGAATATTCCTGGTTGGAACCCAGCGAGCAGGTAGACTTGAGAACCGATTTTTCAGTTTTCTCGAAACTTTTTCAAGTTTTTCGTGAATCTCTGGTGATAAGTCAATCGCGATAAAAGCGCGGATAACACTCAATTAATTTCTCCCATAATTGAGCTTAGTTTCATTTAGTAGGTTTTTGGTCATTCGTATTACGCTTTTATCTGACAATTAGTGTGTTTATTGCGTTTTCCAAATCCTGGAAATCAATCGGTTTGGTCAAATACGCCGAAGCGCCTACCTTTTTACCTTTTTCTACATCTGATGGCAGGCTCTTGGCGCTGATCATAATAACGGGTATCTTCGCAAGTTGGGCATCCTTATTCAAGAGCTGCATAACCTCCAGACCAGATACATCAGGAAGTTTCCAATCTAAAAGAACGGCAGCAGGTTTTGACTCTGCAATTAATCCGATCGCTTGACCGCCGCTTTGGGCATATCTTACCTGATAACCTAGAAGGCGAACCATTTCCCCAAACATATTTGCTGTTTCAGGGTCGTCTTCAACGATAACAATTGTCTGAAAATCTGTATTCATGTGATGTGTAAATCTGTTGGATTATATCCCATTCGGAAAATTTTCGTTGTCTGGAGCAGATATTTTTTTAAAGTCGTCTGGAGTGTCGATGTCAAAAAAATCACTTGCATTATCCCATTCTAAATTGGTGATTGGGAAAGAGTTAAAAATAGCCCGCCCGCCGATATCGCCTTTGACATTCAACAGATCAGGAAATGTGGTCCGGTCGAATAGTACAGGATTACCTCGTCTTCCATTGGAGATTGGCGCGATGATCGGAGAAAGGGTCAAAGAATGCACTCTAACCAATTTCCGCAGCAATGCTGTTGAAACGAATGGCTGATCGCTTAGAAGGAAAATGGCTGAGCCAATATTTGGTGGCGCTGACCGGAGACCAGTTTGTAAAGAACTACTCATGCCGGATTCCCAATCAGGATTATGGACAAGAAAAAGCGGTAAACCAGCAAGCGCTTCATGGATAGGTTGAACGTAGGCTCCGGTTACCACAATTACAGGTGATAGGTCTGAATTTATAGCAGTTTTTGCGATTTGTGTCACCAGCGGGACACCTTTAAATAGTAAAACTTGTTTAGGAAGTCGCATTCTATCGGCGCTTCCCGCTGCTAACAATATTCCAGCAGTTGGTTCGTGCACAGATAGTACCTCATCTTCAAATGGAGCTAAATTTGCCCCATCTTGAGACGGGTTCAGGGAGGCGATGACAACTGAATGGTATATCGATAAGAGATCCCCGGTAATATGATTGGAATTCGCTTGGAGTTCTTGTGTATCAGCCTGGTTAAAAAGGCAGATTAAACGAGACTTGGACTGCGAATTTTTCAAACCACCTGATAAATTAAGAAGGACGGATGCGATTGTATTGGGGGTTATTATGCTCCCCTGCGTTTGGTTACACTTTTGGGAGTACCGGTCTGGTCGGTGTACCCATTTAGAATTTATTGGTTTATTGAGCGCTGACAATCCTGCTGCAACAACTACCGTATTTACCCAATCAGGGACACCTGGTTCGTGGTCAACCGGGACATTTAATGGACGCTGGCATGATCCATCAGCTTCGAGGAGCAGCGGGAACCGATATTTCAGGGAAAGATTGTGGATATGATTAATTATTTCCTGATTCAGACCATCAACTCGACCCCTTTTGTTCGGTGGACCAGTGAATAATATGGAGCCAGCCGGTAGATTGCCTTCAAGTGCGAGGAAATCCTCAGTTGAATGGATTACAAAATGGTGATTCGCCCATCGGGTTTGGGCAATACTTAAGTGCGTTGTGGCAGATATTAAGACCGTATCTGGATAGTCCAACCCTTGACCTGGTTCAAGGTACTCACCAGCCAGGCGAAAGAGGGCGGTCGTTTTTCCGCCAGCTCCGACAAACGCTATACTTTCAGATGGGCTAATCCTCAGGGCTTTTAATAATCGCAATTTGTTTCCAAGACGTTAGGTTGTAATATTTGACGGGAGAGAAAAGCTGCCAAAACAGCGCCTCTGCTTGCTAAACCACCCCCACCGCGAATGAAAACAGACTTTTGCATTCGTATTCCACCTATTACCTGATATTGATTTTAACATGTGGGGATATGACCGTCAACGCGCACACTTTTTCTAACAAAAGCTTGATCAGATAGTGGCTCAAATAAGGTTAAATAAAAAGGAGGGAGCCAAGGGACTCCCTCCATATCTTATTACCATCCAATGCATCTAAAGAGGTGGGCTATTTGACACAAATAACCTGCCCGACATAGATCTTCCTCGGATTCTTGATGTTGTTTACTTTTACGAGACGCTGAACAGTAGTTCCAAAGTAGGAAGCAATTCCGTATAATGTGTCGCCTCTTTTTACCTTGTAAGATTTATAGCAGGCATCATCTTTTTGGGGTGGATGACATTTTTCCGACCTGTAGTCGTGGCAGCCATCACCTTTACTTGGTGGGTAATATTTATGATCTGCGTAAGGTTCAGGTGGTTTGCCGTGGTGGTCAACTTCTGTATCCTGAATATTCTCGAATACAACAACTTCACAGATACCTGTATTCGGCAAGGTTACATCAAATTCTTCCGGGCCTACCGAGTACCAACCGTCCTGTACTTCTTCAAATACAGTGTATTCGCCCGGTGTTAGACCAGTGAAGCGTACCCAACCAGTTCCGTCGGTTTCCGCTGCTATCGCAGAACCACCGTATGCAGGTTTGATCTTAATTTCCCAACCAGCTATACCAGAACCGTCCTTATGATCGTATTTATATACATCCACGCATGCAAACTCGGTTTTGTTCTTGAATCGGACATGTTCACATTCGTACTGCTCTGTCACATCGACGACGAATTCAGAGGGAGTAACCGGCTCCCAGCCTGGTTGTACTTCTTCTGATATCGTCCATTTGCCGAGCGGCAGTTCGTCGAACTTGAAGTACCCATTTTCATCGGTTTCTTCTGTGAACTCATCACCAGTTTCATCATTTCTGGCAGTGATTTCCCAATCTTCTAAACCTTGTTCGTAGTGGTTTATCTTATAACCATCAACACAGCCAAGTGGTTCGTTCTTGAAAACCACTGGTTCGCAGACGCCAGGTTTATCAATGTAGACTTTTTTGACTGCAGTATCTTCTGGCTGCCACCAATCTTCTGTAGATTCTTCAATCGTCCATTGACCTAACGCAAGGTCTTTGAAGGTTGCGAATCCCATTGAATCGGTGTGCGTCGTAACGCTGGGTTGTGTACCATCATCTCGGACTGCCGTCATTTTCCAACCCTGCAGGGGTACACCCAGAGTATCCATCTTCTGGACTTCAATACATCCGCCAAAGATCTGCTCATTGACAAATACTAGTTCTGTGCAGACTCCCGGGTCAACGGGGGAGTCGAGTTCAATAACTTGATCGTAACCATAGCCATGAGCGGGCTGCCATCCGGATTTTTCTTCTTCGGTGACTACCCATCTGCCTGGTTCAAGATCATAGAACTCGGCATCACCCTGTCCATTGGTAATTCCAGCCAAGGTGATTTCCCCGTTGGTAGCGGTCATCTCCCAACCAGGGATTCCAATTAACTCATTGAATTCACCGTATCCGCCTGCATCAAGTTTCGTCACAATCAAACACGGCAAAGCTTCAACTTTAAAGCGAACTTCTGCGCAAGTATCATCGTCTTCATCGCCACTCAGGGTGACCGTGAACGAAGTAGGAGTAAACTCACGCCAACCATCTTCGATTTCGAGTTCAACGAGCCAAACGCCTTCTTTCAAATCTTTAAATTCAAACTCTCCATCTGCATCGACAGTGGTATCTTCGGTTTCTCCATCTTCATGCGTGATATTAACGGTCCAACCGACTCCTGCGACTTGATGATATCGGTCAATAACGAAACCCTCAATACATGTACCTCCCTGGACAGGGATTGGAGCGATGTATACATTCCCGCCTTCAGGTGGAGTATCGCCGCCACCCATGAGTTCAATCGGATCGGAAGAAACATCCTGAATGGATGCTAAAACAGGTTCAAAAACCGGATTCTCTTCGGTTAATGAATTGGTTGATGGAGCGCTCGCCAGGTTTTCTACCACTAATGAGGGTGAATTTTCATTATTCGAGGCAGAAATTACGCTACCTGGCACGATTATTGCAACACCTAGAACGAGGATTAGGGCAGTGGCGCCAAACAAAGACAGAATGCGGATTCCTCTTAAGGTGCTGCGCCCTTTTTCCTTTAATTTATCCGTCACTTTCGTCCTCCTTTCTGAGTAAAGCATTGGATAGTAATTCGGATACAAGGATATGCGGACCAAAATTATTTTTTTATACTCTGTTGGATTTCACCTCCTTCTAATCAAATGCGAGTAAATGTTTAATTCCCCTTGCATTTATTATCAGGAATTAAAAGGTATGCAAGAGTAGCGGGCGGTAATTAAAATATATTCGCCCAGGGTTATATTTACCATAACCAAAAGAAAAAAACAATAACCCACTTTTAATCTGGCTCTAATAAATCTACGAAATTTGTAGAATTTTGTTAGAAATCCTGAGATTATGCATTGGGGGTATAAAATTTTTTGACGCGCTGTTTGTTCTGAATAGACGCAGGATATATTAAAAGAAATGTATATTTCCCCCATATGAACTATCGTGAAAGGATTACTTAGGGTTTACAAAATATTGCTCAAATCTATCTGACGAAATTCAGAACGTGCTTTCTGCCATTCGATTTCACTTTCTGGTATTTCCAGGATTTCATCATCAGGCCGGCGAACCAGAGCCAATGCACCTTCTTCACAAACTGGCACACACACACCACAACCAACGCATCTTGATTGGATAACCTGTATTTTGTCCTCAATCAGCTCCAGAGCATCGAATTGGCAATGTACCACACATGTCTCGCATGAGATGCACAGCGTATCATCCACCTGGTTGATAAAAGGCGAGCTGGCAACGGCATTGGCGATTCCCAGGTCAGCTAATCCACGTAATATTCCACACGAACAGGTACAGCAATTGCATATGTACAAATTGCCGGAGCGCGTGTTGCTAACAGAATGGACCAACCCCGCTTTCGCGGCTCGAACAAGAACATCTAGTGCCTGATCACGGGTGAGGGATTGGATTTGAGCATTATTATTAAAGGCGCCCGGTTTCTGGCTCATCGCCATGCAAACATCTATGGGATGGTCACAGGGGTCTCCGATGAGTTTTTTCTGTACCCTGCAAATACAATCAAGCACTCCCCAGGCATGGGCTTTATTAACGATTTCTACAACATTTTCGTGTGGGCGGATTTCAATTCCGTGGGTTATCGTTTCATTAACTGGGACAACACGGTGAAACGCTGGGGCAGCAGATAGTGCTTCTCCAAAAGCCTGGTTGTAATAATCTTCAAATAATTGTGCAAGTTCGGAATCTATGCGCCCGGCTTGATATTCATAAATTCCAACCACAAAAGGAAGCAAACCGAAGGCCAGCCCTGCGCTGGTCCTTTCAACGGAAATCAAACCATTACGAGCCATTTGTTTTAGCTGTGCCTTTAATTCTTTTGGATTCTTGGTTTGGATGCATGCCGTGTTCAGCCGTTTGTAAATTTTTTCGATTGACTCAGGGGTGAGACGCAGCTGTGAAGCGATAGCCGCCTCGTGCGGAGTATACAATTTTTCTAACAAGCGCAGTTCTGCTCCATCATCTGTGGGTGGAAACCCATTCGGAATCGAATTTAACCGCTCAGCAAGGTCTTTATATGGATTCTGGGCCATTTTTTACTCCTGATGGTTATAGAACACGGCTGTTTTTGCAAGGATATGCGCCAGCTGGAATACTGATTCTAGATCCACCCATTCTTCTTTAGAGTGAAGTCCAGCTCCGATTGGACCCATTAAAACCGTATCAATACCGGCGGCAGCCATTAGAGCGGCATCTGTCCAGAAGGGCACTCCTACAAGCGATGGTTCTCGTTGCAGCACACTTCTTGAGGCTGTTAGCAGTGATTTGACGATATCAACTTCCGGGGACACTTCGTGCGGTTTACGGATTGCTATTAATTTTAATCGAGCCTCAAAAGTTTCATCTTCTCCTTTCAGATCATCCAAAATAGCCTGTACTTCCTTGAGGATAATCTCCTGGCTTTCACCTGGAACTGTACGTCGTTCTATTTGCAGCAGGCAGTGGTCCGCGTAAATACTCCATTCTGTACCGCCTTTTATTATGGCGGCGTGCAGGGATGGTGTGCCGATTAAGGGGTGTGGATCACGTTGGCGTAATTCTGCCTCCAATCCCTCCAATTTATGCAGCACTCGCCCCATACGCATATTTGCATCCACACCATCCTGGTAGCGGCTGCCGTGTGCAGCAATACCAAAAGTTTCTAGTTCCAACCATGCCCAGCCGCGATGTGCCAGAGCAATATGCATATTCGTTGGTTCGGTCACGATAGCGGCATCCGGAATACAGTGCTTGAGTAAATCGCTTGTTCCCAAGCTCAAGTATTCCTCATCTGCTACAGCAGCCAGGAACAGGTCTCCAGGGAGTCTGGTGTTTGAATCGACGAGAGCCTTTACAGCGGTTATTGCTGCCGCCAAGCTGGCTTTCATATCCTGAGTCCCCCTTCCATACATTTTCCCATCGCGCACCTGTGCAGCGAAAGGGTTTTTCATCCCTATCACACCTACCGTGTCCATGTGCGCATTAAACATCAACGAGCGCCCCTGACCTTCACCGGATAAAAGCCCTAACACATTCATGCGTCCAGGTTCCAGTTGGTAAGTCTCCACATCCAGACCAATATCACTCAGACATAAGGAGATGTATTGTGCGATCTCAGTTTCGCCTGCTCCTCCGGGGGTGCAGGATGGATTGGTAGAATCGATTTTGACTAGTTCAGAGAGAGTGTTTAATAAGAATTTTCGATCAATGAAATTTTGAAACATTGAATAGTCGGTTTCCCATATTTTAATTTACCAATTATCTTGACCTGAAGATTATATTTGAAAATCATCCAATTTTGTTGGAGACAAAAATGAGAGTATGGTCGTTATTGCTGGATGGCGCCAGTTGAATTTAAAAAAAACCAGTAAATTGAAAAAATAGTTATCCATTTGGTGGCAGCTTTTTGGTTAAATAGTTTTTCTAAATTGGAGTTGATACTCCAGTCAACTTGGCTATTCGGTGTGATTAGGTTGCGAATGATTTATTGGTTTGAAT
>Ga0180438_10011344_pt1 | contig 10781 bp, 10 predicted proteins | sample SS_ome_12_FD_132455 | JGI IMG/M metagenome (GOLD analysis project Ga0180438, IMG submission 132455) | Hypersaline lake sediment archaeal communities from the Salton Sea, California, USA - SS_3_D_2 metaG | ecosystem: Environmental > Aquatic > Non-marine Saline and Alkaline > Hypersaline >... | reverse complement strand
GCGCCAACTTCTTTAAGAGCTATGTGGTCAGGAATGACTGCCTCCTTCCTGTCGATCTCTACAAACTGGTCAAAGAAGGGGACATGTGCCAGAACATCGTGATGCGCGGAGGAGACAAGATCTACATCGCTGAGACGTCGGCCTCCAATGTGATGGTCCTTGGCGAGGTGAACCAGCAGAAGGTGATCCATATTCCCGATGGATTTCTTCCTCTGCGCCAGGCACTGGCCGAGGCTGGAGGCATTCCCATCACAGGGGATAAGCGCTACATCCAAGTGATCCGCGGATCGGTGGTCCATCCGAAAATCTACACCCTTCACTGGGAACACGTGGTCCGCCTGCCCACCTCAAGTCTTCTTCTCATCCCTGGGGACATCGTCTACGTGGCGGCCACGCCGATCGCCGAGTGGGACCGATTCGTCAACCAGATCCTCCCCACCCTTGTTGGGCTTGACCTCATCACGAGGGGATCGAAAAATGTGGGGATCATGCTGCCGTGAAGCCGGAGAGGGTGATCTACGCCTCGGAGATCTTCGGGTTTTTTCGGAAACAAAGAAGTGTGCTCTTTCGTGCTGCAGCCATCTGTTTTGCCCTCACCTTTCTCATCGTTCTTGCGATTTCTAAACCCCACTACCGAGCTACCGCTACCTTTGCCCAGGCGCCCAGTCAAGAAGAAGAGTTTTCTAGTCTCCGCTCAGTCCTCAAAAGTATGCAAGGAGGAGGAGAAGGGGCTTCCGCCGCTGGGGTGATGCACTCAAGACACCTCCTGGGAGAGGTGGTCCAAGAGATGGGACTCCAGGTGGAGAGGGTAGATCAGCCTAGGGTGCCTGCTCTCTTAAAGCGGGAACTTGGAGGGAATCCTCAAAGTGATCGTTTTGTCTTTCGCAGCGTCTCCTACCCAGAGGAAAAGGGGCTTCCCTTTTTCATCACCTCCCTTAAAGGTGATAAATTTGAAGTGCGAAGCGCCAAGAAAAAACTCCTCTGTCTTGGAGAACTCGGCGTTCCCGTCTCAATGGAAAGCGGTTCTTTCACCCTCACCCAACTGGGGAAGGTTAAAAAGCGGGTTGCCTTCGTTTTGCATCCAGAGAGGGGAGCGATCCAAAATCTCAAAAAACAGCTCAAGATCAAAGTCTCAAAGGTGGATCCAACGCTTCTGCACCTCCAATACCTCGGGCCAAACCGAGAGACTGCACTTGGAGTGCTCGACACTTTGATGGAGAGTTTTCAATCTTACCTACAGAAGCAGCACGAAGAGCTCGCCTCCTCTCAAATCGCCTACCTGCGCAAACGAGAGGCGGAACTCAGTCAAGAGTTTGACCAGTCGCTAGAAGAACATGCTCGCTATTTAAAAGAGGCGCGTACGCCAGAAGGGTTCTTTGGCCTTTGCGAAGAGATAGAGATGCTCGGTCAGCCCAAAGAGCGGTATGCTAACCGGAAGCATGAACTCGACTTGCAGGGGAAGTCGTGGGAGAGAGACCAGCTCGAAGCGCGAGCGGTGCATCCTTGGACCGAAGGGCTCGAGAAACGAGACGATCTCGATTGGCAAAAAGCGCAGTGGGGACCTGCAAGTGCAATCACTCCTGCCGAGTTCTCAGGGCTCGATCTCGAAACCGCTCAGCAGCTCTATGAAAACACCACAAAAGAGCGGGACCAGTTCTTTGCCTGCCTTCGCGAAGTGGAAGCGATCAAGAAACAACTCGAAGATCCCAGCTTTTCTCTCAGCGGTCTCTTCCAAGTTCTCACCGATCCGGCCTCGCAAAAGATCATTCAGCAAGGGACAACCCTCTCTTTTCAAATCGCCGACCACCAGAACCGAACCAGCAAAGAGATCGATCGTCTTAGAAACGCTCTTCTCGAACAAAGAACACTTCTTTCGAATCACCTGAGCCAGAAAATCGACCTCCTCCAACTCCAAGTCGATCTCACCGAAAGGAAAATGGTCGCTTTGCAAGGGGCAGCGAGCCATCTGATTGGCAAAGAGCAAGAACTGGGCGACCAGAAACTCGAAGAGCTCGCCGAAAAAATGGGAGAGCTTCCCGAAAAATGGCAACGAGAGAGCCAGCTGAAATTCAAACGAGAGCTCGTGATGCAAATCCTTGAAGGACTTACTACTCTTTCGGAAGGGAAAGTCGTTAACCATCACCTGTTTCACATCGCCTCGAAGCCACTCGATCTGGCGGACGCGCCTACCCGAATTGAGAAGCCTCGTCTTTTCGCGTTTGCCTCGATGGGAGGGCTCGTCGGCGGGTGTGTCTTCTTTGTCTTAAGCCTTCTTCGCGCCCTCTATCGAGGCTTTCCTGTTTCAAAAGAGTATTTGGAAGATCGGGGATACACCGTCCTCATCGATGGGGAGATTGCCGATCTAGAAAAACTGAAACAGATCTGTTTTCGGGTCGAGCCCGGCGAGGTAGTGGCGCTCTTTGGAAGCAAGATGGGCTCTTCTCTTGCAAACCTGTGCGCCGAAAACCACCTCTCCACCCTTCGCGTTGAAGTGGGGCGAGATGAAGAAAGGCAAGTCTTTGAAAACCACCACCTCATCTCGGTAAAAACCCTCCTTGATCGAGAGCTAAAAAACCGGCTTGCTAGCTGGAAAACCGAGTTCTCCTGTATACTCTTCGAAATAGACTCTCTCGATTCGGCTGAAGCGCTTGCGCTTGCAGCCCTAGCTGACCGATCAATTGTATCTGTTGCTGGGAAGAGTGAGAGTGTTCTTACCCCGTTTAACCGAGAAAACACACTATGTCTACTCTAATCATTCTTGTAGCAGGAGGCGCTGGCTTCCTCGGCTCGCATCTCTGCGAAGAGCTCCTTGCCATTGGCCACCAAGTGATCTGTCTCGACAACCTCTCCACAGGCTCCAGGGCCAACATCGCTCATCTAGAGGCTCATCCTCTGTTTACCTTCTTTGAAAAAGACATCACAGATCCCCTCGACTTCAAAGTTGACCAGATCTACAACCTTGCCTGTCCCGCCTCTCCTCCCCACTACCAGAAAGACCCCCTCATGACCATCCGGACCTGCGTCGTCGGTCTTATGAACCTTCTCGATCTCGCTGAAAGAAACAACGCCAAGCTCCTCCAAGCCTCAACGAGTGAAGTCTATGGAGATCCAACTGTCCATCCTCAGACCGAAGAGTATGTGGGGCATGTCAACCCGATTGGGCCTAGAGCTTGCTATGACGAGGGGAAGCGAATAGGGGAGACTCTTTGCTTTGAAGCGATCCGCCAGAAAAAGCTCGATGTGAAAGTAGTCCGCATCTTCAATACCTACGGTCCTCGAATGCAAGCAGATGATGGGCGGGTGGTCTCCAACTTCATCGTTCAAGCGCTCAAAGGGGAGCCCCTCACTATCTATGGAGAAGGGAGTCAGACTCGCTCCTTTTGCTATGCGAGCGATTTAATCCGAGGGTTTATTCTTATGATGGAGAGCGGCGAGACAGGACCGATCAATCTGGGTAACCCCGTTGAGCGATCCATTCTCGATTTTGCCAAACTGATCCAGAAAGAGATAGACCCTTCCTCAACCCTCGTTTACAAACCCCTTCCTCAGGACGATCCGAAGCAGCGTTGCCCAGACATCACGAGGGCAAAAGAGCTTCTTGGCTGGGAGCCGACGGTTTCTATAGAGGAAGGACTCTTAAAAACGATCGATTATTTTCGCACCAGATTGATCGGTGCCGAGCGTTAGGAGAAACAGATATCCATTTCTTCAGAACCTCCCCCAAGCCCTCCCTCCCTTGTCCTTGAGCTGCAACATGGAAGGGTGGAGAGAGGAGAGGCCAGAACAAGTGATCTCCAGCAGCTAGCTCTTGAAGGAGAGGTCGAAATGGTGATCGCCATTCTTGGTTTAAATGCTCTCAATATGACGAAGGGGTATTCAGGAAAGCATGGGCAAGTCCATCAGCTCCTGGTTAAAGGCAAGTTTGAAAAGGTAGCAACCCGGTGCACGAAGATTTCGATCATGGTGGTTGGAGATAAATACAAAGAGTTCAAAGGCCTGCTTCTGAATGCGAGGGCGGTAGCTATATTTTTAGCCAATGGGACAGCGCTTAGAGACAGTGATAGCGCTAGAGACCTGATCACAAGAGCTGCGCAATATTGCCCCAAAAGTGAAATGATCCAGGATAACCAAAAAGTCATCTATAATAAATAAACATGTCTACTTTTTCTGTTCAGTCTTCAATTGGGCTTATCGAAAAATGCATCGCGAGTGGGGGATATCAGGGCGCGATTCACATGGGAAAACATGTGCTAAAAACGAATCCCACCGACCCGAAAATAAGTGGATTGATCAATGGTCTTCTAGCGGTTTCTTACTTTCAGCTGAATAGACACTCACTGGCTGAGGAGCACATTGTTTCAGCTCTGAAGGATTGCCCAAAAGATCTTTATTGCAGAATTATCCAGATCGAAATTCTAAAGGCAAGAGGAAATCTACAAAAAGCTCTCGAGGTCCTAGACGAGACTCGTGATATTTGTCCCACATCCGATCCTTGCTATGAGAAGCTCCAAATGCTTCAAGTAGGTCTTGTGGAGTTGGTCTATAAAGAGAATAAGGTAAGCCCCCTTTCTTCTGGCAAAGTAGAGATCGACCTCAAAATGATCGCAAAATTGTTAAAATTAAAGAAGATCCAAGAGGTGGATAACCGGTTGGGACTTTCTGGGTTGGAAATTCAGAAGAGTTATGTAAGCCAAAAGGGGAAGATTCCCCAGCTGCTCGCTAGGAACGAGTATGAAAGGGTTCTCGAGATCTGTGAGCAGGTCTATGCCTGTATTCCGCTCGGAGAAACACGCATTCGAGGGCTACTCAAAAATGCCCAAGCGGTGGCACGCCATTTAGCTGGAGATACCCTAAAAAAGGGCTGGGAGCGAGACAAAGAACTGATTGAAGCAGCCTTGATCTTTTGTCCATTTGAGCCTGCGATCTTATCCAACTTCGAGAAAATCCACGCAACCTCCAAATTCTCTCCTATGTCTGGCTAAGAGTTGCTCGAGGGTTTTCTAACCCTTTCCCATAAATCAGTGCTCCAATGTCTTCGATGATCCGCTCATAAATTGCATGAGCAGTAGAAGCAATGGAACTAAAAAGATTTTGGGTGACGCTTGCAACCCTATCCACCACTTTTTGGAGCGAAGGGATGAGGTTGTTCACTACCCAGGTAAGCTGCTTCCCGAGAGGGTCTAGCAGATATTTATAGGTGAGTGTAATAGCCTTCCCCATCGCCTTTTCGACGGGTGAGCATAGGTGCCTATCGATCAAATCCCAGACTTTAAATAGATTATTCACGGTCCAATCAAGAGCCTGCTCGCTCATATCTAGGAGCCACTCACATTTCTCATAGAGAGGCTTAAAAATGTGCTCATAGGTGAAATTCAGGATCTTCTCTGCAAGAGGCTCAAGCTTTTCAGCAAACCACGTGATCCGGTTGATGAGAGGAGACAGGATGTATTTATTCATGGGGACGAGCAGATAGTCATGAAGAGAGGTGAGCGTTTTCGGAATTCCTGTCTCTACGAGCCATTTAGGGACAGCATAAAGGGCTGCATACGCAGGAACAAGGACCGTGTAGGCAGTGTATTTTCCCAGAATGAACAGGGTATCTCCTCCCGCCTGCATCACACTGCCGATGGTACTGAGTACATGGCTTCCAGGAGCATAGGCCGAGAGGGCTGCGCCTCCAGCTTCGAGAAGACATCCTGCACCTGCGGCAGTAGCGCCTGCTGCCACTGTGCCGAGAGCTATTTTTCCCGCGTAGGTGAGATTTTCTCGATTAAAGACATTTTCTATTTGCATGCTCCCTCCAGGTGCGCCTTGCGCAAGGAAGCCTCGAGAGCTTGGGCGTAGAGGTGGTCTGCCAATCCGTTGTGGTACTGAAAATGCTCACTTTGTCGGCTCCAGGTCTCCTTAAGGCACTCGTGTCCCACCTTGGCTCCAACAGCAAGACCTCCTGCCATCACTCCAATAAAATAGAGAGGAGGAGCGATCAGTAGAGGGAAAAGGCCGACGGCAAAAGCGAAGAGCGAGATTTTCGCGGCAGCAGCAGCTACAAAAATCGAGGCAAAGCTAGCTGTGCCTGCGAGTAGGAAAGCTCCACCCACCTTCAGCTTTTCTGTTCGAGCAGAAAAGGTGCAGTCATCTGCGACGATCTGGCACATCTCGGGTGTGTCTAGCTTGTCAATTTGATAAGTTTGCCAGCCCTGTTCATTGGGGTGGCAATATTGTGAAATAGCGCTCATAGTATATCTCTTATTTTTATGTAGAAAGCTGGGTGTGTATTAAATTATTTATTTCCAGCTCTCTGTTTTTATTATTTTTTCTATCCATGCGAACATTGCTAATGCGATCCTCTTAAGAGGAGGAACCAGGTAACTATGGAGGAGCTCTGCGCTCGCGTAGTAGGCAGCGTATTTGCCAGTAAGTGTAAGTCCCTGACCTCCAAACACCATCCAATCGCCCATCGTTCGAAGGGCTGCGGTTTCGGTCTTTTTGGCAAAGTCTGAGAGGGATGAGCCTCCTTTCTCTACCAAATAGCCTCCAAATGCTACCCCGCTTGCCAAAGCGAGCATGCCCAGAGATTCTCTTTGCACAGCCTCTACTTTCATAGTAAACTTTTCCTTTGAACGACGTTCATTCTTGGCGCTAAAAAAATGACTTTAAGCCAGGTCATGGATCCCCCTTAGGCAATGGTCGATGTATTTCTCAAGAAATTCATCGGAGGTGTCGGTTCCTTTCTGGTTCAAAATAATGGAGCTTACTCCATGGATTGCAAACCAAAAATAGTTAATGAGTTTTTCAGCGTGTTCTCGGGTGAGGCCATATGCGCTGGCAAGAAGTTCTTTGAACGGCTCCATTCTTTCGGCAATCTGATTGAGATACCAGGTGGGACAGTCGGCAGTCGGGGTTGATTCAAAAAGAGTTTTCCAGCTATGGAGGTTGACCTTCCCAAAGTCGAGGTAGGCCCACCCAAGTTGGGGGAGAGCTTCTGTAAGAGGGACTTTTTCCCGCGCCGACTTTTCAAGTTCGACATAGAGATAGCTAAGAAGTTCTTTAATGACTCGACTATTGAGGTGGTAGTGGATATCGTCGAAAGTTTCAAAAATATTGTAAAACGTTCCGACCGAACAGCCCGCCTTTTCAGCAAGGGTGCGAATACGGATCGCCGAGATGCCCTCTTTTTTCATGATCGCATAGGCGTGCTCGATGAGGATTGGCTTGAGTTGCTCTTTTTTTGTCTGAACGCTGTTCATGTTAGATACGATATCAGTTTTCGGAATTTCTGCGCAAGGGAGAAATTTTTTCTGAACATGTAGTTGGGTAATTTTTTTTTCTATATAGAGAAATATATGCTTCATAAATGGATAGGGCTCTTTCTTTTTGCCGCACTGCCTCTCATGGCCAATGAGTGTTGTTGCTGCTGGGAGGAGGAGCCACTCACATGTTGTTCGTGCGAATGCCCGGACGGGCCTTCATCAACTCGGCTAAGTGTGCGCCATCGAGAGGGGAATGGGATCGGCTATCCAAGGGGATATACCTCCTTTGATCTTCTCTATTCACAAGACTGGGGAGGTAACTGGCACACCTTTGCCGATCTGCGAGGACATATCGCCAATGATGGGAAGTGGACGACGAATGCTGGGCTCGGCGTTCGGTATCTCAATGATTGTTGCAGCGCTGTCTACGGGCTCAACTTGTTTTGGGACTGGCTTGAAGCACGGCATATGAACTTTCATCAGCTCGGTGCAGGAATTGAATTTCTGTGGCCTTGCTGGGATCTTCGATTCAACGGCTATGCGCCAGTGAGTCGAACGCATAAGACCTACCGAAAGACCTTTGACAAGTTCAAGGGGAACCAGGCTTATTTTGAGAGGAAGGAGGAGCTTGCCCTTTCTGGATTCGATGGGGCAGTGGGCTGCTGGCTTTATGATGGCGGATGTTTTGGGATCCATACTGCCCTTGGAGGGTACTATTTCCGAGGCGACCACAAAAGAAATCTCGGCGGTGGACTGTTTCGGGCGAAGGTGAAGATTACCGACTATGTCACGGTAGAGGGGCAAGCTTCTTATGACAGCCAGTTCAAGTGGATCGGTCAGGGAGAACTCGCTCTCCATCTTCCCTTCGGTCCCTGTGTAGAGCGGGAAGCACGTTCGGTCTCTTCTTGCTGTGACCTTCTGGCACTCGAGTATCGCCTCGTCGAGCAGGTGGAGAGATTTGCAATCCCTCCGACGATCACTCGATCCAAATCCACTGTGGGACTAGACAGCGAGACCGGCCTCCCGCTTACATTTTACTTCGTGGATAACACCTCGAGCAGCGCGGGCACTTTCGAAAGTCCTTTCCCCACATTCGCTCAGGCGGTGGCTGCTTCAGGATAGGGAGATGTGATTTATGTCTTCCCGGGCGATGGGACCGCTGCTGGAATGAGCTCTGGAATCACCCTCCAAGATCGGCAAAGCCTTGTGGGGTCGGGGGGGCCTTTCGAGGTCAATACTCGTTTCGGAACAATCGAGATCCCGCCGCAAACGGCAATTCTTCCCCTAGTCACGAATGGAGGGGTAGATAGCTTGCCGGCGGTGACGCTTACCAATCAAAATACCATCTCAGGGCTAGCCATTTCAGTGACGGGCGATCCAGTTTCAGGGATTTTCGGGGATGGGGTAAATGGAGTCTTGGTGCAGCACTGCACGATTGCCTCAGCGAGTGCAACAGTCTTTTCATTCGGTATCGAGTTTATTGGATCTACCCAGGGAGATCTGATTTTTAGGGATCTGACTATTTCCACATTTTCGGAGGCTGGAGGTTCGGCGGGAATTTATAATGAAGAACTATTTTCCGGAGGAGATGTTCTCTTTGAAAACTTGACTATTTCTTCCATCACGAATACGGACATCTCTATAGGAGGAGCGATCGTTTTTGATCAGGACTTTGCCGGAAGAAATTTTATTTGTAGGGATTCGAATGTGATGGGATCTCATTTGGGGGTTGCATTTTTTGACTTTTTACAAGGGAATTTTATTTGCCAGAACAATTCGATTTTTACCGAGAGAAAACGAGAGGATGACGATGTAGGTGGGGCGATACTCTTAGGTTCGTTCTTTAATGATAGTTTTTTTCAAGGTGGAGATGTTGTCATTGAACACAATACCATCCGTTCTCTTGAATCAAGTGCTATTCAAATTCCTCACATGGCTTCAAATGCAAGAGCAATAATTCAGAATAATAATGTGACTGGAAATGACCATGCCCTTTTTGTTGGGAGTGATTCAGGCTCTTTCAGTTTTCATATCTTGAACAATTCCCTTTCATCCATAACCGATGAAGCTGTTTCAGTGGGGACTTCAGGAGCTGTGGATGTCCGCTACTGGAAAAACACCTCTTTTGCACAGGGAGCTCCATCGGATGTTCTTTTCGATGAGTCCGGAGGAGGCCTTCTCCAAGTAGAAAGCCCCAATCTAAGCCTGAGCGGCGTCGAAGCGCTGGGCGAAGGTTCCATTCTCGCCCCAGGCGTTACGTTTATTCCATTTGAGTAACTTTTTGGCCTCCGTAAAAGAAGGCGATGAGATCGTTATAGATTGCATCATAGACCCCATAGATCGAATTTCCGATCGATGAGAGGATTTGTTGAGCCGTACTTTGTATCTTTGTCACGGCGTCCTGAGCCATCACCCAAGAAGGGTAGAGGAGATTTTCCCAAATGACCTTCGAAAGATGGGCTGATATTTTTATTGCGGGTTGTATGAGGTATTGAGATCCGAAGTGGGCGAGATCAGCTCCTCGATCGATTACCCAGTTAAAGCAGGCCTTAAGGGGAGTGAAGAGGATTTTGTCCGCGATCTGAATAACGGCATGGGTAACGTCGCTCAATGTGGTGAGGACTCTCTTTGCAATCGATTGGATCAGCGTAATCCCCTGATAGGTGAGAGCCGATGCCTTTTCTGCAACCCAGAGGAATCCTTCCTTAACTGCGTTGAAAAGAGGGGTGAAGAGTTTGTCACGGATCTTGTTGATGCATGAAGGGATCACCTCGGTAGCCAGCCATTTGACATTTTCGAAAATGGGGAGGAGGACATTTGTGTAGAGAGGGACGATCGTGGCATTCCAAATGGCCTCAATGATTTCAAAGCCTTTTTGGAGAATTTCGACACCTCGTTCTAAAAGCCACTCGAGGCCCCCTTGGATTTGGGTGAGCGTCCAGCGGGCTGCGTTGGAGAGGGGGATGAAGATCTGATCGCGGGCGAATTGCACGATCTTGTCGATGCATGAAGGAATAACCTCCGTAAGAACCCATCGAACATTTTGGAGAATGGGAAGGATCACATTTGTATAGAGAGGGACAATTGTGGCATTCCAAATGGCTTCAATGATTTCAAACCCCTTTTGTAGAACTTCGATTCCTCGTTCTAAAAGCCACTCGAGGCCCCCTTGGATTTTGGTGAGCGTCCAGCGGATAGCATTGGATAGGGGAATGAAGATTTGATCGCGGGCGAATTGAGCAATCTTGCTGATGTAGGTGGGGATCACTTCGGTGATAAACCACTTAACGTTTTTAAGAACAGGAAGGACGATACTGTTCCAAATGGGAAGAACCAGGGCGTGTACTTTCTTGGCAATCGAGTGGATGAGCTCGATTCCCTTGTTGGCGAGCCACTCCACGCCAAGTTGCAGTTGCGTTGCTACCCAGTGGATCTTGTTGTAGAGAGGAACAAAGATCCACTCTTTGGCAAGCTGAGTTACTTTTTCTACAGCTGCTGGAATCGCTTCAGTGACGAGCCACTCGACTTTTT
>Ga0180438_10011343_pt1 | contig 10781 bp, 9 predicted proteins | sample SS_ome_12_FD_132455 | JGI IMG/M metagenome (GOLD analysis project Ga0180438, IMG submission 132455) | Hypersaline lake sediment archaeal communities from the Salton Sea, California, USA - SS_3_D_2 metaG | ecosystem: Environmental > Aquatic > Non-marine Saline and Alkaline > Hypersaline >... | reverse complement strand
TTTCGGCTCGATTCCATCTCGCGTCGTCCATTCGAGGATCTTCTCGGCCCTGGCGAAGTCCCGCTCCCCTTCTCGCTCCTCGGTGCGAGCCCGGTAGAAAGGCAGCGTAGCGAAGTTCAGCAGGTCGCCGAAGAGCGCGGCGTACTTCTCCCCTAACTCGGGATACCTGAAGCCATTGCACCCGAGTCGGAATCCTGTACGCGCTGGCGATGCCGCGATCCGGGACTGCGCGTGCTCGACAACCAGCATCTCACCGGCATGCAGCGACTCGCCCAGCGACGACATCGCAAGCTTCGCAGACGCCGTTTCGTCGGATCGCTTCTTCAGAGCGTCCTCCAGAAGCGTCTGTGCCTGCGAGATTCGCGCTCTGTAATCGGCCGAGAACTGCGTGCCGGACTCCCGGAAGCCCGCCTCGGCGCGGGTTACCGCGGCAACCCGGCTGCTTGCTGCCTCCAGGCAGAAGTTCATCGTCTTCCCGCTCACCTCGGCTGCCTTGTAGCCCTCACCGCCATTGTCAGCGCAGACAACGACGTGGCCAAAGCCAGCGACGGGAAGCGGCAGGCAGACCGCAAAGGGCCCGTCGGGCACCGGCAATGTGGCATTCCCCACCGCGACCTCCGGCTTGTGCTCGAAGGCCGGCATCGACTCCAGGTCCACGACCATAGCATCGGCCAGTTCGGACACTGGCAGCGGGCTGCCGTCGCTGAGAACGGCGGTCACATTGAAGCTTTCGTCAGTAGGTCGCACAGTCTCTCTCCGTTCGGCCAGATGCCGGCCGCGCCGGCGTTGAAGCCAAGCCGAGGACGTACCGCATCCAGTCGGCTTGGTGCCTACGTCCCTCGCGGAGGTGGCCGCATTTGTCCGGAGAAATGGGCACGCGTGGTCGCGGGAGCGGCCGGCTACCAGCCCAGGTTCAGGGCACTGAACCGTCCGTCGTGCAGGCTTCGCAGACGAGCCATTTCCCGCTCCGTAAGCCGACCCCCAGCGGCTGCGACATTCTCTTCCAGGTGATCCATCGACGTGGTCCCGGGTATGGCCACGGACACCGCTTCAAAAGAGAGCACGAAGTGGAGCGCAGCTTGGGCCATCGTTCGGCCAGCCCCTTCGCTCAGGAAGCGCACTTCGTCTGTGAGGCGCTGGCGTAGAGACGTCTTCTCCTCGCCCCAGCGTTGCCGTGGGTCGCCTCGCTTCAGGTCTGCACGGGACCCGAGTTCGCCGCCCAACATTCCAGTGTCGAGCGGAGATCTGATGATCACCCCGGCGCCTCTCTGCTGCGCCAGAGGGAAGAACTCCTCTGCCGGCTCCTGATGGAAGAGGTTGAACATGATCTGCACGACGTCGACATTCCATCGCTCGATAGCATCTACCGCAAGCTGACCGTCGGCGGACACGCCGAAGAAACGGATCTTCCCCTGCTCCTTGAGCTGCCGCAGTGCTTCGACCAGCTTCTCGTTCTCCAGTACCGAATCAGGTGGGCTGTGGAGCTGATACACGTCGACATAGTCAGTCCGCAGGCGCCGGAGGCTTTCCTCGAGGGAGCGGCGCATGTGAGCGACACTGAAGTCCTGGCGGTGCTCGCCTCGCCTGTGGATGGTGCCGAACTTCGTTGCGATGATGATCTCGTGCCGGTGCCGCGAAAGGGACTCGCCGATCCATTCCTCGCTGCGATAGGCGCCGTAGAAGTCGGCGGTGTCGAAAAAGTTGATCCCCAGGTCGAAGGCACGCAACAGAAGCGGGCCGTAGTCGGCCTGCGGATCAAAGCCGGGCGGGCCAAACCCAAGGCCTATCTCTGAGACTTGCAGACCAGTCCGTCCGAAATCCCGGTATTCCATTGGCCTTCTCTACAGATGGGCACTATGGAATGTGGTTTTCGGGCTGGCTGACCCATATCCTCGTTCTGAACGCTCTTCCTGCGCCCGGAGGAAGCGCGGACGGCGCGCACCGTTCAGCGCTGGGCGCCTCGCGCGTGACCTATGCCCGCTACGCAGGCCGCTCGCCGCGAATTCCGAGGCCGCCCGGGGGCGCTACTTCTCCAACACTTCGAGGAGTTGCCGGACTTCTTCCGATGTCACCTCTGCTCCGGCGTAGTGATCCGGCAGAGCCGTTCCGATGTCATCGAAGATACTGTTGATAGCTCGCGTGACGAGCTTCCGCTCGATGCTGGTCGCTCGCGGGGCCCAGAGCCCGCCGCCGGACGAAGCCGTGTCTCGAATCCGGCTCCAGTAGAGGACGTCTCCCGACGCGACCTCGATAAGCTGGAAGCGGAGGTCGAGGACACCAGCCTTGTGACGAAGGATGCCGTCCTTCTCCGATTCAGTGTGCAGGTCGCCAAACTCGCCATAGACGGCCCACCGTGCTCCCAGCGCCTTGCCGACGCGCGCGATGTCCTCCGGCTGCAGTCTAGCCAAGGGCTCACACTCTGGGTCGCGCCTCAGCGCCGTATCCGTGCGCCGCGCGACCATCCCAAAGGAGGACGAGCCTTTGGGAGCCATCCTGAAGCCGTGCCGCATCAGGTTCAGCATGCTACAGGCGCGTCCAACCTCGGTCTGCCTGTCATCCCGCGACCAGAACGGGAAAACGGCGACATAGATCTCATTCGGAGGAGGAGGCTGCTTCGCCGCCAGCTCCTGGGGCAATGACCCCTCTCGCTCGGCTGCCAGCACAGGCATACTGCCAAGCAAGCATACGGCTAGCACGATGAACCCAATAGCCTTACTCATCCCGGCCACCCCCTTCTCCTCCTCGTCATGCACGTCGCGCCCGGAGGCAGAACACTCGTCAGCGACCCCAGCGGCCGTTGAGCCTCCTGCTGGGTTCTTCCATGTTCGCAACCGTCTCTGAGTGGGCCCACCGAGTCAGGACCGCGCCGCACACGCACCAGGCGGTGCCTGACGTGCCCATGAGCCAGTGCGGGGGGACGGCTCTTCCCATGAGCGAGACGAGCCTGTCGGGCGATCCCGAGGCAAACATGGGCTGACCGGACACAGCTCAAAGCCGGGCCGAGAGGGGGTGATCGGGGCTGCAACAGACGCTTATGTCCTCTCTGATTCGGGCCGTATGCTCTGCGGCCGCAGGATTTGGCTTGGACGCCGCCAATCTGGACTACAAGTCGTGTCGCAGGCCGTCGACGCAAGCTCCTGGCGGTCGGCAGTTCTCGCCGCTTCGCGCTGCAGGGCCAGCTAGATTGGACGGACGTGGGTCAGAGTGAAGCTCGTGGGCCGGCAGGCTGCGAGGATGTCGGGGCCGCGGTCCAGCACATGGCGAGACGCGAGAGGGCGAACGCCAGCAGGATCTGGTCGCTCGCAGGAGACAATTCTCAGCAAAGGCGAATGCCTTGGCCACCTGTCTCCCGTAGCCAAGCGCATTCTGCGGAGGACTGAACTTGCCCCTCGGCAATACTGAGGTGCGGCAACTCGAGAGGCGCGCAGCGGAGGTCCGCCTCCACATTGTGAGGGCTATGGGCCCCGGAAGATTTCATCATTTCGGTGGGTCCCTTTCGGCGACCGACGCACTCGTCGCGCTCTACTACCACAAGATGCGCTATCGCCCGAATGAGCCGGACTGGCCGGAGCGCGACCGCTTCGTCTTGAGCAAGGGCCATGCTGTCCCGGCGCTCTACGTATGCCTGGGGATGCGCGGTTTCTTCCCGATGTCGGAGCTTGCCACCCTGAAGCAGTTCGGCAGCGCCCTGCAGGGCCATCCGGACATGCGCAAGACCTGTGGGTTGGAGGCCAACACGGGCTCGCTGGGCATGGGTCTCTCGGTGGCCAACGGCATGGCACTGGCGGGCCGAGCGACAGGCCGCGGCTATCGCGTGTATGCTCTGCTTGGAGACGGGGAGTGCCAGGAGGGCCAGGTTTGGGAAGCTGCAATGACGGCAGCTCACTATCGGCTCGACACGCTCACGGTGATTGTGGACAGGAACGAACTCCAGGCTATGGGGCGCACCGAGGACCGCATGGCCGTGGAGCCGCTCACGGCAAAATGGCAGGCCTTCGGCTGGCAGACCTGGGAGATCGACGGGCATGACATGTCTGCCATTTGCCAGGCCCTGGATGCGGCCACTGAAATCAAAGGCCGACCTTCGGCCATCGTCGCCCACACGGTCAAGGGCAAGGGCATTGCTTTCATGGAGGGTAGGCCCGGCTTTCACAACGTCGTTATCACGGAAGAGCAGTTCCACGAGGCCGCGGCTGCGCTGGAAGCCAAGCTGGCCTCGCTCGGAGGGTGATGAGGGATGGGGCAGCTCAGGGCCACTCGGGACGGCTACGGCGAGGCGTTGCTTCGACTGGGGGCGGAGGAGAGGCGCACGGTGGTCGTGGATGCCGACCTATTCCACTCCACGCGGACCGACCGCTTCGCGCAGGAATTCCCAGACCGCTTCTTCGAGATCGGCATCGCCGAGCAGGACATGGTGAGCACGGCCGTTGGCTTGGCACTCGCCGGCATGATCCCGTTCGCCAACTCCTTCGCCGTCTTTCTCACCGGCCGTGCCTTCGATCAGACGCGCCAGCAGATCGCTCTTCCGGCCGCGAATATCAAGCTCGCCGGCTCCAGCGCCGGCATCACGCAGGGCCCGGATGGCGCCACTCACCAATCCGTTCTGGACGTGGCGCTCATGCGGAGCCTCCCGAACATGTGCGTGGTGATACCGTCTGACTTCGAGGAGGCGATGCTGGCAACCCGCGCCGCCGCGCATCGGGAGGGGCCGGTCTACCTTCGTCTCAGCCGCTATGAGACGGCGGTCTGGCGCGATCAGGACACGCCGTTCGAGATCGGCAAGGCTGAGGTGCGCCGGCGGGGCAAGGACGTCACCCTTGCGGTCTGCGGCGTCATCCTCGGACGAGTGCTGGAGGCGGCGGGGACGCTCTCGGCCGAAGGCATATCGGCAGAGGTGCTCAACATACATACGGTGAAGCCGCTCGACACCGAGGCCCTGGTCGCCTCCTGCGAGCGCACCGGTGCCGCGGTCACGATCGAGGAACACAGCACCATCGGGGGACTTGGGAGCGCCGCGGCCGAGGCGCTTTCCGAGCGCGCCGGGAGGCGGATCCCGCTGCGGCGCATCGGCGTGGCCGACACGTTCGGCGAGTCCGGGCTGGCCGACGAGCTTCTCGCCCGGCACGGCCTCACGGCGGAGAACATCGCGGCGACGGCGAGAGAACTGGTTCGGGAGAGCCGGTAGAGAAGCAGTCAGCGCAAAGACGGGGAAACGGAGGGAGAAGAACCCGTGGGAAAGCCTGCCATCGGTTTCATCGGATTGGGTCACATGGGCCGGCCCATGGCGAGCAACCTGCTCAAGGCCGGTTATGAGCTGACGGTGTACGACATTGTCTCGGAGAAGATGGAGCCGCTCGCTGGGGAGGGAGCGGCTGTGGGGCAATCGTGTCAGGACGTTGCGGCACGGAGTGAGGTCACCATCACGATTGTGCCCGACTCGCCCGACGTCGAGAACGCGGTGCTCGGCGAGAGAGGCGTCATCCATGGAGCAAGGCCCGAGACGGTCCTGATCGAGATGAGCACGATTGCACCGGGGGTCGGCCGACGTGTCGCGGCGGCACTCCGCGAGAAGGGCGTGTCCATGTTGGACTGCCCCGTCAGCGGAGGTCCCCAGGGGGCCGAGGCCGGCACGCTCTCGATCATGGCCGGCGGCCCCGCGCAGTCCTTCGACCGGTGCCTTCCTATGCTCGAGGTGCTCGGCGAGCGCATCGTCCACTTCGGCGACAGTGGGTCCGGCTATATGGCGAAGCTCTGCAATCAGGTCGGGTGCGTCGTCACCATCCAAGCAGTCTGCGAGGTCCTCTCCCTCGCCGCCAAGGCGGGACTCGATGTGCGAAAGGTGTGGGAGGTCGTCGGCTCGGGATTGGCCGCCTCCCGGATCATGGAGCTTCACGGCCCGAAGATGCTGGCCCGCGATTACGCGCCCGGGTTTGCGCTCTCCCTGCAGGAAAAGGACCTCCGTCTTGTGGCCGCGGCCGCCGACGAGCTGGAGATGCCTTTGCCGGCCACCAGCGTCGTCCACCAGCTGATACGGTCGCTCTCGGCGAAGGGAAGGGGAGAGCTCGGAACACAGGCTCTGGTCCTCGCCATGGAAGACCTCGCCGACTGCCGGGTCGAAGGATAGCCTCGGCGTCTCACGTCCTTCAGCCAGCGCGCCTATCGGCCTCTCGACCTGAGTGGGTCATTCGGGGGTGTCAGTAGGACCTTGATAAGTCCGCGCTCCGCCTCGCGGAGCCGCTCGAACCAAGAAGGCCCTTCGGCGAGGGGCGCAACCGCGCTGATGAGGGGATCGACCTCCACCACCCCACGAGACAGCAGTTCGAGACATGCGGGGTACTCTCCCCGCGAGATACAGGAGCCGTTCACGGATAGCTCCCGCGTGACCACAGCCTGAAGCGGGAACTCCACCGTGGGCGATAAATTGCCGACCAGAGTCAGCGCCCCGCCCTTGCGAAGGCACTGAACTGCAAGCTGCACCGTCGCGGTGATTCCCACCGCCTCGAACGCGACGTCAACGCCCCGCCCGCCCGTGAGTTCGAGGACTCGCTCGGCGACGTGCTCACTGTCGCCCCTCAGGCCCTCCTCCGCACCCAATCGGCGTGCAACGTCGAGCCTCTGCTCGTCCAGGTCCACCGCGATGATGCGGCCGCACCCGGCAGCTCGCAGCCACTGTACGATACACAGCCCGATCACGCCTACTCCGGCCACCAGCGCAGTGTCGTTCAGGTGGATCGGCGTGCGGTGCACCGCATGGCAGGCAACGGAGAGGGGCTCTGCCATGGCGGCGCGCTCGAAGGAGAGCTCCTCCGGCAAGCGATAGAGCACTCGTTCCGGGACGGCTACGTACTCGGCAAACGCGCCGTCCTCGCGGTACTCCTCGCAGGAGACGCCGAGCACGCGGCGATCATCGCAGAGGTTGGTCTCGCCTCGACGGCAGAAGTGGCAGCTTCCGCAGTAGATAGTCGAGTCAAACGTGACGCGATCGCCCTCCTTCCAGCCCGTCACCCCCGCGCCGACATCTGCGATGAGGCCGGCCGCCTCATGCCCCATGATGACAGGTGGTATGCGCCGCCCCGTACTTCCGTCCATGCCGTGCACGTCGCTGCCGCAGATCCCGCAGGCCCGCACCTGAATGAGCACCTGCCCCGGCCCGGTCTGCGGTTCGGGCACGTCCTGGTACGCAAGGTGATTGTACTCGGTCAGCACCAGCGCTTTCATGGCCGCGTCCCCGACCTCTTGTTGTCGAACCAACTCAGGTCCCACTCCTCCAGCCACTCGATCGCGACGCGTCCGCGATCGAACTTGACCGGAAGCCATATGTAGCGGCTGTCCGCGAGATTATCGGGGTTCCACCTGTCGGCCATGAAGACGAAGGCGTCTTCGCGGCCGGCCACCGGCAGCACGTGTGTCGACTGTGAATCGAACGTCGTATCCGCCTTCGGCCCCTGCACGGGATTGCCTTGACTCGACCATGGGCCCCAGATGGAGTCGGCGGTGTACAGCCTTGCCGCGTTCGGTTTCCAGCCGGTACAGGCGCTTGTGACCAGGAAGTACCGCCCCCGGCGCTTGAAGAGGGCCGGGGCCTCACGGTGCTCGCGGTGGATGACGACGTCCTCGTCGGTCGAGGAAAGGAAGTCTGCACTCAGTCGGCAGACCCGCATGTCGAAATTGTCTCGCGACGCGTAGAGGTGGTAGGCGGCACCGTCTTGGTCCTTGAACAACGTCATGTCGCGGGACATGTTCCCGTTCGGCCGAAAGCTGCCAAGGAAGCAGTACGGCCCTGTCACCGTGTCGCTGACGGCAACGGCGGCTCGGGCCGCGGAGTAGCCCTTTCCCTTGAGCTCCAGATGGAACCACATGACATACCTGTCTGTGCTCTGATTGTGCAGGACCTTCGGACGCTCCATGATGCATCCCCGTGCGATATCGTGGTTGGGATCGCGGTCCACCGGAGCGAGGGCGAGGCCGCGGTATCGCCAGTTGTACAGGTCCTGCGAGGAGTAGACGTTGATCCCCTCAGACGCGTGGGCACCCCGCTTCTCGCCAAACGAGTAGTACGTGCCCTCTTCGTACAGAACGCCCCCTCCATGTGCATTGATGTGGTTCCCGTCGGTGTCGAGCCACACAGCCCCGGGCCTGAAGCTCCGCATCCTCATCTGCCCAGACGGCTTCCCGCTTCCTCTCTCCGGCGCTTCATCCCCTGCGGCCGGCCCTGCGCAGAGCGCGACGGCGGCAAGACACACACTCGACAGAATCAGGACTGAAGACAGCACCGAGAACCTCCCTTTCGAACGCTCGCCCTGTCTCTGGTTTCCCGTGCTGTTGCGTGAGGTACCCCGGGAACGCCCATAATCCTCTCCTGCGCTGCCCTGGAGGACTCGAAGAATGCTGGCGGCCGGCATTGCTCCTGCTGCGCAGTGCCGGGAGATGCTTCCTGGTTGCCGCAACCGAGCAGGGTCCCGGCGCACCGCGCCGGGACCCTGGCCTCCGGTGGTTTCTGGGCCGCGTAGGACTCAGCCCACTGGCGCCGGGCCGCCTTTGCGCCGGCTATTCGGCGCGCAGGGCCTCCATGGGTTGAATGCCGGCGGCCCTGAGCGCGGGGTAGAGCCCGAAGATGACGCCGGTTACCACAGCGACCACGAGAGAGAGCAGCACGGCCTGTCCGGAGACAACTGTGCGCCACCCGGCATAGTCGGAAATGAGGCCCGCCATCTCGATCCCGAGAAGGATGCCTAGGATGCCACCGATGCTCGTGATGACGAGTGCCTCCAAGAGGAACTGGCGGGCTATGTCGGATCGGCTCGCCCCCACGCAGCGTCGAATGCCGATCTCCCTGGCGCGCTGAGTCACCGTTGCGAGCATGATGTTCATGATGCCGATGCCGCCAACCAGAAGCGAGATGCTGGCGATGGCGCCCATGACGATGTTGAAGATGTGCTGCGTCTGCTGACTCTGACGGAGCAGTTCGGCGGGTATGACGATCTCGAAGTCGGGGATGCCCTTGTGGCGCCGATCAAGGATGCGCCCCGCGACTCGCGCCGCCTCCCATGTATCGGCCTCCTCGAGCACCTGCACCGTGACCTGAGTGACGGGTCGTTCCTCGATCGGCGGCCGGTCGAAGAGCTTCCCGAAGAGCCTCAGAAACCCCGCGGTGTCAACTGGGATTGCCTGCTCCACGTAGATCTGGAAATCGTCCATCGCCACGGTGATCGGGAGGTAGACATCTTCGTTCAGGTCTGGGAGCGAGAACAGGCTCCTCCCGGACTGCATGATGCGCTCCTGCATGATGCCGATGACCTGGAACTCCTTGCTGCCGATTCTCAGCCGTTTGCCGACGGGATCTTCCAGGAAGAAAGCCGTCCGCTTCACCTCCGAGCCGATGACGCACACCCGCGCTCGGTTCTCGATGTCCGCTTCGTCGAGGAAGCGGCCGGAGGCAAGCCGGAGTCGGTTCACCGGAGCATAGTCGGGGGTCGTGCCGAACACCTTCGCGGTGATGGAGCGCCCCTCCTTCCTCACCTCCCCGAAGACGCGACAGACGGGTACGACGCGCTCGGCAGCCTGATACAGGTTCTTGACGGCCTGCGCGTCGCCGTAGGTGAGGCCTTGCGGAGATTCGCGCTGGGCCTCCAACGCGAGGTCGCCGGAGAGGGCGACCCGATTGACCTGCACGACATTGATCCCCATGAGACGGATCTGCTCCAGCGCTTCCTGCCGAGCGCCGGCCCCGATGGACACCATCGATATCACAGAGGCGATCCCGAAGATCACGCCCAGCATGGTCAGCAGCGACCGCAGCTTGTGCGCGAGCAGCTCCTGTATGCCGGTTACTATGGCGGACCAGAACTTCATTCGCCGGACCCGTGGAGCAGGGGGGCGGGCGGCGGAGCCTCCTCGGCGGCCTTCTGCGGCAGCACGGTCGGCGCTCCTACATCTCGCAGGGCGATCTGCTCGCCTCCTTCCAGCCCCGCCGTGATGATGGCAGCATCCTCGTTCTGCTCGCCCAATTTGACCTCGAGTGCGCGGAACTCGCCATCTCGCCGGACGTAGACAACATGGCGGTCTTCACGGTTGAAGACGCACTCCAATGGGACGCTCAGGACGTCGGAGAGCTTCTCCACCACGATTGTCACGCGCGCCGTCGTGCCCGGCCGAAGCGCCGCTCCCTTCAGCTCCTCGATCGACACCTTCGCCTGAAAGGTCCGCTCCCCGCTCGGCATCCCGGTGCCCGGGAGGGTCGACTCATTCGCGGTCTGCGATACCTCCGTAACCTCTCCCTCGAAGCTAAGCTCCGGCAGGGCCTCGATCTCGATGATGGCAGGCTGCTTGGCCTCCACCAGACGCGCCTCCTCCTGCGGCAGCTCCAGCTCCACACGCATCTCGGAAAGATCCGGGACGGCCGCTATCGGGCGCCCCTCCCACACGCGGTCTCCGGGCTGGACTGCTCGGCGCTGCATCCCGCGTCCCTGCCAGTGCTCCTGAAGGACAATGATCCCGGCGGCCGGCGACCGGATTACGGACTTGCTGAACTCGTCCTCGACGCGCGCAAGTTGAGTCTTGCGCATCTCGAGCGCGGTGCTCGCCTCGCGGATCTCGGCCTCCTGCTTGCTCTTCGCGCGCTCCAACTCGGATTCCGCTTCCGCGACAGCTGCCTTCTTGTCGAGCTCTTCGGCCGACTTGCGCGCCTCCGCCAGCTCCAGTTCCTTTGTAACGCGCTCCAAGGCATACTCCTTGGCCTTCAGCTCGCTCTCGCCGAGCTCGACCTCCCGCCGCGGCACCAA
>Ga0180438_10011342_pt1 | contig 10782 bp, 9 predicted proteins | sample SS_ome_12_FD_132455 | JGI IMG/M metagenome (GOLD analysis project Ga0180438, IMG submission 132455) | Hypersaline lake sediment archaeal communities from the Salton Sea, California, USA - SS_3_D_2 metaG | ecosystem: Environmental > Aquatic > Non-marine Saline and Alkaline > Hypersaline >... | reverse complement strand
TTAATGGCTAAAAATGAGTTGCCATTTAAAGTGGTAGACAAAATGGGTTCCTTATTATTTAAAATGAAATCCGAAAGAGCTCAACAAATTCAAGAAAAAAAGCTTGATAATAATAGGTATCAAGATGATGTTTATTTAAATTCAATGGATTCTCGTGGAAATAATTCACGTGTTATTGATGAGTATTCTCTTACTTTGAAGAAAGCAGAAATAGCGGCGGCCGCTAATATCGCATGTGCTTATCTGGGAATTCAGAAGGAAATTGCTTTTGATAGAGACATTTCGGTTGATGAAGTGATCAAATATCAAGAAGAATTAACTAATTTATGAAATAAAAAAAAGGTTTGTTACTCTTTTCTAAATAATTTTGTAGGATTGTTTTAATAAGTTATGATTGATTTCTCCAACCGTTAAAGATTTTCCGGTTTTAATATTCGTAACAGTATATTGAGCAGGAGCGAATAAACCAGGATCGATTGCATAGAAATCATAATTTGCTTTCTTGAAGGTTTCTAAAAATGGTTCGCCATAACTTGGAGAAGTGTTAGCTGGAGCTTTTTTAAGAAGATCAAATAACTCACTTTCTTTTTCTTTTTCCGCTTCAATAGTATAGTAAGTCATACCAGCAGCACTTATTGAATCGTTTGTTCGACCCATCGCGCCAAGATCATCTTTCGCAATGGGAGCAACAGTAGTAGTTCCAAATCCGTCTTTCAACACATCCAATGGGAAATGAATCTCATGGAGCTTATGGATCCCTGTTTCAACTATTCTAGCCGCCACTTGAATAGACCCTGTTAAGCAAGCGGTGGGAGCATATAGAGCATAGGTATCCTTAGTTTCCACTCCACATTTTTTGGCAATTAAATCCATCACTTCCTCATTAGGCATTTTAGATGTTTCAAAAACTATAACTGCGCAATTAGAATCGTCTGTATATTCGATTTCTTCAAATAGTTTCTCAGTTTTACTTTTTGCCCTAGCTGGACCTGACCCTAAAGATTGAAAAACCACCTTCTTTTTCATCTCTCCGTCTTTCTCAACTTCTTTTTTAAGTTTCACATTCCAACCAGCTAATTGGGAAGCCATACAAACAACAATTGGTTCTGAAGTATAGACATTTACGCTTGGGATATAGTGACCATCCAAATTATACCATGAGAAATTAACAGTGCCTAAGCCTCCCATACATATTTCTCCGACCAATTTGCCTCCTTCCCAAGATGCATTCGTCATGTTTAATACTGTGGAATCATTGCTCAATTTATGGATTTCTGCTTTATACTGTTCCTTGTTACTAATAATCTTCTCTACTAGTTCCAAGGAAAGATCATTAATTTTTACATGATGCATTTTATTCACTTTATTCTTAAAATTTGATTGAGTATTTATTTTTAAATTCTTATTTTAATATATTAAACTTAGTTTATATTAAAGTTTTACAACAATGATTGATTTAAAAAAAAAGGCTAACCTTCTAATTGCTGATTTAGAGAAAACAAAAGACTACTTTTTTCAAAATTACAAAAACACTAATTCTCCAGTATCTATTTATACCCATTTAGATGCCGATGGTTTAAGTTCCGGTGCAATCTTAGGAAAAGCTCTTTATAAAGAAAAGATTCCCTTTCAGATTACAGTTCTCAAACAACTGGAATTAAGTGAAATCAAAAAAATTATAAAAAAAGTAGAGAAATTTCATAATCTTCTTGTTTTTTCAGATTTTGGGAGTGGACAATATTTTGAGTTGGCAAAATATTTGAAACTGAATGGGACATCTAACCCCTATATTATCCTTGATCATCATCTTCCCCAAAAAGTGACGGATAAATCAGATGAAAAAATTAAAGAGATCTATGAAGAAACGACACCTTGGCATATAAATCCTTATTTTTATGGTATTAATGGGAGTACTGAAATTTCAGGGGCGGGGATATGTTATTATTTTGCTAATGCGTTAAATAAAAAAAACAAAAATCTTGCATCAATAGCCCTTATTGGAGCTATCGGTGATATTCAAAATAAAGGTGATAACGGCTCGTTTAATGGGTTAAATGCACTCATTTTAAAGCAAGCTCAAGAACTGGAACAAGTAGAAATTATGAATGATTTAAATTTTTCATCAATCAAACCGCTAAATGAATCAATTGCATACTCTTCAAATATTAAATTAGCAGGATTATCGGGAAATCCAAATAAAATGTTAAAATTCCTCTTAAGATTAGGTATTATTATGGAAAAATCCGATGGTCGAATAAAAACTTTAAACGATTTAACGCAAGAAGAGAAGAGAAAATTAACTTCAGCATTAATAGAGTATGCGACTCTTAAGCTAGATATTGAACCTAGTGAAATTTATAACAATCTCATCATCAATCGCTATATTTTGACTAATGAAATAGTTGGTTCTGAATTACATGATATAAGTGAATTTTCTAATTTATTGAATTCTTGCGGACGTACGAATAATGGCTCGCTTGGAATTGCCATCGCTATGGGAGATAGACGAATAGCATATCAGAAAGCTAAGGATAATTTGATTGAATATAAAAAATCTATTATGAAATCATTAAGATGGTTATCTGAGAACGATATTATTAAAGAGAAAGAATATATTCAATATTTTGATGGAGAGGATACCATTAAGGAAATTATTGTGGGTACTATCGCCTCAATGTTGATATATGATGAAGCAAGTGGGATTGATAAGAATAAGCCATTATTTGGATATGCTAAACGTGAGCAAGAAAAAGTTTATAAAGTTTCAGGGAGAGCACACCAAAGTATAGTTGATAAAGGAGTGAACCTTTCAGAAGTGATTCGAGATGCCTTAAAACTGTCTGATCTTGAAGAATTGGGAGGAGGACACCCTCCGGCAGCAGGAACTAAGATTCCTTTTGACAAGATCGATATATTTCTAGAGAATTGTAATCAAGTAGTTAAAAATCAACTACAAAAGGATGAATAATTATTTTTATAAATAATTATAAAATATAAGTCTCTCCTGCTTCAGGAGCTACTGCATTAAAATTACTCTGTGCTAACTTTTTCGCAAATGTTGTTGTAGCTTTCTCATCTCCATGAATACAGAAAACTGCACGATGATTATTCTTAAACTGCAGAGCTTCAACATATGCAAGTAATTGAGATGAATCCGCATGACTTGAAAAATCAAAATAATCAACATCACATTTTGCTTTTATTTGCATATCATGGGATTGATTTTGCGTTTTTCTGTCATCGTGGTATTCAAATAGACCAGTTTCCAACAGAATATTCCCTGGAGTATTTTCTGCTTGATACCCAACCATATATATAGCAGAATGCTTATCATCTAGCATATCCTTAATATAGTGCAAAGCAGCACCTCCCTTAAGCATTCCTGAAGGTGTAATCATTACATAATTTGAATTGTTCCTAATTTTCTTCCTATTTTTAAAGGTTACAAATTTCGAATCGCTAAAAGCCCTTTTATAAAACTGATAATCCTTTAATTTATTAGGATGATCGAAGTATGTCGCAGAAATCTTCTTAGTTAAACCATCTAAATAAATCTTTCCTTTAAAATTATACTTTTTCAACATTAAAAGGATCTCCTGGGAACGTGCCACCCCAAATGCGGGCACCAGTACATTGCCATCATCTTCGGTCACATTGACTACATTTTCAATAAAAGTTTTTTCCAACTCTTCTCTATTAGGATGATCCTTTAGTGCATAAGTTGATTCGGTGATTAAGCAGTCTATTCTTGGAATTTCTTTAGCATCTGCTCCGTTGATTAAATTAGTCGTTTGAGTATTTATATCTCCTGTGTAAAAAATTCTTTTATTATCTACTTCTACTAATATTGATACACTTCCGGGAATGTGTCCCGCATTGTAAAAAGTTACGAAGAAATTTTCATCAATTTTATGACGATTTTTATTATCTAAAAAAAGTATGTTTCTCCTTAATATGTCTAATTCTCTATATCCAAAAGGATACGAATGTCGTGAGATTTTAATAAGATCCCGCAACAATATTTCCGAAACTTGGTGGGTTAGAGCATTTGTTAGAAGAGGTACTTCATATTTAGTATAAATATAAGGTAATGCTCCAGAATGATCAATATGACAATGACTTAAAGCAATAGCTTGTAGATCACCAAGATCCGTATCGATAGGTAATCGATCTTCCTCTGTAAATCTTACACCATAATCTAGTAAACAAGATTTACCACTATTTGATTTTATTAATACAGCAGAGCGCCCTACTTCCCTCGCTCCGCCTAAAAATTTAATTACTACCATAAAAAATTACTGATTTTTGCTTTCGTTATAATTATATGAATGAATAAAAGCATAATAAATTTACTATAAAGAGAAAAAAAGGCATTGGAGTAGTTAAATGGAAAAAAATAAAGAAATTTTTTTTGAAAAAAGTTTTAAAATTCATAGATTTTAAAATCTATTTGCTTTTTTAATTACGGTAGTCAAGAGAGCTATGACATTGTTTACATTTTTGCCAAAGATTTCTAAAATTTCATCCCATGTAACGGGAGCTTCGTCTTCTTTCCAGCAATCATAATCTGTTGACATTGCTACTGCGGCATAAGGAATTCCCGCTTCATTAGCTAAAATTGTTTCGGGAGCTATACTCATATTGATGACATCGGCACCCCACATTCTAAACATCTCAGACTCTGCTCTTGTTGAAAATCGTGGACCTTCGATGGTAACTACAGTTCCTGATTCATGATATTTCAGATTTAATTCTCTTGCGCTCTCGATTAAAAGCGCTCGCAAATTTTCTGAAAAAGGATATGCCATTGCTGTGTGTTTTGCATCCCCAGGTGGGAATTCCTCAAAAAAGCTTACTTTTCTTAAGCGTGTGAAATCAATAAACTGATCAAGGATTACTAAATCCCCCCTTCCAATTTTTTCTCTAAGACTTCCACAAGCAGTTGTAGCTAATATGTGAGTACATCCCTCATTTTTCAATGCTTGTATATTAGCTCGATAATTAACTTGTGTGGGTGGGATTGTATGCTCTCTACCATGTCTTGCGATGAGTATAACCTCAATATCGTGAATTTTCCCAGACTTAAGGGGGGATGTTGGATCCCCGTATACAGTGGTTATTTTCTTATCACTTGGGTTCTTTAAAATATCTGGATTATCCAATCCTGAACCACCAATAATTCCAATTTTGACCATTTGAATCACGTTTTTAAATTTTAAAGTACCAAATTTTATAATATTTAAAATTACTCACGTTTTATTTTATTTTGTTTTAATGAAAATTGAAAATAAAAAGAGTATGAAAAGTCATGGATTATAAAACTGAAATTGCCATAATTGGAGGGACGGGATCCAAGATTTCCTTTAATAACCCAAAAGAACTCAAAATCTATACTCCATTTGGGAACACATCATCAAGAATAATAATTGGAAAATTTAAGGGAAAGAATATTGCCTATATTTCTCGCCATGGAATAGGACATGTTATTCCTCCACACAAGGTAAATTATCGAGCAAATATATGGGCTCTAAAAGAATTAGGTGTAAAATATGTTATTTCAGCATCAGCAGTAGGTTCACTTAAAAAGGATCATCAAAAAAAAAAATTCATAATGGTTGACCAATATGTCGATCGAACTAAGAAACGCATGGATACATTCTATGAGGGAGGAGAGCTTTGTCATATTGGTCAAGCTGAACCATATTGCGCCTATTTAAATGAATTATTTCATACTTTAGGTAAGGAAATTGACGATATGATTATTCAGAATGGTGGGACCTATGTGTGTATTGAAGGTCCTCGCTTCTCAACCCGATCTGAATCCAAAATTTATCGTCAATGGGGGGGTGATATTATTGGTATGACGGCTTATCCAGAAGTTGCTTTAGCCGCAGAAAAGGAATTGTGCTACTGTTGTATCGCAATGGTGACTGATTTAGATGTGTGGGCAGCAAGATGCCCTAATTGTGGAATAGTAGAGATAGCTGAAATTTGTCCTCAATGCGGAGCAAAAATTGAAAATATTGAAGTTAATGTTGATGAAGTATTACAAACACAGCAAGAAAATGTAGCTCATTTAAAAGCTCTATTAGAGAATACTATCCCAAAGATTGATCTAGATAGGGATTGTTCTTGCAGACATAGATTAGAAGGTTCAATCTTATAATCTTGTTATTCCTTAAATCTAATCACTTAATCATGTAAAATTGGATTTCGTGCGGCATTAACTGCATCTAATCGACCCACTGGAGTGTTATGAGGTGCACTTTTTAATAATTCTGGATTATTTGTAGCTTCTTCGTAGATTCTTATTAAAATATCGACATAGGCGTCTAATGAATCTTTTGATTCAGTTTCTGTTGGTTCAAACATCATTGCTCCATTTACAATAAGAGGGAAATAAATTGTAGGGGCGTATGCTCCGTAGTCAAGGATTCTTTTAGCTATATCTTCTGTGGTTATGCCATTAGGAAGGTTTTTATTAGAAAGAACAAACTCATGTTGGCAGATCCTATCATACGGAAGATGGTATTTTTCTTGGAGTTTCGTTCGTAAATAATTAGCATTTAACACAGCAAATTGACCGACTCGTTTTAACCCCTCAGCTCCTAAAGATAAGATATATGCATAAGCTTTTACTAATACTCCGAAATTTCCCCAGAATACTCTTACTTTACCGATAGAAGTTGGAGATTTTTCACGACAATTAATCCCCTTATCATCAGTAATCAGACACGGTTCTGGAAGATAAGGTATTAATTTCTCAACAACTCCAACAGGTCCTGAACCAGGACCCCCTCCTCCATGTGGGGTAGAAAAAGTTTTATGTAGATTAAGGTGTACGATATCAAAACCCATATCTTTAGGTCGGCATATCCCAAGCATCGGATTTAAATTTGCTCCATCATAATAGCACAATCCTCCATTATCATGGACAATTTTTGTGATTTCATTGATATTTCTATCAAATACGCCTAGAGTATTTGGATTTGTCAGCATTATGCCTGCTACATCCTTTTCTTGCATCGCAAATTCTAATTGATCGAGTGGCACCTCACCAGACTCGTTTGATCTTAGCTCAATAATTGAGAATCCCGCCATTTTTGCAGAAGCAGGATTAGTTCCATGTGCAGAGTCAGGAACTATTATTTTTTTCTTTACAATCTTATTATGTTCAAAATATTTTTTCATAATGAGCAAGCCTGTTAATTCTCCATGAGCACCTGCTGCGGGTTGAAGAGTAAATCCTTCCATACCAGTTATTTCAGATAAGCAGTTTGACAATTCAAAGATAAGTTTTAACGCTCCTTTGTTACTTTCTTGTAAGGGATGTAGTTCGGAAAAATAAGGTAATCGTGAAATTAATTCATTTATTTTAGGATTATATTTCATCGTGCATGAGCCGAGCGGATAAATTCCAGTATCAACACCATAATTTTTTTTACTCAATTTCACGTAGTGGCGTACAATATCTACTTCAGGAATATCTGGAAGGTTTAAATCAGCTCTTTGGAATTTTTTAGGTAAAATTGTATCTATATCTTCAACTTCTTCAATATCTAATTGAGGAATATAATTATTGGATGAAATATTACTTTTTTTTGAAAATATTAACTCAGTATCGGGTTTCATTTTTATTTTCCCTCCGAAGATGACATTTTAGCAGCTTGAAGAAAAAGATCGATTGATTTTCGAGAATTCATCTCTGTAATGCATACTAACGCAATATTGTCCATATGGGCAATATATTTTGATATTTTTAAAGGAGGCAGTAAATTTGACTCCTCACAATATTTAATAAGTAAGTCTAAGTTAGGACAAACTACTAAGAATTCATTGTAAGTCGGTTTGCTATTTAAGATTTTATAACCTGGAATCTTTGATAATCTCTTCTTTGTATAATTAGCTTTTTGAAGGTTTTGAGAGGCTAAATTTTTTAATCCCGCTCTCCCCATACATAATAAAAATACCAAAGCCGCAAGAGAACATAATGCTTGATTAGTACATATATTTGAGCTTGCTTTTTCTCGGCGTATATGCTGTTCCCTGGCTTGTAGGGTTAGGATAAAACCCTCTTTTTCACCATTCAGTTCTTTTGTTTTTCCTACTAATCTTCCTGGAATCTTCCGTAAGTATTCTTTCTTCGTTGCCAGAATCCCTAATCCGGGGCCACCAAATGAAGGGCTTATTCCAAAGGATTGGCCTTCTGCAACAAAAATATCGATATTGAGTTCACCAGGAGGAGTTAAAATACCTAAACATGTTGGATCGGTCATCACTTGAATAATTAAACATTTAGGATATTTTTTGTTCACACTATTAACGATGTTTTCTAAATCTTCAATTTCACCAAAAAAATTCGGACTTTGAATTATAACAGCCGCATATTCTTCATCTAATTTTGAATCTAAGGAATCTAATTGAATAATATCGTATTCAATATTTTGACCCCAACAGTAAGTTTTTACAACCTCAATATATTCAGGATGAATTCCTTCTATCATTAAGATCTTATTTTTTCTTGTAATATTGGTAGCCATAAGTGCTGCTTCAGCAAGAGCAGTTGATCCATCATACATACTTGCATTCGCAACATCCATCTTAGTTAATTGAGTAATTATTGTCTGGTATTCATAAATCGCTTGAAGAAAGCCTTGACTCGCTTCTGCTTGATAGGGAGTATAAGATGTATAAAACTCAGAGCGACTAATAATGAAATCCACTAATGAGGGAATATAATGATAATAACACCCCGCTCCTAAAAAAGCATTATTATAGATTTTACTTTTCTTAGAAATGTCTTTTAACTCATTAAGAAGGTCAGACTCAGGGATGCCTGGTCGCAAATTTAACCTTTTTAACATTAGATCTTTGGGAATATCTTGAAAAAGATCTTCAATAGATTTGAGTCCAATTACTTCTAACATATGCTGTGTAGTTTTTTGATCATGCGGAATAAAATCCAATTTAACCACCTTAAATAATTAAACATAAAAAATATATATTTTTAGATAAAGCCTATAGTTCTTCGCTTTCGACGACTTTGATATACTCTTCTACGGTAATGAGATTCTCAACCTCATCTTTATGGGAAATCTTTATTTTCATTATCCAACCCTCTTCAAAGGGAGAGGAATTCACAAGTTCGGGATTATCAATAACTTTGGAGTTTGTCTCTATAATCTCCCCCGATAAAGGCATGATAATTTCCCCAACCGCTTTAACTGATTCTATTTCTCCAGCATTACTTTCTCGTTCAAAAACCATTCCTATGTCTGGCATTTCAACATAAACAATGTCGCCTAATTGGTGTTGCGCAAAATCAGTAATGCCGACAATCGCAATATCATCTTCCAGTAAAACCCATTCATGAGTTACTGTATATTTCAACTCTTTTGGAAATTTATAATCCATTTTTGCACTTCTCTTATAATTTATTTATTATTATACATTACGATAAAAAGGAATTTCTACGATTTTTCCTTTCACTAGCTTTTTCCTTATTTCAATCTCGATTTCAGTGTTTATCTTACTATGTTGTTTCTCTACTAATCCTAAACCAATGGTTTTCTTTAAAGTGGGAGAATATCCTCCAGAAGTGACATATCCAATTTGATTACTATTATGAAAGATTTTACAATCATCACGAATAATTCCTCTCTCTAATAAATTTAATCCTACTAAGATTCTTTCTGTTCCTTGCGATTTTTGTTTTAGTAATACTTCTTTCCCAATATAATTTATTCCTTCTTTTGGTTTTACTAACCAAAAAAGACCGGCTTCTAGAGGTGTAATCGTGTTACTAATCTCATGACCATAAAGCGAATAACAAGCCTCTAATCTTAATGAGTCTCTTGCACCTAATCCTGCAGGAGTTGCCCCAGTATCGTGCAAATGGCCCCATACTTTCTCAGCATACTTATTTTCGAAGGAGATTTCAAAACCTCTTTCTCCAGTATATCCTGTTCGAGCTATAAATATTGGATTCTCTTTAAGCGAGCAGTGAGAAAAATAAAAGCGATTAATTTGAGTCAAATCTACATCAACTAATTTTTGTAGTAAATCATCGGAGTTAGGGCCTTGAAAAGCTAATCTTGAACGCTCCCTTGAGAGATTGGTTACCTTCACGTCATATTCTCCGATATGATCATGCAACCACTGTAAGTCTTTTTCAATGTTACTCGCATTAACAATCATTCTAAATCTTATGGGTGTCTCTTCATAATATACAAGATCATCTATCACAGTACCATTGTCATAACACATACACGAATATTGACCTTTATTAACTTCGAGTAAATTAAGATCATTAATCATTATGTATTGAAGAAAATCAAATACGTCCTTTCCTTCTAATAAAAATTCACCCATATGGGAAATATCAAAAATACCCGCATTATTGCGTACAGCTTCGTGCTCTTCAATAATACTTTGATATTGTACTGGCATTAAGAACCCAGAAAAAGGAACCATACGTGCCCCCAGTTTCTTATGAATTTCATAAAAAGGAGTTTTTTTTAGTGCCATAGTCAGATACACTTCATTTGATAAGTATAACTTAATATTGTGAGTATAAAGTGCTTAGAATTATTTAAATTTTCAGACTTATATTTGTAGAAATATAACTTTTAGGGATAGAAAGCCGATAAAACACGAAAAAATAAAAAATAGTAAGGATATTCTTGTTATTCTTCCACGGGAATTTGAATCAAGCTAATAATATCATAACCTTCTAATTTATCTCTGCCATGTAAATTACCAGTTAATTCAATAATAAATGCC
>Ga0180438_10011341_pt1 | contig 10782 bp, 9 predicted proteins | sample SS_ome_12_FD_132455 | JGI IMG/M metagenome (GOLD analysis project Ga0180438, IMG submission 132455) | Hypersaline lake sediment archaeal communities from the Salton Sea, California, USA - SS_3_D_2 metaG | ecosystem: Environmental > Aquatic > Non-marine Saline and Alkaline > Hypersaline >... | reverse complement strand
GTCGATTTCAATGATCTCCATCCGGTCGCGCAGTGGCGCCGGGATGGGCCCCAACTGGTTGGCGGTGCAGATAAACATCGTTTGCGACAGGTCAAAAGGCACGTCCAGGTAGTGATCGCGGAACTCGTTGTTCTGCTCCGGGTCGAGCACCTCCAACAAGGCTGACGAAGGATCGCCGCGCCAATCGCTGCCGATCTTGTCGACCTCGTCCAGCATAAAGACCGGGTTGCGGGTACCGACCCGCTTGAGCGCCTGGATGATGCGGCCCGGCATCGCGCCAATGTATGTGCGGCGGTGTCCACGAATCTCCGCCTCGTCGCGTATGCCGCCCAGGCTCATCCGTGTGAACTCCCGTCCCAGCGCCCGGGCGATGGAGCGACCCAAACTGGTCTTTCCCACGCCCGGAGGGCCAACGAAGCACAGGATGGCCGCCGATCTATCATCTCCTTCGTCCTCCACGCCACGCTCCAGTCGCAACTTGCGCACTGCCAAGAATTCTAGGATGCGTTCTTTGACCTTTTCCAGACCATAGTGGTCTTCATCCAGCACTTGCTCAGCGTGAACCAGGTCGAGATTGTCCTCCGACAAGCCGTTCCAGGGCAGATCGGTCAGCCAGTCCAGATAGGTCTTGATTACCCCCGCCTCAGCCGATTGCGGGTTCATCTGCCCCAGTCGGTCCAGTTCTCGTTCCGCCTCCTTGTGAGCTTCTTCCGGCAGGTTCGCCTCATCGATCTTGCGCCGGTAGTCCTCGGTCTCTGATCCCTCGTCACCTTCGCCCAACTCCTTCTGAATAGTCTTGAGTTGCTGGCGCAGGTAATACTCCCGCTGGGTTTTCTCCATTTCCGATTGGGCTTCCTCGCGGATCTGCTGCCCAAGTTCCAGTACCTCTAGTTCGTGTTGCATGGCGCCGAGCAGCGCGCGTGTCTGGATCGCTAGGTCATCGCCAGCCAGTGTCTCCTGTGCTCGCTCCATCTCCAGGCGGATGTTGGATGCGATTGTGTAGATCATCACGCTTGGTTCGGCGATCTGATCTAGCATATCCACGACGCCCTCGGGCACCTGGGGCAGAAAAGCCACCAACCGCCGCGCGACAGAAAGCAACTCTCGGCGCAGTGCTTCCATCTCGGTCGCATCCCCCGCCTTCTCGGGCAGTGCATCCACCCGCGCCCGCAGATAGGGTTTCTCCGCAAGCCACTCGGCGATGCGTATCCGCTCCAACCCACGCACCACGATTTGATAACCGCCCTCGTCAAGGCGCAAGGCCCGTTCGATCTGGGCCAGCGTTCCGATCTGGTAGACGCCATCGGTACCTGGTTCCTCAATGGAAGGATCAGTCATTGCCACCAGCGCCACCAGCCGGTCTGCGTCGAGCGCATGTTCCAACAGGCGTACGGAACGTGGCAGTCCAACCGACAGGGGGAGCAGCGTGTGAGGAAAAGCCACCACGTTGCGCAGCGGCAGCACTGGCAGATCGGCGGGGAGATCGATGTCCCAATCGCTGTGTTCCTGTCTGTTCTTCCCTTGGATTAACGGTAGTAACATTCTGTCACCTCTTTACTCTTCCTTCGATATCTACAACATTCATCCCATAACATATAGGTCACAATCCACCACACACAATACACAGTGATTCGCCCGGTGCAGCGATTACAGGATTATCCCATCAAGGCATTGGAAACACGTTTTAATTGCGTTAGAGTTGCATTAAAAAGCCTCCCCGCAGCACAGAGCGCTGCGGGGAGGTCTCCGACTTTGGTTCTTCTGGTTATCCTCCTCAGCCTGTATTCTGCTTGCTCGCCTGCCTTTTTGCTTACGACGTGCTGGTGACCTGCCGACGGCGCGGCCTCATCAGCTTGCGCAGGTGCTCTACGTAGGCCTGGGAGCGCGCCTGCTGGGCCCATTCTCGCACATGGACGCGCCCGTATAGTCGTAGTATGGGCACCATGAGCATGTCCTGGAGTCGTTTCCACGACTCGCGAGGCACTGCCCCCTGTAGTATTTCTAGCACGTCCTTCCGGCGGGAGGGGAGCAGCGATAACAGCGCCACGCGCGGTAGCTGCAGCCGTAGCTTCCGCTCGCGCCACAACAGCCTCAGGAGAAAGGGGAGATTGCGAGTCACGTTGGAGATGATCAGGCGCACTGCGTAGCGGACGGAGTAGAAGCGCGCCATAGCCCGGTAGGTGCCCATCTGGAGCTCGTATGGGCTCATCAGCGCCGGCTGGATGACGCAATGATGCCCGTCGTACAAGCTCAGGTCGTCCGTCAGCAACCGGCCCTGTGCGGCCATCCGGTCGTAGAATGGCGTGCCGGGGCACGGAGTGAGCATCAGGAATTGCACGGTGTCTATCTCGTTCTGGAGCGAAAAGTCCACCGTCCGCTGGAAGGTGTCCGTATCGTCCGTGTCAGCACCCAGCACGAACATGCCGTGCACGTGGATATCATAGTGGTGGAACGCGCGGACGCTATCGCGGATGTCTCGCACCTCCTGGTGCTTGTTGTATGCGATCAGCGTGGTTGGATTGACCGACTCGAGGCCACAATAGACCATGGTACAGCCGGAATCGCGCATCAGGCCGAGCAGTTCGTGGTCTATTTCCCCGGTCCGTTTGTCCTTGTAGACCGCCTCCGCGCGCATCTGCGCCGACCAGAGCGGCGTCAGGCCGCGCTCGACCATCCTCCGCAGCAGCGTCATAGTGCGTACCTTGTCCACGACAAAGTTGTCGTCGTAGAAAAAGACCGCCCCACGGCCGCGATAGGCCTCTAGTTCGGCCAGCACGTCGTCGATGCGGCGGGCGCGCACCCGTCGGCCGAACATGTGTATCACGGAGCAAAAGTCACAGGCGTAAGGACATCCCCATTGGGTCATGATTGGCACGTTGGTCATGCGCTCGTGGCCGACGATCAGGTCCAAGGCGGGCGATGGCAGCCCCGCAAATTCCTCCTGCGTACAGGGGGGGCGGTCGGGGTTATGTACAGGTCGTCCGTTCTCGTCACGGAACGATAGCCCCGCGATATGGGCCAGATTGGTGATATCGGCGCGGCCTTCCAGTGCGTCCACCAGCTCAAGCAGCGTCGTCTGCCCCTCCCTGCGCACGACAAAGTCGCAGTGTTGCAGGGCCTCGTCGGGCAGAAAGGTGACATGGGGGCCGCCGATGATGGTGGGGATGCCCAAATCGCGCAGACGCCGCGCCATTTCGTAGGCCACGGGTGTGGTCGCGGTGGTGCTGGAGAAACCCACCAGATCGGCCTCCGCGGTGTCGGCCCAGTCAACGGGGGCCAGCGTCTCGACATAAATACGAACATCGTGGCCCCGCTCGACTAGCAACCGGCCCAGCAGCGGCAGACCCAGGCGTGGCAGGCGCGCCCGGTCAAAAACGTTGAGCCCAGGAGCCTTGGGCTCGATTAAGCGTATCTTCATAGTACTCTCCTTCAATTCTCTCCCATTTGGATTGGGGATGTACAGCAACCACAGCGTATGGCTGCCTGGTAGTGCTTCAGATTCACGGAACGTGACTGGAATGTCGGCGGACTCTCGAATAGAGTGGTCGGTATGATTCTGTGATGTCAGGCGTTAGCACTTGTTCATGAATAGCTTCGCACTTTGGCACAGAAATCAGGCGCGAAACAGCCACACAAGTGCAGAGTTGCTTTTGAACAAGTACTTAGGTTAGGGGAAGGTATGGACAGGCGCGCGTCCTGGGCGGACGCTGTGAGGGACAAGGGGGGAAGCAAACGAGCGACACACGACATCGCTTACGGGGCACGACGCTGGTCCGCTGCCGACGAGCACCCTCTGCCATCCACTGAAGCATCAGGCCCAGGCACAGTTCGATCAGCGCCTGGGCAGCGGCCTCTTCCGGGGTGTTTTCCGATTCGCCGGAGTGGCAGAACGCCAGCACCTGCTCCACCGGGAGTTGGAGGCGCGGTGCAGCAGCCAGCAGGTCCTGCAAGCGCCGTTGCCCGCTCAGTAGCAGGGTGCGGGCCAGCACTCGTGAGCGAGCGACGCTGCCGTTCACGGTATCCGAAATCCCCACCACCATCTGCAGCAATAGGATGAGCTGCAGATTGGATAGCGCCTCGAGGGCGACCTTGCGCCGCAGCGCGTGGAGCGAGGACCTCGCTGTCCTCTTGCTCAGGGCAAACATGTTGGTGGGATTATAGACCTTTGTCTCCGGAAGTCAAGTAACCGATATCCCCCCGTTCCGATCCACATGCGTCCGATGGCGAACATGGGGTCGGCCGTTAGGGCAATTGCATTTGGAGGAGCGGGGTGTTTTCGACGTACCTGTCGGCCTACTTCTCTCCCTTTGGATCGCCAGATCCGAAGGTTGGGCCTGCCAGAGGTCTGGATCGCCAGATCCAGACCGAGCGGATGGGCTACATGCGATTGCCCTTGGTCGGCCGTCAACTGGGGTTGACTTATGGGCGGGTGGCGTGATAGAATAGTGGCCCCAAGGAGGTGAACGCTCACTTCCGGCGGGCAGTTTTCTTTTTTCAGGAGGTTCTGATGCGCATAGCGGTATTTGGTACGGGTGCCGTGGGCGGCTACTTTGGCGGACGGCTGGCCCAGGCTGGAGAGGATGTCGTGTTCATCGCCCGCGGCGAGCAGTTGCGGGCGTTGCAGGAAAGTGGTCTGCGGGTGGATAGCCTCAAGGGTGATTTTGTGCTAGAGTCCGTCCAGGCGACCGACGATCCATCGCAGGTGGGGGTGGTGGACGTGGTCATCGTGGGGGTCAAGGCCTGGCAGGTATCGGAGGCGGCGCAAGCTATGGAACCGTTGGTCGGGCCAGGAACCGTCGTACTGCCGCTGCAGAACGGGGTGGAGGCACCGGATCAACTGGCGGCGGTGCTGGGAAGCGGACACGTGCTGGGTGGTCTGTGCCGGATCGTCAGCTTCGTCGTGGAGCCCGGTCACGTCCGCCATGCCGGGCTGGAGCCCTACGTGGCCTTCGGTGAGCTGGATAACCGGCCTAGCGACCGGGCCGAGCGGCTGCGGGAGGCCTTTGTACAGGCAGGGGTGACCACCGAGATTCCCCCAGATATCAGCGTTGCTATGTGGGAAAAGTTCCTGTTCATCGCCTCTTTCAGCGGGGTGGGGGCGGTGACCCGCGCGCCCGCTGGGTTGCTGCGCAGCCTGCCCGAGACGCGCCAGATGCTGGATTTGGCGATGCACGAGGTGCTCGCCGTGGCGAACGCGCGTGAGATTGCCCTGGCGGAGGAGATCGTTGGGGAGACAATGGCTCTCATAGATAGTCTGCCCCCGGGCGCGACGGCCTCGATGCAGCGGGATATCATGGATGGGCGACCTTCCGAGCTGGAATCGCAGAATGGAGCTGTGGTGCGCCTGGGACGGGGGATGGGAGTGTCCACCCCGCTTCACACCTTCATCTATCATAGTTTGTTGCCCTCGGAGTTGAGGGCAAGAGGCCAGGCATAAACGCTTGCGCAGGGCCCGTAAGGTGGCTTTGAATCCTGAAGCAGCACTGCTTGTCGAGGAGTGCTCTGCCCTCAGGGTTGTTCGTGACCCTCGCAAGGGCAGCCTGATGAGTAGGTGAGGCGACTGAGGTGAATACAAAGTTCGTCATACGTGGATTTCTCCTCGCGCTGGTGGCGATGGTGATCGGTCTGGCGGTGGGCCTCGTTTTGATCATAGGGCGGACGCCGATTGGCCAGCCGCCCGGCCCGACTCCGCCGCCTCCGACTATCCTGGCGCCCCGTGGTGAGCTGCCGGCTGGGCGGGTTGGGTTGCAGGAGTGGGTGCAGTATCGGGGCGAATCGTATGGTCTGGCGGGGAGCGGTTTTCTTCTGCGGCTGGACAACGGTGAGGTCGTGGGAGTGACGACGGCTCACAGCGTCTCGCTTGGTGACCCCGACCGTCTGGCCGAGCGGATCGGTCTGCGCGTGGCCGGACAGGCCGATTTCGTGGCCGAGTTTGACACGCTGCGGGGTCAACCCGGTCGTCCTATGACCGTCAAAGACCTGACTGTAGATTATGTGCTGTTGCAGGCCGATCGGGCAGTTGCTCCAGGGTTTTTCCTAACGCCCGATCCCCGAGGCGCGCCCCAGCCTGGAGAGCGCGTGTCGTTGTTCAGCGGCGTAGGGGATGACCACGGCGGCAGGCGCATCCTGGAGGGGACGGTCCAGTCAGTCGGCGACACGAATGTGTGGGTGGTGATGGATGAGCTGTTCAATCCAGGCTTGATGAGTGGGTCGCCGCTGGTCAGTCAACACACCGGCCAGGTCGTGGGCATGGTGCTCGCGGTCACCCTGCGGCGCAATCGACTGTTAATGGGCGCGCATCCTATCGGGTCCATCGTTCGACTGGCCGAGTCGGCGATGGATTCCATCAAGATGGACGAATATGTAGGGCGATGACGAAGGACAACTGATGCGGACGGGCTTGGTTAAGGGCTTGAAGTGAGGGCTAATCCTTTTCTTGGCCCTGTGGCTGGTCCTGAGCTGGCGCGGGTTCCACCCTGGCCCTCCACCGACTCGCAGCCCTACGCTGACTCCGACCGCGGGCCCGGCGGCGACCCTAGCTGCTTTCGTCCGCCCCGGTATCGACGTTGTCGAGGAGCGCACCCGTCCCCGACAGCCGCTGCCCGTAGACGTAGTTGCCCCAGCGCGTCCATCAATAGGAACTCCGCCCTAATCTCCAATGCCAGGGCTATCGCTTCGGTCTCCCCTGCATCCAGTTCCTGTCGCAAGGCTCGAACTAGCTCGCGGTTTGTGACCAGTCGCACCTGAACCCAAGGAGCGGTCTCGATCTCTTTCGCGCCGGGTTGCTCTGTGCCCTTCAACACCACTTCGCGCCATACGGCTTCAGGAACGACCAACTCTCCATACAGTTGGACAAGCAAATCCAACTGCCCGATGCGGGCCAAGTTGATCAGCGGAGAAGCATTGCTGACAACGCTCATATTCGTCCGAGTTCTCTTAGGGTAATCAGATCCTGTTCATAGTCTTCCACGTCATAATGGACGGGAATACCACGGACTCCCAGCAACTGCTGAAACGCCCAGGCCGTCATCTGGGCCACTTCCCTGGCTTTGCCGAAGGAAAGCTTGCCCTGCTGAAACAGGTAAACCGCCAACTCCACCCGGAGTTCCTCTGGTGTCATTCGGGCAAAGGGCATCGCCGGTCTAAAAGACGTCGGGTGACGGATTCCCCATCGATCAGGAAAAAGCCCGTCTACCCTTGGCTACCAGGAAAGCATTCGCGCGGCCCCAGCCCTCCAGGGAAAACCTTGATCGCAGCAGGCTAGCCTCCAAAGACCCACACCACAATAGCCGGTGTCACATAGACCTCTATGGCAGCCGCCAGTGCCAGCAGTGGCAGGACGAGGGCCAGAAAGACCTTGACAAAATCCGCCAGCGCCCGGAGCCATCCCTGGCCCACTGTCATCCCCTGTGGCGGTGACATGAAGGCAGCTCCCATGCGCACTGCCAGCGCAGTCGCGATTGTCGCAGCGGGCAATTCCAGTATCCCGTGCGGCAACACAAAGGCGCTGAAAAACAACACCGGGCTGTATCCCAAACGCCCAACCTGCGCGACAAAGAAGAACACAATCGCCAGTGGGGCCATCAACAACCCCACGGCCAGCGTGCCGAATGAGAACACCGCCAGCAGCGTCGCCAGCAGAAGCGCTCGCACGTTGTTGCTGAGCACGCCCCAAGTCGTGAAAGTAGGCAGCCAATCTATGGCAGGTAACTCGGCGAACATCTCGGAAGAGACCTGATCCAACCGGAGCATATCGGGCGGGAGTTCGTAGCGGCCGGCAAAGGCATAGCCGATGATAACCGAAGCCAAAAGCCCTACTATGACCATCGCGTGGGCCATCCAGGAACGGCGCAGGATGGCCGGGATTTCGCGGAAATAGAGCCCACACAATGTCCCTAGCCACCTCAACCAACCTGGTGTCTGCCGACCATGTGCGGCCGGACGCAGATCCGCGCCAAAGAACCAGCGGTCCCAGCGCAGATACCCCCGAAAGATGTGCCATAGAGAGGCCACATTCAACTCGTCAATCTCGCGCCCCAGCAACTCCTCACGGTTGAAGATGTGAATGCCCATGCGCACCAGAATGACGTCGACAACGATCAGGAAGAGCACAACCCACCAGAGCGCATCGTAGTTGGCATAGAACATGATCATAGCCTCAGCTTGCACCAGAAGAGCCATAGGAATGATGATGAAACTAGCCAACAGGTTGGCCGCGCGCACACTGGTCGTCTGGCTGGAGAGCACTACCGCCCCGGAGACCATGACCACGCCCTCGGCCGTCGTTAGAGTGATTATCAGCGCCAAGAGGGTCGGTGATGCAGTCCAACCCTCGAACAGAACCAGCCCAACCAGGTAGACGGTGATGCCCAGGTAGGCTGCCAACAGGGGCGGAATCACCGCCGCTAACGTCTTGCCCAAGTAGAGCTGTGCATCCGTCAAAGGCGTCGCCAAAAGTGGCTCGAGGCTGTTGCGCTCCTTCTCGCCGACGAAAGTCTCTAACGCGATCACCAGAGAGAAAGAGATGGGGAAGAAACCCACCACCATTAGCAGGAAAGGGATCAACCGCTCGCCAATGATAGGATCGCCATACTTGACGACCCAGTTCAGCGCCAAGTCAGCCACGACACTCATCAGGCCGGGGAAGAAAACCGTCAGAATCACGATGGGCACGACGATTCGCCAGTCCCGCAATGTATCCCGGATTTCGCGCCCTACCAGGGTGAGGACCATCCGCAGTGGTTCACCCGTGCTTGCCTGCACATGCTCAGTCGCCGCCACCTTCACCTTCCTCCACCACGCGCAGATAGACATCCTCCAGGCTGCGCGGCACCGTGCTCAGGGTGATCACTCCAACCTCGTGCGATGCCAGCGCCTGAAGCAAGCGCGGATTGACCTCCTGGGGATCAGGGGTGAAATAACGCAGCCAATCCTCTCCCTGCGCCTCGACCTCGACCAAACCGGAGACGAGTTTCATCACTCCATCCGACTGGACCCCATCAACCGGATAGGCCAGACGTAGCTCCATCAATGGCGGGCCCAGCAAGCTGGCCTTCAACTCCGCCGGAGTTCCCAGCGCGATGATCCTGCCGCGACGGATGATGGCAATGCGGTCAGCCAGGGCCTCCGCTTCCGCCAGATTGTGAGTGCAGAGAACAATCGCCCGCTGGTGATGACGCAGGCCAAGAATCGCATCCCGAACTAGCTTGGCGCTGTGAGGGTCCATCGCCGAGGTCGGCTCGTCTAACAATAGGACGGACGGATCGTGCAACATCGCACGCGCCAGCGCCATCTTCTGCCGCATGCCCTTCGAGTACGTCCCCATACGTTGATCCCACGCCTCGGACATGCCAAAGTCACCCAGCAACTCCTTCGCCCGGCGCTCACGCTCAGCAGCTTCCAGCCCCATCAGGCGACCAAAGAAGTCGAGATAGGCACCTCCCTTCATGCGCAGATAGAGCCCTGGATGCTCGGTCAACAATCCAACGTGGCGTCGGACGTCCCGTGGGTGCTCGGTCACGTCAAATCCGGCCACGAATGCCCGGCCGGCCGTCGGGCGCAGAATCGCCCCCAGCATACGCACCGTCGTGGTCTTGCCGGCCCCATTCGGCCCCAGCAGCGCCAGAATCTCGCCCGCCGCCACCGAAAGCGTCACCTTATCCACAGCGGTGAAGCCATCAAACTGCTTGGTCAGATCGATCAATCTTATCATCGCAACCACCGTTCCAGGCATGTCCAAGGAGGACTGCCAGCCCGTCAATTATGAGACGAGCAAGGCACTGGATTCTCATTATACCAACGTTAGACCTCTCTGACAATAGGTTACCCAAATTGACGTTTGAATGGTTGTTCAGTATGGGCGATTCTACCGCGCCTTACCCCACCACGCAAGCCAGCCCGCCGCCCCGCCCAGACTGGCGCTGGTGATGGGAGAGGCGAAGTAAAAAGGCCACAACCTCTGAGAAGGTTGTGGCTTGCGAAAGGAGGGTAACCACAAACAGCCTTGATGCGGGTTCTTGGGATGGACAACTTGCCCAGCATCACCTTTATTCTAGTCCATCATCGACCTCACGTCAATAGTACCTTGGTACCCAAGTAGTGGTGTGGTAGAACCACCGTAGGACCGCCTCAGCGCTAGGTTGGGCGGTTCTTTGTTGCGCAGGTTGTGGCTACGAGCTCCCCGATCCGCCCTAGACCGGCACTGCTGCCTTGTGAGAGCCGCCAGAGGCCGATATGACCCCTTAGGGGAAGATGGGTAGAATGTGACCCACCCGCCATCAGAGCCGGGCGGGTACTCTGCTGTTTAGGACGTCGACTGTTCGCCCTTGCTCAAGATCAGCTAGGAGATGTCATGCATAATCAATCTGAACCAGACAATGCGCCATTAGGTCTAAAGACTAACTCGAAGCGACGCATGGCAAAAGACTACCCTTCCTGGGCGAATCGACCACAGCGCGAGAAATGGAAAACACGAGGCCTCGATGATAGTCTATGCCCCGTCTATCTACGTCCCCCGTGCGGAACGACGATGTTTCCTCCCCCGAGTTCGACGGCGTTGTCCGTGGCTTCGCGGTCCATCGACATAACAGGGACGATTTGTCGATCCTTGTCCTTCACTTCGACCCAGAAGCGGTCAACACCGGAGCCAGGCTCGTCACGGTCTTCGACATAGACCAAGAACTCGTAGTTGCCCTCTGGCTCGGGCCAGCCAGGCTCCAGGTAATTAGCCTTGCCGCTGAAGGACGCCCAGCCGAAGGGTACAGACGGATCCTCTCCGAGTGC
>Ga0180438_10011340_pt1 | contig 10782 bp, 7 predicted proteins | sample SS_ome_12_FD_132455 | JGI IMG/M metagenome (GOLD analysis project Ga0180438, IMG submission 132455) | Hypersaline lake sediment archaeal communities from the Salton Sea, California, USA - SS_3_D_2 metaG | ecosystem: Environmental > Aquatic > Non-marine Saline and Alkaline > Hypersaline >... | reverse complement strand
GTCACGATGGCAGCGGCCGCCTTCCAGTTGGTGGGCTTACCCTCCCTGATCACGTCATCGGCCTGTTCCCGGCACTCGGCCATCACATCCTGGGGTATCATCTTCAAGGCCAGGGCGATCCCCAGGGGAACCAGCACCAGGTCGTCCAGGTATCCCAACACAGGGATGGGATCTGGAACCAGGTCTATGGGGCTGAAGGCGTACCCCACCACACAGGCCGCGAAGACCCTGGCGTACCAGGGCACCCTGGGATCCTTGTAAGCCAGGTAGATGGCGTAGGTCTCCACCTTCAACTGTCTGGCCCGCTGCTTCCAAGACTCGATCATCTCTTGTATCCAACTTCTCTAAGGCACGCCTCTTGACGCAGTGGCGCCAGAGCCGCCGCAACCCGCGGATTATAGCAGAACCCCCACCGGCGAGCCAAGGACGCTGCCCCCCCGGCGATGGACAGGGAAGCGAAAGCCAAACGCGCGCCGCAACGCCAGGCCTAGACAGCTTAGCTCATCCTGAGTAGGCCGAAGGCTGTATCGAGGAGTGAGCTAAGCGATTGTGTAGCTCGTGTCTCCTGTCAGACTGGCACCGGCCAGGAACACAAGGCGACGCCACGTCCCCCAGGCCCAGTTGTAGGACAAGCTTAAGCTTGTCCTACGGGGATCCCGGCATCCACGCGGAATGGACACTGGACATCGTGTCAAGAGGGCAAAACGCCCGCGTCATGCGGGCATTGAGGGATACCAGGGCTGGGTACGGAAGCTCCTTCACGCCGATCCAGCAGCCCCCTGTGGCCTGTTCACAAGGTAGATGCCCGCGGCCACCAGCAGCAAGCCTATCCACAAGAGTAGTGGAGTCGGTTCTCCCAGTATCAAGCCGCTCAGGATCACTCCGAACAACGGGGTGAGGAAGGTGAAGGCCGCCAGCCGGCTCACGGAATAGCGGTGGATCATCCAGAACCACGCCATGTAACTGAAGAAAGCGACAATCACCGCCTGATAGAAGAATGCACCCACCACAGGAGCGGTGAGATTCACAGCGTCCGCACGCTGGAAAAGAACCCACGCCACGGCCAGCACGGGAATAGAGAAGAAGAGCTGCGCAAAAAGAGTCTGGTAATGAGTGTAGTCGCGCCCGGCCACCATCCTCTTCACGTAGATCGTGGTCGCCGCCCAGCAGAATCCACCGCCCACCTGCATCAAGTCGCCAAGCCAATAGAGGGGCCCCAGCTCTGCAGACCTCGACCAGAAGACGGACACCAGGCCCAGAAAGGCCAGCACCAAACCCGCCACTTTCACCCGGTTGAGCCGGTCGTCGGTGAGGAGGAAGTGAGCCCCGATAGCCGTCCAAAAGGGCTGGGTATAGAAGAAGATGATGCCCCGTGACGCGTGCGTGAAGGCCAGCCCCCAGTACAGGAACACAAACTCAATGCCGAAGAGAAGACCGAGCGCCGCCGCGTGCCTGAAGTCGCTGCGCTGGAAGAAGACCCCCTCCTGCTTGCTCTTGGCATAGGCCCACACCAGCAGGGAGGCTATGCCCGATCGAGACACCGCCGCCAGGAGCGGGGGCAAGCCCTGATTGCTGATCTTGATGCTCACCAGGTTACCGCCCCACAGAAAACACAGCCCCGCCAATATCAGGCTCGCTCTCAGGGGAACAGCTCCGTTGCCCTCCCCGCCATCCTTGCTGTCTGTCATCGCCCCGTCTGCCTCCACACAGTGTCCAGCGCCCACTACTCCTTCACCCGCGCAATCGAGGGTGTTTTCCCCCGGTCACCTGGTCAAACCAACCTGGTTGTGCAAAGCCTATTGTAACACGACCTGGTCCATAACTCAAGCGCTATGCCAATTCCCGGGGCCACGACTCACAGCACAACTCTCTCGGGCCACGGGTCCTGCGTAGAGGTCCCCCACAGCTTGCCCACGTAGTCTATGGAGAACAGGTCCTCCAGCACGTGCAACCAGTAGGTTCCCTCGTCGGAGAGGACTATCTCGTCGCCGTTTTCCTGTGCCAAACCCAGCCAGGACAGCGGCCCGAAGTACTTCCCGTACACCGCATCGAATGAACGCCCAAACCTCTGCTCGAAGTCGCTCTTCGTGAACCTGGTCTCGTATACCCGCCAGTATAGCCAGCCTGCCATCTGCATTCGCTCGGACAATTCGACTGACAGAGCGATGGGCAGCCTTCCATTGTGGAGTGCACCAATGTACTCACTCACGTTGAAGGTGTTCAGGTAGAACACGTCTCTCAGATACGATCCTGCACTGGCGCCGAGACCCAGGTACAGAGGCACTGTGACCGAACAGTACTTGGGGACCTCCGGCTTGGTGAAAGCCCATACAGAAGTTCTCTCGTAGCCCGCTCCGTAGAAGATCCTCTCCAGCAGGCGTAGCATCCTCCTTCGCCGGAGCAGACCAGAGTTGCTATGCCCTCCCTCACGGCCCAGCCTCGTGTATGGAAACCCGAACAGAGGATAGGCCGCCACTTGGTCCACGCCCAGCTCCGCCAGTTCGCTCCCCGCCTGCTCCACCTCACCAAAAGTCTGGCCTGGAAGGGCGAAGATGAAGTCAGCGTTGACACAATCGAAGCCGGCAGCCACCGCCCTCCCCACGGCGTTTTTCACTTCCTGGGCGGTGTACGGCCTCCGGAGCGTCTCCAGATGGCCGTCCTGAAGCGCCTCCACTCCGATGCTCAGATGCTTCACTCCCAGAGAGGTAATGCTGGCGAGGTTCTCGCGGCTGAGGTCGTTGGGGTGGCTCTCCATGTGGATCTCGCACTGCATGTTGAAGGCGCGATAGACGTGCTCCAGAACCTCCCCCAGACCGCGGTGTAACAGAGTCGTCGGAGTGCCGCCCCCGATGTAGAAAGAGGTCACGGGCGTCCCACCCACCAGCGGCGAGTAGAGGTCGATCTCCCGCTTGAGGGCGTCCACGTACTCTCGCGCCACCTCAGAGTGGTAGAGCTCCTTGTTGTAGGGGCAGTAGGGGCAGATTTGCCGGCAGAAAGGGATGTGTAGATAGAGGCCCAGCTCCTCTATTCCCCGGAGCTTGCTTTGTAGAAAGGGCAGGCGGTTCTGGAGAACGATCTGTCCTGTCCCAGCCAGTGAGCGTTTGAGTATCCGTTTGATGCCATCACTGACTGACAACACAGCCTCTTCCACCTCTTGCGCCGTGAGAGACTTACGTCTTCAATGCGCCCCGCGAGCCGACCGCCTGGCGCAGGTCAGGGCTGTGAGTCGGCCCCTCCCCGTCGTGCGGCTCGATCAGGGCTTCCCCAAGAGTGAAACCCGGAAGGAGTGCAACTCCCCCGTCATTAGTCCATGCCTCACCGCGGGGTCCGCCTCCATGAACTCCCTGGCGGCCTGCTCCGTGTCCGCCCGAAAAACCACAACACCAAATTCGCCATCCAGGCACGGTCCAGCGAGCACGAGCCTGCCCTGATCCAGGGCTCTCGCTAGATACTCGAAGTGTTCCTCGAGCCTGGATTCCTCTTCAGGCCTGGGATTCTCGATCATGGCGGAACGGATCGGCCTCAACACATAGATGAAAGCAGACAACCTCAGTCTCCTCTGTCCGGCTGATCCTGGCGTCGGCCAGCCCCCGGTCACCCGAAGGTGCTCGTCAGCCTAGTCCACGAGCTTGCTGTCTCTCCTCCAGGCGCCGACCTTCTTGGGCACTTCGAAGATGCCCTCCACCTCCTCCAGGTCGTACCACCACTTGTCCTCGACGTGCTGTTTGCCGTAGCCCAGTAGATCGTCCATCCACACCGAAAAGCGGTGCGACAGCGAAGCCCGCTCCAGGGCCCACTCCACCACCTTGTGTATCCCCTGGTAGGGCTTGTTCCACGGACAGACCTTGATGCACCGGCCACACGAGGCGCCAGCCGGGTTGCCCACCCTCATCTGGGTGCACGCCTCCACGTCCAGCTCGTAGGTCTCGTAGTCGTTGTAGATGACCATCTCGTCGCTGTCGGAGATGGCCTGGGACGGACACTCCCGGGCGCACTTCTTGCACACCTGGCAGTAGTGCTGAAGGTTGAAGTCTATGGGCTTGTCTGGCTCTAGTGGAAGGTTGGTGGTCACCGCAGAGGCCTTGAAGCGGGGCCCCAGGAAGGGGTTGATCACCGTGTTTCCGAAACGCGACATCTCCCCGAGTCCCGCCCACAGGACCAGAGGAGGCATCACCAACTTGTAGTGGGTGGGAAAATGCGGCTCCGCCTCGTAGCCCAGCCGCCGGATGTAGTTGGACACCACCGTAGCGATGAACCCACTGGTGGCATAGCTCTTGAAACTCTGCGCACCGCTGATCCAGTCATTGCCCAGAGCGCCGTTGAAGGTCCGCCACCCCTGATCTACCAGGAAGACGATAGCGTACTTGTGATCGAGCTCCACCGGTCGCTCTTTCCGGTCCGACGCGTACACGGCATACTGAGGAAGCTCGCAGATGCCAACGCAATCCGCCCGGCTGAAGTAACCCAATGCCTTGATGTGTCTGGATTGGGCGGCCGGATCCTGTGGTATGGGCGCCTGCTTAGGGTACACCTCCACGGGTTCCATCTTGCCTATACCCCGGCAGATCTGATAGAACGCTCCCGATACCGGCTCCTTCTTGATGAACCTCCTCATCTCGGCCTGAAGGTGCGGGCCATAGTCGCCCCAGGCGGCCTTCATGAAGCCAGCCTGGCGCTCGCTCACCCTCTGCACGTCAGGACCGATGTAGGTCGTGGGCTTGTCGACCCTCTTTAGTCTCCCCAGTGGATAATGCCCCAACTCTCCGCGGGGCGCCTTTCCTTCCAACATATGGACCTCTCCAGCATCTCAATTCCACGGCTGCCGATCCGCTCCCCGCCAGCCGTTCTGTCCAGTTGGGAGTGACGGCGAATAGCCGATCACTCTCCTCAGTGCCGCACAGCTCAGCCGGCACCACTGACCACAACCCTGCTGGGAAGCGGACGATGGACTGTGTGTCTACGTCTCATCTTCTTCATCTATGGGCAGGACTTCTCTCTTCCTGGCCAAGGGGCTGTTCTTGACCACCGCGCCGATCTTCTCAGGCACCTGGAAGATACCATCGATCTCCTCCAAATCGTACCACCACTTGTCTTCGACGTTCTGCCTGCCGTATCCCATCAAATCGTCCATCCACACCGAGAAGCGATGAGACAGTGCCACGCGCTCGAGTGTCCATTCCACCGCCTTGTGTATCCCCTCGTACGGCTTGTTCCAGGGGCACACCCTGATGCAGCGACCGCACGACGCCCCGGCGGGGTTCCCCACTCTCATCCGGGAGCAACCTTTGACGTCCAATTCGTAGGTCTCGTAGTCATTGTAGATGATCATCTCGTCGCTGTGAGAGATGGACTGCGAAGGACACTCCCTCGCACACTTCTTGCACACCCGGCAGTAGTGCTGAAGGCCGAAGTCGACGGGCCTGTCGGGTTCCAGAGGCAAATTGGTGGTCACAGCGGACGCCTTGAAGCGCGGTCCCAGGAAGGGGTTGATCACCGTGTTCCCGAACCGCGACATCTCCCCCAGACCCGACAGCAGCACCAGGGGGGGCATCACCACCTTGTAGTGGCCGGAGAACTGAGGTTCCGCATCGTATCCCAGGCGCCTGATGTAGTTGGACACCATAGTGGCGATGAAACCACTGGTGGAGTAGCTCTTCATACTCTGCGCCGCACTGATCCAATCACTCCCCAGAGCGCCATTGAACGTGCGCCAACCCTGATCGATCAAGAACACGATAGCGTACTTGTGGTCCAGCTCTATTGGATGCTCGTCTCTGTCCGAGGAGTACACCGCATATTGGGGCAGCTCGCAGATGCCTATGCAGTCTGCCCTCAGGAAGTACCCCAGGCCCTTGATGTGCCGTGATTGGGCAGCAGGATCCTTCGGTATGGGAGCCAACTTCGGATAGACATCCACAGGAGTCATATCACGCAGGTTTCGTACCATCTGGGCCAGGGCCGCCGCCACTGGTTCCTTCGACACGAACCGGGAAGCCTCCGCCTTCAGGCGCGGGCCGTACTCGCCCCTCCCGGCTTTCAAGAACCCCGCATCGCGCTCGCTCACCCGCTGAACGTTGGAGCCAATGTAGGTAGTGGGTTTGTCCACTCTCTTCAGACGCTCCAGGGGATAGGGCCCCAACTGCCCATTCTGCGCTTTCCCTTCCAGCATATGTGCCTCCTTCGACCATCACGGCCGCCAGACGTGGCGGCGCCCATTTCCCAGAGCCACCCTGACCCATGGCTACGACGACTGGCTATGACCCGAGTCAGGGGCCAGGATGGACCGACAACTTCCTCCTCCTTTGCTCGGCACGCGTGGTGACTGCACGCAGCACACAAAAGCACACCGCCAGTACACAGCCCTGTACCACCAGGGCCCCAGCGGGAAGCACACCGAGCACATAGTTGTATGCGCCCCTTCCCAGTTCGGGCCTGAACACCAACCAGTTCACCGCGGCCACCAACGCCAGACTGAAGCACGCGGCGGCCCAGGTAGACAGCGTGCCGATGACCAGCCCCAACCCTTTGCCACGCCAAGACCTGGCGCTGAGAAAGACGAAGGCGCCAGCCCCGGTGAGCAGCAAGGTCCCCAGAAGAGACGGCAGGCTGAGTTCTACATGCTTGGAGGTAATGGTCACGTCATCGAGCCGTGCCCAGACGTAGGCCCCGTGAAGGGCCGCCAAGACCACTCCCGCCGCCACGCTGGCCAACAGACGTGACTTTGCTCTCGGGGAGCGACGGGCCACGCGCATGATGGAAAGCCAGGCCAGCAGACCCGAGAAGAGCGCGACGAGATCCCCGCCCGTCTGAGCGAGATACAGTAGCGTATGATCGAGAGAGTCGGAAAGGAGATCCGACACCACCCGGGGCCACGGCACCCTCTCTCGGAGAGCCACGCTGAATTCTCCGCCGCTGTGCTCGAAGAGCAGCAGCTTGTCGTCACCCAAATCGCCCATCTGCAGGCGGGCATTGTAGAAGGGATCACCCTCCCAGGACGAGGTGACGCCTGAGATCTCCACGAACTCGTACCGGGCCCCGCCGGGGATGCGCAGAGGGATGAAGCCGGACGGGGCACCGGAGTAGCTCAAGAAGCGTGAATCTCCCTCCTCACGATCCTCCACCTGGTGATATGGCGGGGTGGTTTGGAGCGCTATACGCGGGTCCCCCAGGAGATAGTAGTATGGGAAACTGGCGAACCCCTTCACAGTGCCCCTGCTTTGCAGCTGGACGGCGTGGCCAACTGGGAACCCGGGCCACGTGTAGCGCAGAGGGACACCAAAGAACTCACCCAGAAGATACCCCTCATTCGGGCTGTATGCGAAACCCGCGTAAGCGGCTGCGCCACTGTCCACCAGAGCCAGAGCGATCGATTCCTCCTCCCAGATGCGGAACGTGTTGCAGCTAGCTGTAGCCACGACGAGTGGCGACAAGTCGGGGATATCGGACGGGCCCAGTGTCGTCTCCTCATCCAACCTGAGATAGCGCCGTCCTCCATGACCCGTGAAAGTCAAATAGTCCGCCCTCTCGAGATAGCGCGCGAGATTGGCCTTGGTCAGGGCACGACCCGCAGCGCCGCCCGGTCCGAAGACAAGAATACTGCTCCGGATGTGTCCCGACGGATTGGCGGCGTTGGCCGCGACCACCAGCCGGCCCTCTACCTCGCTCCCCCTCTCCCAGAGCTGCCGCGCTTGTTCCATGGTGCTCCCCGAGATGATCCCCACGGACACCACACACTCCCTCGCTGCCAAAGCCAGACTGGAATCCACCAGCGCCTGATCCGACAGCAGGGAGGGAGAGACCACCCACAATAGGAACTCTGGGTCCAGGGCCAGCGCCTCTTCGAGAGATTCCACGATCTCCACGCCCTCCGCAGCGGCTATCTCCTGGGCGAGGGCATAGTAGGGATCTCCATGATCGGCCAGAACCACGAGGGAATTGGGGGAGGCAGCACCACTCTGGGGCCTCACTTCATACCTCGCCGTGGCACCGGGCTCAGCGTTTGGAGGCGACGCGCACCTCCACGCGGCTGCTTTTGCTGGCCCAGGCAAGCGCAGGGTCAGCAACAGTAGGATCACAGCCAAAGGCACTACCCGCCAGAACCTCGTCCCAGGGCTACTCACGGCGACAGCCTCGCTTCTCCTCTTCCTCTCTGGTTCCACAAGAAGCAGCCAGTGCAAGCGTAGCATGGAGTCCTGGCGCCTCACCAGCTCCGCCCGACGCCGACCGATTCATCGTGCTTCCTTTCTCAAGTATCGAGCGAAGGTGCAGCACTCTCTGAAGCCCAGCTTGCCATAGATTCCCAACCCGACCTGCGCTGCCCTGAGGACGGCGATATCGCAGCCCAGGCTTCGGGCCTCCCGCAGAGCGGCTCGTGTCATCGCCGCGCCAATGCCCCGCTTGCGCTTCTCTGGCAGAGTGGCCACGTGATACACACCCGCCACTCCAGTGCTGACAAAAAGGCGAGATGTCCCCACTGGCTCGCCGTCCATCAACCCCAGATATAGTCGCCAGGGAGAATGCTCACTGGACCCAATACCTCTGTGAAGCTCGAAGATCAAACTGGCCACCGTGTCAGGGAATCCGAAACCAGCGGCCACGACCTCCACCCAAGACCGCAGTGCCCTCTTCTCGGCAACGGGTTCGATGACTAGACCAGAGGGGGGAGGCGCATCCTCTCTGAAGGACCTCAGGTCCTGCGCCATTCCGACCTCATCCTCAAGGCGAGTCAGCCCTCGATCTATCAGGAGCGTTCCCAGTTCCCTCGGCCCAGTGGATGGGCCGACGTGCCAGCTAAGGGGGAGTCCACGCAAAACGAAGTGGGTCAGGATCTCTCCGACCCTCCGATCCGCGTCTTCTCTGGAGAAACGGGCCCAGTAGACACGATTGAGATAGGGGTCTCGAATACGCGTCGCCGACCAGAGGACATCGGATTCATCGTGGAGGTCAACTTGAGGTAGATTTGTGGCGATCACGCGGGCATGGTGGAGCAGGTTGGCCTCAATAGCTGAGGTCAGCGCCTGTGCTGACGTGTCTTTCATGACGCCGTCTATCTCACCCATCCAGTCTCATAGACCGCGGGTGCCAGCAAAGGTTGTTCCATCTCCCCTAGTCGCTTTCTACGCGATGATCCAGGCGCAGACCCACACTCAGCCGTTCATTCAACCTGCGCCCACTCCGGAGACCCCGCGTTCGCTGTTGTTCTGGAACCGGTCCCGGATTGGCCGAGCTCCGCCGCAGGCTTCCCTAGAGGTTCTCGCACTCCACTGGCGCGGTCTCTGCCTCCGACTGGAACTGACTCGTGTACAGATCGTAGTACAGACCTTGCTGAGCCAGCAACTCCTCGTGAGTGCCTCTCTCCGCAATGCGCCCTTCCTCGATGAAGATAACCTGGTCGGCCTCCCTGATGGTGCTCAGCCGGTGGGCGATGACAAAACTGGTCCGTCCCTCTAGCAGCTCCTGCAAAGCGTTCTGGATGAGGAGTTCGGTCCGGGTGTCCACGCTGGAGGTCGCTTCATCCAGGATCAGAATCCGCGGCTTGGCCAGCACTGCTCGGGCGATGGAAACCAGCTGCCTCTGCCCTTGGCTAAGGTTGCTGCCCTGCTCCGTTAGCTCTGTCTCATACCCCTCTGGCATGCGCATGATGAAATCGTGGGCGTTGGCTAGCTTGGCCGCCTCTTTCACTTCCTCGTCGCTGGCGTCCAGTCGCCCGTAGCGGATGTTCTCCATCACCGTACCGGCAAAGAGGAAGGTGTCCTGCAACACAATACCCATCTGGCGCCGCAGGCTCGCCCGCTGGACCTGGCGAATGTCGCGGCCATCTATGGTTACGCGGCCACCGCACACGTCATAGAACCTCCCTATGAGATTCACCACCGTGGTCTTTCCCGTCCCGGTGGGACCCACCAGGGCGACGGTTTGCCCTGGTTCCGCCACCAAGTCCACATCCTCCAGGATCTGTTCGCCCGGATTGTACTCGAAGCAGACGTCCTCGAAGACGACCCGGCCCTCAATATCGGGCAGCTTGACGGCATCCGGCAGATCGGCGATAGCGCTGGGCGTATCCAGCAACTCGAAGATCCGCTCGGAGCCGGCGATGGCCGATTGAACGTTGGCCCAGATCATGGCGATGGCCCGCACCGGCTCGAAGAAACGACGTACATACTGTACGAAGGCCACGATCACCCCCACCGTGGCCAGGCCATTGAGCGCCAGATAGCCACCGAAGCCGACGACAATGGCCACGCCGACTGTGGCCAGAATGTCCAAAGTGGGGGCGAAGGCAGCGGTGATCGACTGGGCAGTCACGTTGGCGTCACGATTGGCGGCGCTGACCTCTCGGAAAGCCTCCACATTGGCCCTCTCGCGGCTGAAGGCCTGAGCCACCTTTACGCCCGCGATGTTCTCTTCCAGTTCTGCACTGACGCCGCCGATAGTCTTCCGCGTCACCCGAAATGCCCTCCGGGCTCGACCGGAGAAGTAGACGGTACTGACGATCATGATGGGCAGCACGCTGAAGCTGACCAGCGCCAGGCGCCAGTTCAGCGCCAGCATGGCCAACAAGATGCCCACCAGCGTGAGGGCGCTGCTGAACAGCCTCGTGAGGCCCATACTTAGCACGCGGTTGATGACATCGGTATCATTGGTGAGGCGCGACATCAAGTCTCCCGCCTCGTGCTGGTCGAAGAAGCTCAGCGACAACTCCTGGATCTTCCCAAAGATCTGAGCTCGGAGTTCGTAGAGGACGTTCTGCCCCACAGTGATCATCAAATAGAAGCTCCCCAT
>Ga0180438_10011339_pt1 | contig 10784 bp, 8 predicted proteins | sample SS_ome_12_FD_132455 | JGI IMG/M metagenome (GOLD analysis project Ga0180438, IMG submission 132455) | Hypersaline lake sediment archaeal communities from the Salton Sea, California, USA - SS_3_D_2 metaG | ecosystem: Environmental > Aquatic > Non-marine Saline and Alkaline > Hypersaline >... | reverse complement strand
TTATAATTTTTTTAGAGTATATGGCAAAAAACCATAATTCCAAATTCCTGCCATTTTTAAATAATGCTGACCAATGGTTTGCACAAAATGCAACTCCACAAGCAATAGGTGAGAAAGGTTCAAAAATTGTAAAAGAAATGTTAGCAAATATTGCTGAAGCAACTCTTACTGAACAAAAAGATGAAGAAAAACTATTAAAAAGTATTGGCACCATTATTACAAGTTACATCTTACAATTAAAACAAATTTCCCACAAACATAAATTTAAACTGTTATTCTTTAAATCTAAAAAACGAAAATCCATTAAAAGTTTAATTAATTACTTAAGACTTCTAGAAGAACCACATAACAGCAACACCACGCCAAAACAATACGAAACAGCCTTAGAAAAACTGAGAGAAATTAGCAAAGAGAAAGGATTTTCTTCAAGGGAACTACAGATATTTAAAAACCTTGAGCGGATTCTTAGTCTAAAGCATGAACATATTCAATTTCAATCTAGAAATACTGCCCAACCTCATAGCTGAGGAAGACTAGTCAAAACATTTACTTTTATTAGTTTTGTCTTCAGCTTTAAGCCAGTCAAAAAGTTCGCGCAAAGCAATAAAGAATGTAACATAATCTATAACAGTTCTAGCATGCAGTTTCTGCACCATTGCATTCCATCTTTGTGTTGGTCTTGGGTGGCCTTTAATCCATTCATCAGTCATTTCAGTTTCATCTTGTTTAACTTTACAGTTTTGCATAATTATGACTGTTAAAGCTCTTTGAATTATATCAAGCTCATCACGCAATCTAAGTCTTGCCATGTTTTGCCAGTGATCTTCGCTTTTATCTGATGCTAGCTGATCTCTAAACCAAACTAAACCAAACTCAGCTCCAACATGAAAATATAATTTTGCTGTTTTTACTAAATCGAAATTATATTTTACATGAAGATCAACTACATTTAAAAATATGTAAATAGCTCTATATGCAGCAAGTTCTTTACCGATCTCCCGCTTCAACCCTGCTTTTTCAAAATCAATAATCAAATTGTTTAGATATTTTTTTGTAGCTCCGCTCATAAGATCTGCAAGCATTGGCATTAATTTTATTATAGGCTTTTTAAATAAGTCCACTGTGTCTTGAATATTGTTTTGCAAATAATCACTTCTCAAAAACCATCTTGTAGACAAGTTTAATAAATGCCTCATATGAAATAATAATTCATATTGCAGTTTTGCTGGAACTTTAAAATCAAGATCATTTATTATTTTTTCGATCTTATCTGTTTGAAAAACACACGTAGAAATTAGGCAAGCTCTAATAATTTCAGAAGGTGTTGCTGCAGTTTCTGATTTTACACGGTATATATATGAAACCCCCATTTGATCAACAATAATATTGCTTAATTCTGTTGCGATTATTTCTCTACGTAGTTTATGTTTTTTTAAATATTCAGGATATTTTTTAACTAAAGTTTTAGGAAATGCATTTTCTAAAATATTCAACATAAATGGGTCTTCAGGCAGGGTTGACTTTAAAATTTCACTTTTCACATATATTTTTGTATATTCAAGTAATACTGCGATTTCAGGAGGAGTTATAGCTTGCTCTGCAGCCTTTCTTTCTATAATTTTTTTATCACCAGGTAAAAACTCAATGCTTCTATTTAGGTCTACATTCATTTCTAATTCTTTTATATAATCTTGATAAATACCTGAATAGTGTGATTGCCTTGATGTTGCGATACTTATTGCCAATGCTTGATTGTGATTTCCATGCAGAACTAAATCTACAACTTCCTGGCTCATATTTTGCAATAAGTTATTTCTTTTTTCTTCACTGAGTTTTTTATCTTGCATAACTTGATTAAGAAGAATTTTTATATTTACTTCACAATCAGAACAATCAACACCACCAGAATTATCAATGAAATCTGTAAACATATTACCGCCATTCATTGTATATTCTATTCTACCAAGCTGAGTAACACCAAGATTTCCGCCTTCAGCTATAACTTTACTTCTAACCTCACAACCATTAATGCGGCAATAATCATTAATCCTGTCCCCTACCTTATCATCAGTTTCTTCTGTTGCTTTTATATATGTGCCGATTCCACCATTATATAATAAATCAACTGGCGCTTTTAAAATAGCTTTCACCAGTTCATCAGGGGTTAGGACTTTATCTTTAATTCCTAGGCATTTTTGAATTTGAGAATTTATAGGCACACGCTTTGATTTGCGGCTAATAATTTCTCCACCTTTAGAAAGAATTTTTTTATCATAATCTTGCCATGAAGATCTTTTAAGATTAAAAACTCTTTTTCTTTCAGCATATGATTTTTTTGGATCGGGATTGGGATCTATAAAAATATCGCGATGATCGAATGCAGCAATCAATTTAATATGTTCCGAATATAACATTCCGTTACCAAAAACATCGCCACTCATATCGCCAATTGCGGCAACTGTAAAATCATCTTTTTTAATATTAATATTAAGATCAAGAAAATGTCTTTTAATTGATTCCCAAGCACCTCTTGCAGTTATACCCATTTCTTTATGGTTGTAGCCTGTTGAACCACCAGATGCAAATGCATCTCCTAACCAAAAGTTATATTCTTTAGCAATCTCATTTGCAACATCAGAAAAATTCCCAGTACCTTTGTCAGCTGCAACAACCAAGTAATAATCATAATCATCATAACAAAATACATTTTTTGGATGCACTCTTTTTTGGTTAACTATATTATCAGTTATATCAAGTAAACCTGAGATAAATGATTTATATGCAGATAAAACCTGCTCCTCTAGACTTAAACTCTCTTTTTCCAATATACTTTCATTTAAAACAAAACCTCCTTTTGCGCCTGAGGGCACTATAACTGCATTTTTAACTCTTTGCGCTTTCATTAAACCTAAAACTTCAGTTCTTAAATCTTCTCGTCTATCAGACCACCTTAGTCCACCGCGCGATACCGCTGAACTTCTTAGGTGTATACCCATAAATTTTGCTGAATATACAAATATTTCATACATTGGTCGTGGCTGTGGCAAATTTGGAATTTTTGAACTTTCAAGTTTTAAAGATAAATAATCTTTTCTTTGCTTTTTTATCAATTGATAATAGTTAGTACGCAACGTACCTTTAACTGATAAAAATAGTTGATTTAATATTTGATCTTGCTCTAAACTTTCAACACCTTCGAGTTCAGCTATAAACTCTTCTTCTAAATCATCTAAATATTTTATTTTGTCACTATTAAATTTTCTTTTAAAATACTCAACTATTTTTTTGGTAATTTGCGGGTGCTCAGATAGTGTTTCATTTATATATTGCTGGCTGTACCTGAAACCTATTTGCTGCATATATTTTACATACGCTCTTAAAACCGTTATCTCATAAAAATCTAATTCAGCACTAAAGACTAATTTATTTAGCTCATCATTTTCACCTTTCAATAAATAAGTTTTGGCAAATACTTTTTGAAAGTTTTCTTTTATTTTTTCAATATCAAGTTCAGTCTTTGCTGTAAACTCAACATTAAAGTCACTAATCCAAGCAATGGTATCATCATAGTTAAGCGCATACGGATGCTCATTTAGGGTTCTTAAATTTAAATTCTCTAATATGGGCAGTATATCTGAAAGTGGCATTGGGTTTTCATATTGAAAAAGGCGCAAGCGAAAGAAGTTTCCTAATTTTTGATCCAACCTATACAAATCAATTTCAAAAGGCTTTTCACTTGATAATTTTTCTAGGTGCTCAACATCTAAAGGCATTTTGCTAATAGGTGTATCTGCATAATAATTTGCATTAAATGCATCTTGGTATTTTTCAAAAAGCTTATTTCCAGCGGCTGCGCCAAAATGCTTTTTGAATTCTTTAGCAATATTATCTTTAGATTGATTAGTCATACTTATACCTTTTTATTATATGACTGGCCTATATGACTATTTTCTCATGAAATCTAATATTTTGGGGAATTATGAGGCTCAAATCTGGCCCTTAATGGCCTGCAGAGAACAGGCCTTGAGTAACTGTATAAATTTAAAGCTAATTATGTCTTTGCAAGCTCGCCGCGTAGGGAGTTTTTATATGAGTCAGTAATTTTCACATCTACTACTTCTCCGGCTAATTTTGCGTCACCTTTGAAGTTAACAACACGATTATTCTCAGTACGACCCGAAATCTCATTTGGATCTTTTTTAGAAGTGCCAGTTACTAGTACTTTTTCAACACCACCAACCATGTTTTCAGAGATACTCTTTGCATTTAATAAAATACGATTTTGTAAAATAGCTAATCTTTGTTTTTTGGTTTCTAATGAAACATTATCTGGTAAGTTAGCAGCAGGAGTTCCAGGACGCGCACTATAAATAAAACTAAACGATGTATCAAAACCAATATCATGAATCAAGTTCATTGTAGCTTCAAAGTCATCATCTGTTTCACCTGGAAAGCCAATTATAAAGTCTGAACTTAAACTTATATTAGGGCGAGCTTGTTTTAACCTTCTGATTTTAGATTTATATTCAAGTGAAGTGTAGCCACGCTTCATAGCGGCTAAAATTCTGTCTGAGCCACTTTGTACTGGTAAATGTAAATGATTAGCAAGCTTTGGAACATTTGCGTAAGCTTCAATTAATGAATTTGAAAAAGCGAGCGGGTGTGAAGTTGTAAATCTAATTCGTTTCACATCTTCTATAGTTGCAATATATTCAATTAACAACGCCAAGTCAGCTATTCCACCTTCATGCATAGGCCCACGATAATCATTTACATTTTGACCTAGTAAATGAACTTCACGTGCACCTTTTTCAGATAGCTTAACAACTTCAGCAAGCACATCATCAAAGGGCCTGCTTATTTCTGTGCCTCTTGTGTAAGGCACCACACAAAAACTGCAATATTTACTGCACCCTTCCATGATTGAAACATATGCACTAGGGCCATCAACCTTTGGCTCTGGCAAATTATCAAATTTTTCAATTTCAGGGAAACTTACATCAACTACTGGTTTTTTGTTTTTACGGACTTCAGATAACATATCGCCTAAACGGTGCAATGTTTGCGGGCCGAAGATCATATCAACATATGGCGCTCTTTTTAAAATTTCCGGACCTTCTTGGCTTGCAACGCAACCACCAACTCCGATAACAAGATTAGGGTTTTTCTTTTTCAAATCCCGAAAGCGCCCCAGCTCTGAAAAAACTTTTTCTTGAGCTTTTTCACGAATCGAACAGGTGTTCAACAATAACACATCGGCATCTTCGACTTTTGTTGACTCTTCTAGCTCATGAGAATCTTTTAAAACATCCACAATTTTGGATGAGTCGTATTCATTCATTTGGCAGCCGTGGGTTTTGATGTAAAGCTTACTCATATTTCACCTCATTTATTCTTGAGGCGTATAATATTCTATTGCAAAGATTTTCGCCATAGATACAATAGTAAAATGAAAATTGAACTTAATAAAAAAATTGAAAAATGTGGTTTAAATAAGATCAAACGGCATATATTTTTGTGCGCAGATCAAAATAAACCTAAGTGCTGCTCTAAAGAAGACGGACTAACTTCCTGGAACTTCCTGAAAGATCGCCTAAAAGAGCTCAATTTATCCGAACAAGGCGGCATCCACCGTACTAAAGCTAATTGCTTACGCGTATGCGGCAAGGGCCCTATTGCTGTTGTGTACCCAGAAGGTATTTGGTACCACTCTTGCAGCCCAGAAGTATTAGAGCGCATAATTCAAGAGCACCTCATTAACGACAACCCAGTGACTGACAACATTATAATCAATAATCATCATGTCAAAGACTAGAATATTTCAAAAAACCAACCTTGAAGTTGGCCAAACCATCGAACTTGATGACAAAAACTTTGGTCATGCCATCAGAGTCTTGCGACTTAAAGAAGGTGACCCACTAACAATCTTCAATGGTGAGGGTGGAGAGTTTTTAGCTAAAATCTCTCAAATTACTAAAAAAACAGCTTTTGCACAATTAACTGAGCTTTTAAAAATCAACATAGAGTCGCCATTGAATATATGGCTCGCCCAAGGAATCTCCCGTGGCGATAAAATGGACTTAACCATCCAAAAGGCCACAGAGCTTGGGGTAAAAAAAATTATCCCAATGTTTACAGAACGCTGCGGTGTAAAACTTACAGGTGAAAGACTAGATAAGAAGCTTTCGCACTGGCAATCTGTAGCAATTAGCGCTGCAGAGCAATCTGGAAGAACCAAAATCCCCGAAGTTGTAACAGCCATCGACTTTCGAAACTTTATTGAAAACGAAAAAACCTTACAAAAATATATTTTAAACCCAAAGAGCAGCACTACAACTAAATCCCTCAAAATTGACCAAAAAGACCCCATAGTCTTAGCTATAGGACCTGAAGGTGGTTTTTCAAACCAAGAAATTCAAATTGCTGAAATGCATAACTTTTTCTCACTAAGCCTGGGGCCTCGAGTATTACGCACCGAAACCGCAGGAATCGCTGCTATCCTAGCATTACAAACTATATTTGGTGACATCGGATAATTACTAGACTTGACCCCCACCCTTTGTAGCGTATAATAGCTCACCTTTTAAACCATGAGAAAATATATGGCTGATGATGCAGATATTGCAAACAATTTTATAAGTAATGCTATAGAAGCCGCGCTTTCACAAAGACAAGCAAATACAAACCAAAATGCAGCTGATATTAAATTTTGCGAAGAATGTGAAGAAGAAATTCCCTTAGCAAGGCGCGAACTTGGATTTAAACTATGTATTACTTGTGCAGAAGCAGTAGAAAGGCGCAGTTCTTTGTTTTCAACTTAATTATACCTTTAACCGTCAAGGAATGATCTTATGACATACCAAAACCCAGAAAAAAAAGTAACACTAAAAAATAATGTCGCTCAAATTATGACTCACTACTTTAATAATTTAAATGGGGAAGAGCCACAAAACTTACACGACTTTTTCTTAGAAGAAGTTGAAGAACCAATTATTGAAGTTGTAATGAAGAACACAAATAATAATCAGTCTGAAACAGCCCGCATCCTCGGAATATCTCGTGGCACCTTACGTGCTATGCTAAAAAAATACGGCATGCTATAAAACTCTGGGGTCAAGTCACATGGCGAGACTTGACCCCAAAGCAAAATACTCTTTATCATAAGCCCTTATCTAGTTGTTAAAGGGCATTGCAGCATGACGTTAAGCCAAAAAGGCATCAGTAAAGATCAATATGAAAAAATGCACCACAAGTCTCTTAATGATCCAGAGAACTTTTGGAGCGGACAAGCAGAAAAATTTATTACATGGTTTAAACGCTGGGATAAAGTAAAAGACGGTGACTTTACCAGCTTAAACTTACAGTGGTTTATTGGTGGCAAACTAAATGCATGCTACAACTGCATTGATAGACACCTAGAAAGCAACCCTAAAAAAACCGCACTAATTTTTGAGGGCAACGACCCCTCTGTTACTAAAAACATTACTTATAGTGAGCTTTACACTGAAGTTTGCAAATTTGCTAATGTTTTAAAATCAAAAGGCATAAAAAAAGGCGATAGAGTCGCAATTTACATGCCAATGATCCCTGAAGCTGCAATCGCAATGCTAGCTTGCGCCAGAATTGGTGCCGTACACACCGTAGTCTTTGCAGGATTTTCCGCAAATGCCTTACAAAACAGAATTGAAGATGCAGACTGTTCTTTAGTAATTACAGCTGATGAAAGCAGACGTGGCAACAAAACAACCCCATTGAAAAAAAATGTTGATACCGCGCTCTCTGGAATAAAAAAATCCGTAAAAGTAATCTTAATTAAAAATACTGGAGCCGATGTTTCTTTTAATAAAGACACAGACACTTGGTACCACGAAGCATATAAAGATGCAGCGCCTGAGTGCCCATGTGAAATGATGGATTCTGAAGATCCATTTTTTATTCTGTACACCTCAGGATCAACAGGAAAACCAAAAGGCATTGTACACTCTGTTGGTGGTTACCTAGTTTATGCGGCAATGACTCATAAATATATTTTTAACTATAAAAAAGAAGACATTTATTGGTGCACAGCGGATATTGGATGGATAACAGGACACACTTACAGTATTTATGGCCCACTTTGCAATGCAGCCACTAGTTTAATTTTTGAAGGTGTGCCAAATTTCCCAACCCCTGCAAGAATTTGGGAAGTTGTAGACAAACATCAAGTTAATATTTTATATACGGCACCAACAGCAATCAGAGCCTTAAGAGCAGAAGGTGATGACTGGGTAGCAAAAACCAGCAGAAAAAGCTTAAAAATATTAGGCACTGTAGGTGAACCAATAAACCCTGATGTTTGGCAATGGTATTTTGATATTGTTGGTAATAAACGCTGTTATATTGTTGACACTTGGTGGCAAACAGAAACAGGGGGTATTATATTAAGCCCAATTCCATATGCAACCACTTTAAAACCAGGTGCAGCATCCTGGCCATTTTTTGGAGTTAGCGCAAAAATTTGTGATGATGAAGGTAACGAGCTACCAAAAAACACTATGGGCAATCTAGTCATAACAACTCCATGGCCTTCCATGATGCAAACCATTTACAAAAACCGTAAAAAGTTTGCAGATAGCTATTTTGAAGTTATTAAAGGCACATACTTCACTGGTGATAATGCAAAACAAGATAATGATAATTATTTTTGGATTACCGGAAGAAATGATGATGTAATAAATATCTCGGGGCATAGAATTGGCACTGGTGAAGTTGAAAATGCTTTTTTAACTCACCCTGAAGTCTCTGAGGTTGGCATTGTATCTCAGCCTCATGAAATTAAAGGTGAGAGCCTATATGCATTTGTAATCTTAAAAAAAGATGCAAAACCAAGCAACGAGCTTGAAAAATCTATAATAGACAAAGTCAGACATGAAATAAGTGCTATCGCAACACCTGAACACATTCACTTCACCAAAGACCTACCTAAAACTAGATCTGGAAAAATCATGCGACGCTTACTTAAAAAAATTGCCAATAATAGTTTAGATAATTTAGGTGATACATCTACTCTAGCTAACCCTGAAATAGTAGATGTCCTAATAAAAGAATGTAAGGAAACAACTAATGCCAACTAAACCATTTAAATGGGATGATCCATTATTTTTCGATGAACAGCTTTCTGAAGATGAAAGAATAATTAAAGATGCAGCTTTTACCTTTGCACAAGAAAAACTGCAGCCAAATGCTATAGATGCCTTTCACAATGAAACCTTTGACAAAAATGTCATGCTAGAAATGGGAAAAGCTGGACTACTTGGAGCTACAATAGAAGGCTATGGCTGCGCTGGAGCTAATTATGTTTCATATGGCTTAATTGCAAGAGAGGTAGAGCGCGTAGACTCAGGATATCGTTCAGCTCTAAGCGTGCAATCTAGTTTAGTAATGTATCCAATTTTTGCTTATGGATCAGAAGAACAAAGAAAAAAATATTTACCTAAGCTTGCAACAGGTGAGCTCATTGGCTGTTTTGGCTTAACAGAACCTAACCACGGCTCAAACCCAAGCAACATGGATTCTCGCGCAATCAAAACTGATGGCGGTTATATTTTAAAAGGCACCAAGATGTGGATTACTAATTCACCTATCGCTGATGTCTTTATTGTTTGGGCTAAAAATGAAGAAGGCAGAATAAAGGGCTTTATTTTAGAAAAAGATATGCAAGGCTTAAGCGCACCAACCATGCATGGCAAATTAAGCATGCGAGCTTCTGTTACTGGCGAAATAATAATGGAAGATGTTTTTGTACCTAAAGAAAATGAATTACCAAATGCAGATGGCTTATCAGGACCCTTAGGTTGTTTAGATAATGCTAGATACGGCATTGCATGGGGAGTCTTAGGTGCTGCAGAATTTTGCTGGCATGCTGCAAGACAATACACTCTTGATCGAGAACAATTTGGGAAACCACTTGCTGCGAACCAATTAATACAAATGAAACTTGCTGATATGCAAACCAAAGTCACTCTTGCCCTACAAACTTGTCTTAGAGTTGGGCGCCTTAAAGACGAAGGTCGTGCAGCAACACCAATGATCTCTTTAATAAAACGTAACTCAACTTTACTAGCTCTTGATATTGCACGAGAAGCACGTGATATGCATGGTGGTAATGGCATTATGGAAGAGTATCAAGTAATAAGGCATATGCTAAATCTTGAAACTGTAAAGACATATGAAGGTACAGCCGATATTCATGCTTTGATTTTAGGGCATGCGCAGACTGGGTTGCAGGCTTTTAAATAATAACCTGAGTTTTAAGTTTTGAGACCGTAAAAGATCAGCCCATATTTGATATTAACTAAATTACAGTTGTAGCACTCCAAGATCAGCCATCCCTGGCTTCACAAATGGCGTCCTGCCATTTGAGTCGCGCCACAACTGTAATTTAGTTAATATCAAATATGGGCTGATCTTTTACTTGAGTCCTTTTTTCACTCTGCTCGAGATGAATCAAAGATACCTTGACGACTTTAAACTGCCATGCTACGGTTCTGTATGACTAAACGAGCTAAAAAACTGAAATGAAAACAACCCAATTATTATCACTTTTAAACCTCCTAACAAGCCTTACGGGCCTGTTATAGCAGCCTCTCGTTTAAAGAAGCTATAGCAGGTATCAAGATATTTACATAAAAATCAAATAATTAGCATTACTCCGGAGTTTCCATGGAATTTAAAAGATCAATAACCCCAATAGGGCTTTTATTAGCAGGCATAGGCAGCATTATAGGCTCAGGCTGGCTATTCGG
>Ga0180438_10011337_pt1 | contig 10784 bp, 6 predicted proteins | sample SS_ome_12_FD_132455 | JGI IMG/M metagenome (GOLD analysis project Ga0180438, IMG submission 132455) | Hypersaline lake sediment archaeal communities from the Salton Sea, California, USA - SS_3_D_2 metaG | ecosystem: Environmental > Aquatic > Non-marine Saline and Alkaline > Hypersaline >... | reverse complement strand
CGATGAAGCGGTGGTCTTTGTCAGTTGGCACGAGGCGAAGGCGTTTTGCGAGTGGCTGAGCGAAAAGGAGGGTTTGCCGTACCGGCTGCCGACGGAAGCCGAATGGGAATACGCCTGTCGCGCGGGGACAACGACGGCCTTTTCGACGGGTGAAACGTTGCCGGATGAATTCATAACCAACCCCGACAACAGTTGGTATCCCTGTCCGAGGCGCGGCAGAGGCAGCGCCGAGGTTGTGCCGCTGCACGTGGGCAAACGACCGCCCAATCCGTGGGGTTTGCACGACATGCACGGGAACGTCGAGGAATGGTGCGCAGACTTCTACGGTCCTTACGCTGCGGACGACCAACTCGACCCGGTTGGCCGGATTGACGGTGACTTTAAGGTGACAAGGGGCGGCAGTCACAGTACTTTTGCGTTTTACATGAGATCGGCGAACAGGTTGGGGACGCTTCCGGAAGACAAGAGCCGGTTCATCGGCTTTCGTGTTGTTCTCGGCGCCGGGCCGGAGACCATGCCGCTGCCTCCTGCGCCGCGGGCGAGGTATCAGTTAAAGGTGCGACAGGAGGTTCCGGCTGATGTGGCCAAAGGGCCTGACCCTGCCAGGCCATACTTTCGAGGACCTCGCAATTACGTGAAGATTGAGGACGGGGCGGAGGGCCCGCTGTTTGACAGGCACAATCACGACCCGGCAATCGCGGAGTGCCCGAACGGCGATCTTCTGGCAATCTGGTATACGACGGTGACCGAGAGGGGACGCGAACTCGGACTTGCTGCGAGCAGGCTGCGGCACGGGGCCGACGAGTGGGAGCGGGCCTCGGCGTTTTTCGACGCACCGGACCGAAACGACCACGGGCCGGCGCTGTGGTATGACGGTGACGGCAGGATTTATCATTTCAACGGTCTGTCCAGCGCGGCCACGTGGGGCCCTCTGGCGGTGATTATGCGAACGTCGAAAGACAACGGTGTCACCTGGTCGAGGGCACGATTGATTGTACCGGAGCACCAGAGGCGCAACCAGGTTGTCGAATCGGTCTTTCGAACGCAGGAAGGTTATATCATTCTACCCTGCGACGCCAGTCCGAGCGGCAGCGGTGGGACGGCCATCCACGTAAGTAAAGACAACGGCCTGACCTGGACCGACTATGGCGGCAGGATCGCGGGTATTCATGCAGCGGTCGCTCAGCTCAGGGACGGACGTTTGATAGCCTTCGGGCGCGGCGACGAGGTGAGCGACAGCAGACCGTGGATGTCAGCAGATATATGCGGTCCGGTGGACAACTCGGTGAGGGCGATGTCGATGAGCATCTCGGACAACATGGGTAAGAGCTGGAAGTACTACCAGAGCGTTTTTCCGCCGGTCGGCGGTGGTCAGCGCCCGGTTCTGCTGCGGTTGAAGGAAGGCGGGCTGTTTTTGGCGGCGTTTGCAAAAAAGGACGATGAAGGAAGGGCTGTTCAGCCTGTCTTTGTGACCGACGCATCGGGCAGGAAGCGGCGGGTATTCGGTCTCTTTGCCGCGGTCTCGTACGATGAGGGTAAAACCTGGCCGACGGTGCGGCTTGTTAGCGATGATGGTCCGGCGCGCGACGTCGGAACAACGAACGGCAAACGCAGCAGGTTCACCATGAGCAAGAGTACCGCTGAACCGAAGGGGTATCTTTCCGTCTGCCAGGGCCTGGATGGTGTGATTCACCTGATAAGCAGTTGGAACCACTATGCGTTTAATCTGAAGTGGCTCGAGACAGCGCCTGCGGCTTTGGACCGATAGGATTTTACAGCACGCCGGTGATACCCAGACGGACGGGCGTATGCGAACTGCTGCCGCCTAAATAGGGCGTCAGGGCCTAAACCCGACAATTAATTGTTTACAGGTTATGCCGTGAGGCCAATGATTTTGAATATTTTTTGTAATTCAATCCGGATATTTTTGTAACGGGTGTCAAGCGTACAACATTTTTGGGGATTCCGCCCGAAGGGGAGATTTGAAACAACACGCTCCAGGTCACATCGGGGCCAGCCGCTGAAGTTACGCTTCACTCAAGTTTAAGAGGGTCTTGGCATATGCGAAGACAAGGGCCGGCAATAAACTGGCCCTAGCATACGATCCTTAAAAGATATCACCTCAAATGTGAGAGGACGAAGCAAAAAACAGTTATTCGTCCGCCTCCATCAAAATACGGAAGCCTATAGTGGCGGCACGGTAATCCAGAAAACTTGAATCACGTCTATCGCAGTTGCAGAAACGCCCATTCCAACACCAAGCCCCCCCGCGGACAACACGCAATATGGCACCGTCGGAGCCGGGCGGGTCAACCATCCAACTTCTTTCATAGTACTCGCGGTCATACACATCACTGCACCACTCTTGCACATTACCATGCATATCATACAAACCAAATGCATTTGGCCTTTTCTGCCGCACCGGGTGCGTTCTCCAATTGCTATTCTGACAGTGCCAAGCGTACTCATCAAGATTGCAAGGGTCATCACCGAAGCAGAACCTGCTCTGGCTGCCGGCACGGCAGGCATATTCCCACTCGGCCTCTGTGGGCAGGCGATAACGCTTGCCTTTCATGCGGCTGAGCTTCTCACAGAATGCGACCGCATCGCGCCATGAAACAGTATCCACGGGCAAATCATCGCCTTCGAAATGGCTGGGGTTTGTGCCCATAACCCGCTTCCACTGCGCCTGTGTTACCTCCGTTACGCCCATGTAAAAAGCTCTTGATATCCGCACCCTCCGTTCTGGAAATGTACCCGCACGCCCATAATCTTTGTCGATCAACGGCGTACCCATGATAAACTCGCCGGGAGGTATGCAGACAAAGTCAATATCCACTTCCGGCGCAAAAGCGAAGGCTGAAAAGCGAGCTATTGCAAGAGCCAGCAGAATCACGACCACGAGAAGACGCAAGCGTCTTCTCCGCAAGCTCAGACTGGTCCCGGCATTGCCACCGCGCAGACCAACCCTGGAAGTTACAGGCTTGACCCACTTTCCCTCGCGGATTTTCCTTTGTGCGTAGCGCGCCAAGAAAAACGAAATAGCAAAACAGGCAACCAAAACGACAAAATAGCACTTCCACATCGCACAAATCGCCGGATACTGAATAAAATCTCTTAAGGGCCAATGCTTGATAATCATGCCCAGGCCAGCCAATAAACTGAACGGAAGACGCAGCGGCGCGAGCAGGAAATGCGTTGCGTGGAAGTTGAACTCCTTCCAGCGGTGGGAATCGACGTACCAAAATATCGGCATCGTAAGATAGGCCGAGAGCACATATACCGACAGCACAAATCCCCACGGCGAAAGCAGTAAACGCAACGGCCATACCAGTCTTGGTGGGTGCTGCTCAGGGGTGATTTCTTCCCATCCTTGTTCGAGTGCGTATATCCGGTCACTATACCTTCTTAGCCGGGCCCGAACGACCAGAAGCAGCACAATGTAGGTCCCGCAAAGCAGGACGACCCCAGTCAGTGGGGCCTCCATCCAGCCGGGAAGTGATAAAGCCATCAAATTGGCCAGTACCCCGAGGATTATAATGCAAGGAACATAAACCGGAGCTGCGATCAACTTATAGAGGTCCCGCAACGCTTCGGCAGCATAAGTTGGCGGGCCGATCATGAGTAGAATCAGCATAACCAGCCAACTGGCCAATACGTGTGAAAGGAAGACCCGCCAGCGGTCCGGGCGGGTGAGCAGGTTTTTCAAGAATCCTATTCTCATTATCGCCCCAAACGGTCAAACGAATGCGTCGGCGAATATATTCTCCAGCGGTGTAATGAATTAGAGTTGAGCTGAATGGTAAGCACACGGACCCTTTCGGTCAAGTACTCTGCGGCTTAATAATTGTCCCAGGGATTGTTGTGGAATTGCCAGGAATCGCACCACAACCGTTAGGACAATTACGGTTATACTTTACGGTTACTCAGTATGCAATATATCTGTTTCTGCTGCCCTATTGCCTTTGTGAGCCGCGCGTAGAAACACGCTTTACGAGATGGTTTTTTGCGGTTGATGGGCCGTCCGCCGACAGTGTTATGTTCCCGGGTGTGGCGGTGCGGTCACATCTTCGAATTTTCGGCCGGCGACGGCGGCGTTCTCAGGGAGGACACAGACCGACATTAATCAGATGCGGATATGACAGAGGACGGCGAGAGCCCAGAGCAGGTCGTGCTTTTTGGATACCTTTGTCTCGTATTTTTCGTTGATTGGTATCAGATGGACGGATTCTTCGGTCATTCTGATGAGCTTGCATGTAACTCCTATCTGGTTTGCCAGACGGGCAATTCCGATCTGGCCCTGGACCGCCGGAATCGAGGGACTCACTATCACAATGTCGCCGTCATTTATTCTTGGGGACATGCTGTCCCCGTCAGTATGCAGGGCGAAACTATCGGGAAACAGGTTGTGAATTTCCTCGGACTCAACAAACTCCACTATTTCCTCTGCATGGTCGCCGCCCACGCGGATAAGGCTGACTTCGGCGGCGCTAAGGCCTTCGAGCACTACGCTGGCCTTCAGGTCTACAGACACCTTGCCGCCGCGTGCACCGACAATCGCCTTGCCGATGTGTCTCTTGACCAGGTCGTCAAGTTCGGTTACTGCCTGCTTGGGTTCAGGAAGAAAAGTCTGGTTCCAGAAATGCAGTATGCCGGCGGCTGTTCTACCGAGCACAGGTATCCAACCTGGCTGACGGATAGCAGGAGGAGGGGGCGCAGGTCTCAAGTGGCGCTCCAGCCCTTGCTTTTCGCTTAACAGTTCAACAAAGGCCGAGACCGGAGCCGCCAACTCCGGTTTGTCTTTGAGAAGTACGTCCAATTTTCGTAAAAGCGAATTATGTGCGTCTGGAGGCAAATCTTTTTCACTTTTGGCACCGGTGAGGAGCCAGTCCAGGTCCGCGCCGGTTGTATCGCGGATTTTCAGGAGAACCTCGATTGGCGGGACCCTGTTTTTTTCGTAATAACTGTAGGTTGAAGGACTTAGCCCCAGTGCATGGGCGAACGTGCTCTTGCCCCTTTCCCCTGAATACTGGCGTCGCAGGTATCGAACACGCTCGATTATTGCTTTTTCGTCAAAAACATTCATAGTGCATTTCGCATATGCGAACATAGGCCGTGCATTCTGCGCAATTGCGTTATAATTCACGTTCTTGCGGATGGCCGGTAAAGCTCAACGGGAGCTTAAACACAAAACTGAATCTCGTCAATAAGGAATTAAAAAGAAACGGCAAGAACTGAAGGAAAACCAACGGCGCGAAAGAAATCAACAAAAGCAGCGACCAAGGTCAGTGACAGGCAGAAACGGGCAAGTGAGTATTTAAGGCATCTTGTGGAACTGCACAAGCTGCAGGGAGTGCTCCTGGGAAAACTGAGCAAGGAGGTTTGACATAACGCGTAATAGTCTGTGCGGACAGAAGCCATGAATGGTCATTGCGACGACGGCGGAATGGAGTGAATCGAAACCTGACAACGCCTTTTCATTGGGGACCCGGCAGCGACCGTACAACGGCAAGGCTGCAAACTGATGCAGTGAGAAGAAAGCGGCTTGTGCAGGCAGAAGGAATTTTGCTTGTGGCGTCGCGTTGGTGTTGTGGTTTGTGCTTGGGATTTTGCGAAGGGCCGTCACCCTGAGCCTGTAGCGTCGGTGAGCGCGGGCCTTTCGGTTTGTTCAAGCTCTTCGAGAAAACGATAGAGCGTGGCACGCGAAACGCCAAGACGCCGCGCCGCCTCGACCTTGTTCGCCCCCGTCTCGGCCAAGACGCGATGTACCAGTTCAGCGTTAAGTTTGCGTCGGCGGCGTCTGGTCGTTGGGGGAGGTGATGGGGCATCAGTGGAGACAACATTTGCCGGGAAATGTTCCGGGAGAAGCACATTTTCTCTGCACTTTATCAGCGCGTATCGAAGCGCGTTTTCAAGTTCGCGGACATTTCCGGGCCAGTCATAATCGACCAACATGTCAATTGCCTCGGAGGATAACGTCACATCGTTGCGACCAGCTTCGGCGAGTGCTTTTTTCAGAAGATGCTCGGCAAGCAGGGGTATATCGGTGCGTCGCTGACAAAGGGGGGGCAGATAAACGGGGACTACGCACAATCGATAAAACAAATCCTCACGAAATCGGCCTGCGGCAACTTCCTCCATAAGGTTCTTATTGGTCGCACTTATGATTCGAACGTCGACTTTTATCGTCTCCTCGCCGCCGACGCGTTGAAAAGTGCCTTCCTGGAGCACGCGGAGAAGCTTGACCTGGACGGTGGCGGGCAGCTCGCCGATCTCATCGAGAAAAATAGTCCCGCGGTCGGCAAGCTCGAAGCGCCCCTTTCTGTCGTGGACGGCGCCCGTAAAGGCGCCTTTGACGTGTCCGAAAAGCTCGCTTTCAAGGACGCCCTCGGGCAGGGCGCCACAGTTGACGGCGACAAAGGGCATGTCACTATGTGTCCCTTCATTGTGGATGGCCGCCGCCACCAGCTCTTTGCCGGTCCCGCTTTGTCCCTGGAGAAGCACCGGGACACGTGAGTTGGCAACATCCCTGATCGTATCGAACAGCTCAAGCATTTTCGGGTCACGTCCTACGATGCCCGCAAAGCTCTGCTCGGTCTTGAGGCGCCGGCGAAGCCGGGTCAGTTCGGTGATATCGACGAATGAAAATACCATACACAGCGGTTCATCGGCGTCGTCGGGCTGTTTTACGATAAACGCCGAAAGCTGGAGGTTAAGTTCGCCGCCATCACCCTTGCCGCCGGTGGTTTTACCCAGCCACCTGCCGCTCGTAACGACAGCCTTTTTAATGGCTGATATTTCGGACGGCTTGTCCCAGAACTCGTCGATACTTTTACCAATTGTCTTTTCATGGTCTCCACATTTCCACAGTTCAAGGAACGCGTGATTGACATAAGTGACGCATCCAGCCATGTCCGTGATGGCCACGGCATTAACCGAGGATTCGATTATCCTGTCTTCGATCCACAGTGCCTCCTGGATCTGCTTTCGCTCGATGGCATATCGAAGTGACCTGCGTATTGTCTCGGCATTTACGTTCCATTTGACGAGGTAGTCCTGCGCACCGTTGTGCACGGCCTGGAGCGACAGCTCTTCATCGTCCCGGCTTGAAAGAACTACAATCGGGACCCGCGCCGCCTGCGAGCGCACCGTCGTAAACGTCCCAAGTCCAAAGCTGTCAGGAAGCCCCAGGTCAAGCATAACAGCGTCGAAATAACTCTCTTCGAGCTTTTTAAGCCCTTCCGACAACCGCTCGGCGCATTCGACGGAAAACGGACCGTCCCTCTCGCCGCTCAGCATCTCGATGATCAACTGCTGGTCCACGGGACTATCTTCTATCACCAGGACTTTGATCTTCTCATGCTCCATTTCCACACCGGTGTATGTCTTATAACCTTCAGACAGGACCGCAGGCTGTCTATACGCAACGCCACATAAGCAATATCGGTGAAAGCAAACCCGCACTTTTGGACCAAACCAAGTGAGCGGGGCCTTCGCCGGCGAAGCGCTACGCCCGGTAGCTGAAGGCACTGTATGACGTGCGTTCTGGCCTATTCGGAGTGTTCAAATAACTTCAAAGCTGTTTTATAGGACGACTGTCTTGCTTTCAGGGCGGCTTGGTTTCTCTAACCGACGATTATATCTTCAAGCCGCCGCTTCGGGACGTGGTGGGCGCCTTCACTGTCGCGCCAGTATCTTATATCGCCGCTGTCACCGACAGTGTCGATCACCACTTTTTCTTTCGGCTTACCGAGGGCGATAACGAGAAGTATCTCATAAGCCGACGGTATGCCGAGCGCCTCAGCCAGCTCTGCCCTCTCAATCGAAGCGATAATACATCCACCGAGGCCTTTTTCAGCCGCCCCAAGCAGAATACTCTGTGCCGCTATCCCCTGGTCACAGGCGCTGCAAGGGCCCTGTTTGGTCTCAGCGAGCATAATGATGTATGCCGAAGGCCTCTCACCCTCGCTCGGCCCGGCCCAGTCCTTCAGATAACCCGCCCATCCGAGATGCGGAAATATCAGTGCGTTTTTGCTCGCCTCACAAGACAGAATATACCTAATCGGTTGCAGGTTAGCCGCCGATGGCGACAATCGCGCCAACTCAACAAGCTCAATCAAAACACTGCGCTCTATGCTCACGGCCTCATGAAACCGGCGATAACTGCGGGTGCTAAGTATCAAGTCCCTGATCATTTCCAGACTCCCTGCCTGACCTTCAATTTTGCAGAGTTCATTCCGTGTCAGATTTTGGCGATTGGTGTCCGACCATTGTCATAAACCGCCTTCGCCAGGGTCGTCAGCGTGTTGACACCTCCTTCGGAAACGTCCTCGGAAACTCCGACAACAAAACGATCACCAGGTGCGGCCTGGTGCAGAATTTCAACCGCCGCCTTTTTCACCTCTTTCGCTCCTCGCAGATGTATCGAGGAAGGAAAGTTGATCTGGATGGTCTTTTCCGGCCAGAACCTCCGCGCCTCGGCAAGCGGCAGGTCGCAGTCCGGCGGCGGCGTAAACGACTCTATCAGGTCCAGCGAGGTCTTTGCAATTTGTTCGGCAAGAATCTTGTTCTTGTCGTCGAGATGGGCGCCGGCTAGTTTGCCCCGGCTATGCAGAAGCTCACATGCCTGCTCGATGTATGGAACGTGGTATTTCTCGAAACGCTCAGGCCCGGTTACATAAGGAATAACGTTGCCCTCGATGATAACAAACATCGCCGGTGAATCCGCCACCAGTTCAAGCCTTTTGCGGCGGTCTTCGGCAATAACCTGACATAACTCCAGCAGCCTGTGGCGCCGGTCGGCCCATTCCACGCAGAAGGTCGCGACACCCATGTACCTGCAAATCAAATCCTGTATCGGTGTGTATATTGTCTCCGGTCGGGCCGCCGATTGACCGTCGTACTGACCGTCAGCCTCGCGAAATTTGTCGTAGCATGGTGTGTAAACCTTGCTGTGGATAAACGCCTCGAGCGCATCGTAATCGGCGGGATCGGCAAAGGGCATCTGCTCTATCCAGACGCTGCTCTGGCAAAATCTCAGTGTGCTCGACAGCGTGCCGGCTGATGTGTGATAAATCTTGCGCTGCCTTGTGCAGCCGGCTACAGTCTCGAGCGGCTCGGTTTCTATTTCGACACCGGGCGTGCTCAACTGATAAACAGTCGACTTGTTGACGATGCACGCCTGCAACTCCAGAAGTCTTTCATTCAGCCTGCCGCCCGGCAGCTTGTTGTTCCAGATAACAAAAGGAACACAGTCCGGCATCTTGCCAGCCAAAGCCGCAAAAAAACGCTCACGCGGATTCATCGATTCGGCTCTCATTAATTGCACACATACAAGTCATTTACATATACATTTTCGAACATGCCGGTCTTTGAGCCACCGGCTTTACCTTTCTCTCCAGCCTCCAAGCCATTATTGTAAAACCGGCAGCGTGGAAGCTCAAGTTCGTTTTTGACCCCAAAAAACTTGCAAGCACTCGATAATTTTGACAGAATCAGGATTCGTTTACGTTGACGAGGCAGGCAGCGACCGGTTTTTCACGGATTAGAATCAATATGAGGTGGTTTATGCAGCAGAGCGACGAAAGAAAACCACGGCAATTGCGGTATTATATCGCACTGAGCGCACCGCCCACGCGGAGACCGGCCGACGGTTCCGAACCGTTTATGCGGCCCGAGGCGGGGTTCAACCCATCCTGGTTCCGCAAATACTGCGGGATTGACTTCTCGCAGCGTTGGCATCAGGACCCGAAATACCGGCTTGAATGCCACGCAAAAATGAGCGATGAGATAAACCGCAGATTTGACGGCCGCGACATCGGCGGCGTCAATGATAGTGGGCCGCCCGACCTGTTGACCGGTCTTTACGGCAGCGCACCGGTTCCGGCGATGTTCGGCCGGCAGATAAAGTATTTCCCTGACAAGTGGCCTGCACCGCACGGAGAGCACCTGACCGACGACCAGGCCGACGCCCTCACGCCCGTAGACCTCAAGAACAACGAGTTCTTCCAGGGGATTTTCGGTCAGCTTGACAAAATCAAGGAGCTGACGGGTACCGCCACCGGTTTTCTTAACTGGCAGGGTGTTTTGAACACGTCCTTTCGACTGCGCGGCGAGAAAATCTTTATGGATTTGTTCGACTCACCTGAGCGGGCGCATCATATTTTCGACTGTGTTGCAACGACGATGATTGAGGGCATAAAGATGCTGCTCGAGCGACAGAGACAACACGGGGCCGAGTACACCTTCGCCACTATTTCGAACTGTGTAGTCAACATGATAAGCGCCGAGCATTACCGCGAGCACTTGTTGCCCTGCGATTTGAAAATCCGCGCCGAATTCAGAGACTTCGGCATTCACAACTGCGCCTGGGTCGTTGACCCTTACATGGAAGCGTATGCAACCGTGCCGGGCCTGGGCTACATCGACATGGGTATAACAAGCGACCTTGTCAAGGCCAAACGTCTTTTCCCTGACGCGCGCAGGAACATCCTTTACACATCGATGGATTTGGCCAACAAGTCGGAACCCGAAATTCGCGAAGATTTCGAGAAAATCGCTACGCAGCTTGCACCTTGCGACGTCGGCCTTCCTGATATAGAGGTCGATGTCCCCGACGAGCGAATAATCCTTGCTATGGACCTTTGCGAAGAGATGTCTCGGAAATACGGGAATTGAAAATGATTTACAGTACCTTGGGAAAGACCGGTCTGAACGTCTCGATTATCGGATTCGGGGCCTCACCGCTCGGCGCCGAGTTCGGCGCGATTGACCCGGAAGAAGGT
>Ga0180438_10011334_pt1 | contig 10785 bp, 6 predicted proteins | sample SS_ome_12_FD_132455 | JGI IMG/M metagenome (GOLD analysis project Ga0180438, IMG submission 132455) | Hypersaline lake sediment archaeal communities from the Salton Sea, California, USA - SS_3_D_2 metaG | ecosystem: Environmental > Aquatic > Non-marine Saline and Alkaline > Hypersaline >... | reverse complement strand
GTGTGCGTGCTGCTCGGGCTTGGGGCGGCATTTGCGCGCGCGGGGGCCTTTCAGCGGCGCGTAGGTTGGTACGCGGGTACGGCGTTCTTGGCGGCGGCGCCGTGGCTGTTGCGTAGTGCGTTCCTTGTGGGAAATCCTGTGTATCCTTTCTTGACCCAGGTGTTTTCGGACGGCGGCATACCGGACTCGGACATCACAGCCTTGGGTGCACACGACACGATCGGGGTCGTTGGGCTCAAGTCCTTCCTAATGTTTCCCTGGGACATCGTCATGCGGCCTGAGCTATATGACGGCTGGTCGAAGTCGCCCGGAGGCCTTGTGTTGGTTCTGGGCCTTCCGGGACTGGTCGTGGGCGGGAAACGCGCGGGCTGGCTGGGCGCGTTCAGCATCGGCGGGGGCGCGTGCTTCTTTTTCTTTCAACGGTTTGCGCGCTACATGTTGCCCTTTTTCGTCCCGATGATGGTCGTGGCGGCCGTTGCGGCCGTTCGCCTAAAACCGTTGCGGGTTCCCGTTTCAGCCCTGCTGCTGATTACGTTTCTCTACGGCCTGGGCCTCGATGCCGCGGCCGCCCACTTCAAATTCCCGGCGGCGTTCGGATGCGAATCGCGCGACGCCTATCTCGAGCGGCGCGTCGAACGCTACGCGGCGTTCCAATGGGCAAACGGGCACATTGACCCTGCCGGCGGGGCCGTGTTGACGCTCGATCCGCGCAGCTATTACCTTAACGTACCGACCTACCAGAATTTCTTTGCGCTGCTCGAGATCCGCGACCTGCCCCTGCGGACGCAACTTGCGTGGCTCCAACGCCGCAACATCACGCATCTCTTTCTGCCAGTCGCCTATATCGAGGAATCGCCTAAGTATCGTGAATGGCGGTTGACCACGCTCGTCGAGAGGTGGCGCGCGGATCGCCGACACTTCAACCGCCTCAAGCGCTTCGAGTTGCCTCGGCCACAGGGTGAAGGTGTGGAATGTGTGGAAATCTATGCGATTGACTATTCGGATGGGTCCGAATAGCGTTACGCGGGTCGGTATGAAAGTAGTTCCTGTTGCGGAAAAGGAAATTTGCGAGACGTAAGGAGTTCCGAGGCGCAAGGGAGAGCGATGGACATGTCGGTACGTAGCACCTTGGCGCGGAACACGGCGTTTAACGCCGCGGGCCGGCTTTGGGAAGCCGTTGTCGGTTTGGTGCTCGTGCCCTATATCTGGAGCTTTGTTGGGGAATCGGGTTGGGGACTTTGGGCGCTGGTGAGTTTCTTCACGGGCTATGTCGCCCTTTTTGACTTTGGCGTGTCGAGCGGATTTGCCAAGTACGTTGCCGAGCACGCCGCCCGCAAGGAACACGACGCGATATCGTCGGTGGTCAGCACCGGCTTTTTCTTCTATCTCGGACTGGGCGCGCTGCTTGTGGCGGTAGGATGGCCGTGCGTCAATGGCTTGATACGGCTCACCGTGGAAGTCATGAGCCGGCTCTATCCGGATCGCGCCGACGCAATCCGGACTGCCCCTTCCGTAAGCACGATCCGATTCCTTTTCCGGTGGGGGCTCGTGCTTTTTGCCGTGTCTAATTGCGTGGCGCCGTTTACAGCGATCCAGACGGGACTCCAACGTATGGGCGTCACGAACCTGCTCAGCTTTGCGGCCTCGCTCGTGAAGATCGTAACGACTGTCCTGTTCTTGAAACTGGGGATGGGTGTTCGCGGGCTGATGTACGCAAACGCGATCGTGCTGGCTGCGTTCGGGCTATCGAGCTGTATCGCGGCGTTCGTGCTGGCGCCGGGACTGCGCGTTTCGCCATGGCGGATGCGGCGGCGCATTTTCGGCAAGCTGTTCGGGTTTGGGTGGCGGACGCAGGTGTCGAAGTTGTCCAATCTCGTCATGTTCCAGACGGACAAGGCCGTAGTCGGCCTCGCGTTCGCGAACTGGGGGCTTATCGCGTTGTACGACATCGGCGTGATGGCCGCCAACAAGATGCGTCAGATACCCGTGCTGCTTCTAGGGGCCTTGATTCCCGCGGCGTCCGATCTGGACGCGCGGGGCGAGCACGATCGGTTGCGCCGACTGTATCTCCTTTCATCGAAATACGTCGCCGCAGTGACCGTTCCGTTGGCGGCCTTTGTGATGGGAGCCGCTGGGCCACTGATGCGGACGTGGATGGGTACGGAGCGGGATTATGCCGTGGCCACGTGGGTGCTGCGCATCATGGCGTTCGGGTACGTGGCGAATATCGTGCCCGGCGCGGGGGTCAGCGTCGTTCTGGGGAAAGGCCGCGCCGATCTGCAGATGAAGGCGGGCTTGATTTCTATGGTAAGCAACATCGCGCTCACAATCGTATTGTACTTTGCGATAGGCTTCTGGGGCATCCCGATTGCCACGGCGGCGTCGATGTTTATTTCGTGGCTATGGTTTACGCGGGCCGTGGCCCCCGTGATCGGCGTGGGCGCGGTCACGTTCTTCCGCGCGTGCGCGTTGTGGCCGGCGCTTGCCGTCCTGCCTGGCTTTGTTGCGTGTGCGTGCACCGACGTGTTCGGCGCAGGTATCGGTGGCCGTGTGCCGAACGCCGGAGTTGTCCTGTTTGGGGGCGTCGTCCTGGCCGGGTCATATCTCCTGCTTATCCGCCTCACGCCGTTTCTGGACGCGTTTGACGTCGCCTTCCTCGAGGATACGCTGCGCCTCAAGCATATCCCAGGGTTCCGGACGTGGACACGGAGGATGCGGGGTGTTTGAGAGACTGGGGAAATGCTTACGGGCATATGCTGAGAAGGATGGGCGGGGGTATCCCGACTGGGCGGTGCGTTACATGCCGATTGTGCGCCGCCTGGCCGGCCGAGATCTGGGGGGCGAGCGGATCCTCGAGATCGGCGCCAACGAGAACGGGTTCGCGCGATTTGCAGGAGCCCGAACGATTGCCGTGGACAGAGCCCTTGCGCATCTCGGCGCGGCGCGTGCCGCCCAAAACGTCTTGCCGGTGATGGCCGACGCTGCCGCCCTCCCGTTCGGCGAAGGGCGCATCGGCTTATGCGTGTGCGTGGACACGTTCGAGCATCTTACACCCGATGCTCGGAACGCGGCCGCAGAGGAGATTGCCCGCGTACTCCATAGTAAGGGTACGGGGGTCGTTGCTTTTCCAACTGGGGCGGCATCGTCAGAGGCCGAGCGCCTCATCGCAGACGATTACGCTTCGCTCACCGGAGAAAGGCTCCATTGGCTTGACGAGCATGCGGCGGTGGGGTTGCCCGATGCCGAAACGGTGGCCAACGAACTTGAGCGCCATTTGGCGCATACCCATCGTATCACGACGCGCGCAAATGCTACACTGTGGGTGTGGAAACGGATGTGGCGGATACTCATGTGCGCGTGGCCGGGCCGGGGAAACGCCCTTTTCCAAGCCCTCCTTCGTCTGCTGACGCCGCTGCTCAGCCGTATCCACGCCGGTACATGCTACCGCGTGGTCTTCTGGATCGAACCAAGAGAACCGTAACGCCTTCTTTCTTCTTTTGGGGAAAAAGGAAGAGGCAAAGAAGAGCCATGCGCGCTTAGAGTTCTGAGATGACGACACGCTGCATTTCTGTAGTCATACCGACTTGGAACGGGAAAAATCTGCTCATCGAGTGTCTGAAGTCGCTGGACGCACAAGTTTTTCCCGAGTGTGAGATCGTCGTAGTGGATGACGGATCGACGGACGGGACCGCGGAATTCATTTTAGACAGCCGCGAGTTGGACAACGTGACGTTGGTGGCGCTGCCCGAGAACAGCGGCTTCTGCGCGGCAGTGAACGCGGGTCTCAAACGCACCCACTCCGAACTGATTCTCGTCTTGAACAACGACATGACGCTCGAGCCGGACTTCGTCGCGAAACTCGTCAGAGCGGCCGACACAAGCGATGCGGATATGTTTGCGCCGCTTGTGTTGTGGCGCGACGATCCAAGCACCATCTACAGCGCCGGCGACCGTCAGTTGGTAAATGGCCGTCCCGAGAGCATCGGATTTCGTTGTCCGCTCGATGGGTTCGCGTTTCCGGACGCGATCTTCGGGGTCTCGGCGGGCGCGGCCTTGTACCGGCGCGACGTATTCGCGTGTGTGAACCTGTTGGACGAATCGTTTGTCGCGTATTTCGAGGACAGCGACTTGAGTTTCCGGGCGCGATTGGCCGGACTTCGCGCCGAATTCGTGCGCGACGCTGTAGCCTATCACGTCGGTTCGGCGAGTCTGAGCGACCGGACTTGGTGGCGCGCGCGTCAATGCTACCGGAACCACGCGCTATTGGTGGTTAAGAACATGCCAGCACGGTTGTTGCTGCGCCACGGCCGCGCGATTTTGGCCGAGCGCTGGCACCAGATGGGTCGTTTGTTCTCGGCGGCGCGCGCCGAGTTCGGCGCGGCTCGCGCAGCCGCCGTGACGCTCGAGGCCTGCGGGTCGATGCTCCGGGCGCTGCCGCACGCACTCCGTGAGCGGCGGCGCATCCAGAAGTCGCGCGCAATCGATATCGAGGAGCTGGACGCATTACTGACAAAGGACGCTTACACGTGACGCCTCGAACACGCCGCACGCCGAAATGGGTCTGGGTAGTGGCGATCAGTCTGGCAAGCATTGCACCGGCCACGCATATCTGGATCGCCTATTTCCCGCCGGAAGGCGCGGTTCCGACAGGATTTCACATCGCCGACTTGTCGGTTTTCCTTCAGTGTATGCGGATGTTCGAGACGGGGTTCGCGACGCCCTACGCCACCTGCAAATCGGAGTACGGCGAGCGCCATCCCAGCTTTTTCCCCTTGACGTATTTGTGGATGTATGGCGCCTTCGGCGCCATCGGAGGCCTGTTCGGTTTCGACGACTTCGTCTTTCTTGGTTTCGCTAATGGTCTGGGCGCGTTCTTCTTGTTGTATGCAACGTATCGTCTTCTTCGGGAGCTTGTGCCGCCGCAGGCCGGTCGCGCCTTTCTGTTGTTCTCGCTGAGCGGCGGCCTGGGGGGCGTCCTTTTCGCGATCACGGGGGCCTTTGGCATGCACGATGCGGCGGGATTCGAAGCGTACTTCCAGCGTTACGCGCAGTTGGAGCTTATCGAGGGGCCGTTTGTCCTTCCGAACACGTTCACGCCGCGGCTCTACTACGTTCTACCGTTGGCCCTGTGCACGACGGCCCTTCTGTTGTTTCTGAAAGGGGTTCGGCTTGAGAGCCGGCGGCTTCTTGCGGTTTTTGCAGCGCCCTTGTTCGTCGGCACGTTCATAAACTTCCGCGTGGGCGCGTTCGCGTTTGGAGTGGCGGCATTTTACCTATTGGAACAGCGGGCGCGGGGTCCGGCCAGCCGGCTTCGTCTCGGCATTCTGTTTCTGGCGCCGGTGTTTGCCGGCTGGGCGGCGGCGTGGGGTCTTCTGCTGATGAGTCCGAACGTGATTGACAACCAACTCACGACTGGCCGCGTGGCTATGTGGGTGACCCCTTTTGTCAGCGTGGCTTTGTTTCATCTTCTGCTGGCGTCGCGAGAGACAGTCCGGCTTGTTCGCGGGCTCTCTCCTCTGGGCCGGCTCTGCGCATTCACTACGATAGGTTATCTTTCGGCGTTCGCCGTGCTCTTCTGCGGGTACCAAATCTACCACGGCAATATTCTCATCGCGCGAGACGGGGCCGTGGCTAACGTGATTTCCGACTGGGCGCTGGTCGGCGCGCTGGCGGGCGGCGTTTGCGCGTTGAAGGCCCGTTCACATACGACGCAGACATCGGAGGAGCACGGTTGGGTTGTCTTGTGGTTGCTAACGTTTCTGGCCGTATCAATTTCGGCCTTTGGGAACGGCTGGTTCCTTCGATTTGGGCCGCAACGCGTTAGCATCTTTTTGTGGCTACCGCTCTGCGTGTTATCGGCTTTGGCGCTGCATCGACTGGCAGTCACACGACCCGGAGCAGCGCGCGCCGCAACAGCCATCATGGTGTGTTGCGGCGTCGTCTCGATCGTCGTGGCTTCGTTGTATTTTCAAGGCCCGCTGGGGTATCGGTTTGGGCCGGGGCCGTTCGCACGCATCCATAACGAGATGATGAATGAAGCCGATGCGCGCGCCATGGAGGCCATCGGCGAGGGCACGGTGTTGGCGCCGATACCTGCAAGCGACGTTGTGGCGTATCAGCGCGGAAATCCGGTGGTATTCGGCCTCGGAACCTACAACCTCTCGAAGGAACCGTACGTCCCACTCGAGGCGCGCGTGATGCGTTTCTTTGCGGACAACACCTCGGCGGATTCCCGGCGCGATTTCGTTGAAGAGTGGTGTGTGGATTACGTGTACTGTCCTGATACGTGGCCCGTTTCGGAAAAAGCCGTCGCTCAACTTCGTGAAACGCCGTGGCTGATCGAGACGGCCGCAGCGGGTAAAGCCGCGGTGTTCAAGGTAGTGCTGGAATGACGAGCCCGTTCCGATCGATACCCGCATGGGTATGGTGCGTCGCGGCCTTAATGGCCGCCTATCAGCCGGTCTCTTATGTCTGGATCGCGCACTTTCCGCCTGCGGGAACTGTGGCAACCGGCCTGCGGGAGCGCGACTCCGCGGTGTATTTGCAGTGTATGCACACGTTCGATCCGGGTTTCGAGTCGCCGTATGTTACTTGCCGGGCATCGTCGGACACGTTCATCTTTGGGATGTTTCCGGCCATCTACGGCGTTTTGGGCATCGGGGCCCGGCTGACGGGGATGGGGGACGGGCTAGCGCTGGCACTCGTTAACGGACTTGGCACGGCGGCGTATCTTCTGGCTGTATACGTGTTCTTGCGCGTGGCGGCGCGGAAGCAGGCGACCCTTGCTTTTGCGCTGTTTTCGCTGAGTGGCGGCCTGGGCGGGATCGTTTATGTGGGCACCGGACTACTCGGCTTCCATAGGGCGCCGGGGTTCGAGGATTTTTTGAGGCGGTTTGCCATGTACGAGTTGCTGGAAGGGCCGCGACTCCTGCCCGTCCTTCACCAGACGCGCATGTACTATACGGTTCCGTTGGCGCTGTGTCTGGGCGCTTTGGCGGCATTCATTGCGGTCTTGAGCTCGACTCCGACGCGAAAACGCATTGTGCTCGCGGCGGGCGTGTTCTTGTTTGGCGCATTCATGAATGTCCGCGTGGGCCTGTTTGTCCTTGGCATCGGGGCCTTCTACGTTTGGGTTCACGGAACCAGGGAAACGCCGCGTTCGTTGCGCAAGACGGCGGTGTTTTTCGCCGCCGGCATCCTCGGCGGGCTGATGGGTTGGGCATTGTTCCGCACCCGGAGCGTGGTTACGCAGAACCTCCTGCATGTCGGCAACATGGCCATGTGGGTATCGCCCTTCGTTACGGCCGCCGTTTTTCACCTTGTGCTGATTCCCAAAGCGTTGAAAGACAGCATTCAAGGGCTGCCACGGACTGCACGGGTGCTGGTGTGTGCTGGATTGGGCTACATCGCCGTGTTTGTGTGTTTGTTCGTGGTATATCAAGCGTACTACGGGAATCTTCTGGTGGCGCGCGACGCTGCCGTCGCCGTGCGCATTTCCGACTGGGCGCTCATCGGCGCGCTTACCGGGGCGGCCTACGCCCTTGTGCGGTGGCGTCGTGACACCGGGCACACCACCGAACTCGGGTGGGTTATTCTTTGGTTTCTGGCTTTTCTGTGCGTAGCCATCTCGGCATTCGGCCAGGGATGGTTTCTGCGGTTCGGCCCGCAACGCGCAATGAGCTTGCTGTGGCTGCCCATGTGCATCCTATCCGCGAGTACCCTGCAACAAGTTGCGACGGCTCGCCCGCTCCTTGCGCGGGGCGTGGCGGCAGTCATGGTGGTTTGCGGCGTGACCTCGATTGCGGTGTCGTGTCTCCGTTTCCAAGGGCCGCTCGGGTACACACCCGGCAAGTCCCTTTTCGCGGAACTCCACACGGAGGTAATGAGTACGGCGGACGCGGCGGCCATGGAATCGATCGGCGAGGGGACGGTGCTCGCGCTTAATCCGGCGAGCGACGTCATCGCGTATCGCCGCGGCAATCGCGTGGTTTTTGGCCGGGGATCGTTCAATCTCTCGGAACAACCGTATCTTGAGATGGAAAAGCGGGTAAGGCGATTCTTTTCCAGTAGTGCGACGAACGAATACCGGCTCGATTTCGTCAAGGAATGGTGCGTGGACTACGTCTACTGTTCCGATACCTGGCCTGTGGATGCCGCGGTGGTCGTGGATATGGCCCGCGCACCGTGGCTCACCCAGGTTGCCCGGGAGGGTGAGGCCGTGGCGTTTAAGGTAACGGCAGAATGAGGCCCGCCAAGACACGCACGCCGAGGTGGGTATGGCTCGTCATCGTGGTTTTGGCGTCCATCGAGCCGTTGACCCACGTCTGGATTGCCCATTTCCCGCCGGAGGGCGCCGTGCCGACGGGGTTGCATAATCCCGATAGCGGAGTATTTCTGGACAGCATGCGCATGTTTCGGACAGGTTTCTACTCGCCCTACGCGTCTTGTCGTTCGGCGTACGGGACCCATTCCGTGGCCTATTTCTCTGTGCCTCATTTATGGCTCTATGGCCTTGCCGGGTCGCTGTCCGACCTTCTGCGCGTCGACACGTTCCTAGCGCTCGGCGTCGCGAACGGGTTGGGCCTGTTCTGTTATCTTTTCGCCGTATACCGGTTCCTCCGAAAAGCCTTGCCCAGCCAGGCGAATCTGGCCTTTCTCTTGTTTACCCTGAGCGGCGGGCCCGGCGGCGTCCTCTATTTGTTGACAGCGGTCTCGGGCCTGCACGGCGCGGCGGGATTCGAGGCGTATTTCTCGCGCTACGCTTCGTATGAGTTTATGGAAGGGGCGCTGTCCCCAGTGCCTTTGGCGATGCGTCTCTACTACACGGTGCCGTTCGCGTTGTGCTACGGCGCGCTTGCCGCTTGGATAGAGGCCTTACGGAACCGGTGTCCGCGGACATTCGTTTTCTCGCTTGCCCTGATGTTGCTCGGCACGTTCCTCAATATTCGTGTCGGGACGGCCCTGTCCGTCGTCGGCGCTTCTTGGGCGTGGTTTCAGTTCGACAAGCCGGTACAAAGGCGGGCGTATGCCATCGCAGCTCTAGCCGTTGCCGTCGTCGTCGGTGCGTTCGCCGGGTGGACCATGATGCGCATGAGCCCGAGCTTCATCCGTGGCACGCTCAACCTTGGGCGCGCCAGCATGCACCTGTCACGATTCGTCAGCGCCGCTCTGGTGCACCTGTTGATAGTTCCCGGGGTAATATCTCGGGGAATTCGCGGGTTCCCGCGTGTCCCGCGCGCCGTCGGTTTTGCCCTTGCCGGCTACGTCGTGGCATTTTCCGTGCTTTTCTGTGGCTATCAGGTTTACTATGGCAACATTCTCGTCGCGAGGGATCATGCGGCGGCAGTCGCTGTCTCGGATTGGGCCTTAATCGGCGCGGCGCTTGGCCTGGTTTATGGCATATGGCGTCCTTGGCCCACGCGGGAACGTGCTGAGAACGGTTGGGTAATTCTGTGGCTGATGCTTTTTGTCTCGGTAGCACTCTCGGCGTTCGGGCAAGGCTGGTTTCTTCGATTTGGGCCGCAGCGGCTGGTGCTTATGATTGGGTTGCCTTTTAGTATTCTTTCCGCGTCGGGACTTCAGCACATCCGAATCGGCAGGCCGCGTACCGCCTTTGCGCTGAAAACGGCGCTGATTGGGTGCGGCGTTTGCTCCATTCTTGTGGGCAGCTTGTTCCTCCAGGGGCCGCTGGGCCGCGTCCCCGGGCAAGGGCCGTTTGCGTACTGTCACGCCGAAATCATGAGCGAGGCGGACGCTCGGGTACTTGATGCGCTTGGCAAAGGGGTGGTGTTAACGCCGGCGACGCCGGGGCCGTATTTCGGCGATGTCGTGGCGCTTCGGAAGGGCAACCGCGTCATTAACGGCCACGGGGCCATGAACCTCTCCGATTTGGACCTGCTGGAAACCGAGAAGGAGACTGCCCAATTCTTTTCTTCTAAGAGTTCCGAAGCATTCCGGAGAGAGTTGGTGGTCAAATACTGCATCGACTATGTGCTCTGCCCTGACACGCATCCTGTCGATGATGCGGTATTGTCAGCGTTATACGATATAGCGTGGTTGGCAGAGGTGGCGCAGGAAAACAAGGCTGTGCTCTTTAGAGTAGTCACCGATGAGCTTGAAGAACAACATTAATGTCAACGGCGTTTGCGATGTCACGGTCGCTGTGCTGACGCGCAACGGCGGGCAGGTGTTGCGACGGCTTGTAACGGCCGTCTGCAATCAACAGACTGATCGGCACTTCGAGTTGCTGGCCGTGGATTCGGGCTCCGCGGACGGCACACGCGCATTACTGGCGGAAAAAGGAGCGGCGGTTGTGACGATTCCGTCCGAGGACTTCAATTTCGGGGCGGCCCGGGATGTGGCGTTCGAGCATGCGCGCGGCGCGATCGTTGTCAGCCTGTCGCAGGACGCCGTGCCGGCGCACGACCGCTGGCTCGATAATCTCGTCGCGCCGCTCGAAGACGCGGCCGTGGCGGCGTCCTGCGGCCGCTCGATCCCGGATCCGGGACGGGAAACGCCCCAGTTTCCGTGGGAACGCAACGGTTATTTTTATTTCACTCGGGAGATGGGCAAATTTTCGGAGCGCTATGGAAAAGGGTTGTCCAACGCCAACTCGGCTATCCGGCGCGCTGTATGGGAGCGGCTGCGGTTCGGAAATCAGGCTATTGGGGAGGATTTCAGTTTTCAAACCAAGCTCGCGGCCGCCAATCTTCGGGTTGCCTTCCCCGACGACGCGCCGGTGTTGCACCACCATGATTACACGTTGCGGTCGCTTGTCAAGCGCTG
>Ga0180438_10011333_pt1 | contig 10785 bp, 7 predicted proteins | sample SS_ome_12_FD_132455 | JGI IMG/M metagenome (GOLD analysis project Ga0180438, IMG submission 132455) | Hypersaline lake sediment archaeal communities from the Salton Sea, California, USA - SS_3_D_2 metaG | ecosystem: Environmental > Aquatic > Non-marine Saline and Alkaline > Hypersaline >... | reverse complement strand
TCCGTGCAGAAGTAAGGTGCCCAACTGCCGTCCTCGAAGCGAACGATCACGACGCGGATCTGGCCGCTGACCAACTGGGAGGTCGCCAGGAACGTTTTGTACTGGCGTGTCACCTCGACGCCCTGGTCTACCTGGCGGCACACACCGGAGACGCCCGGCTCGTCCGGCTCAAGGAGCGTGTGGCAGAGGCGCTCCTGGCAACCCAAGACGCGGACGGCTACATCGGCCAGTTCATCCGGGAGCCGGACCGGGATCCACTCTACGCCGACTTCACCTGGGAAGACGCCTCCCTCATCGCGTCGGCGTTGGCCAATGACTATCGCTACTTTGGTACCGAGGTATCGCGCGACGGCGCCAAGGCGCTGATACGATGCATGGCCGAAGCGCATCGGAAGAGTTCTTCAGCGGTCTCCGGTGTTTCGGGGTTGGCGTATTTTGAAGCCGCGCTAGAGGTTTACAGGATCACCGGCGACCGGAAGTTCCTGCTGGCGGCGCGGAACACCAAGCTCGGGCCCGTCCGCTCGATTGCCGTGGCAGCACCGTCCGACTGGGACGACGTCCTCTTCCAGCATGGCTGGCATGACGTGAGGAAGGAGGTCGGCAAGCCGCGAACTGAACAAGCTGCCGGCTGACATGCCGCTGCGCGACGTCGTAATCGATCCCAGCTCGCTCGGGGAGCCGTCGGAGGACAATCGGGTGCGTCCCGGGGGCATCTACTGCACCGCAAAGGCATGGAGCCCCGGGCGCGCGCCGTCGGAAGCCCCCGACTTGAAGCTGATCCTCCACGAGTTCCCGGAGCCGACGGGGGAGGCAATCTATTTCCGCATTCCCGATATGTCGTTGGCCGTGGATGACGAGTTGATCGAGTAGGCTGTCGCGGTAGTGGCACCTGTGACCGAACGATCAGGAACCGTTCGCGCCGCCGGCGATCTCGTCGAACGGAAACACCGGCAGCCCCCGCTCTTTCAAGGGCTGGTAGTACGCTCGCTCGTAAAGGTCTCGCAGGTCACGTTCCCAGCGGTACGACGCCTTGATGATGTCGGGATCAACCGGCTCGTCGCCGCGGTCGCCCGACGATTCGATCCACTGTTCCAGCGTGCTGCGCATCCGGGAGAGCTGTTCGGCATGGCTCGGATCGCCCGCCAGATTGCGCGTCTCGAACGGTTCCGCCTCGACGTCGTACAACTCCTCTTCCGGCAGCCGGTCGACAAGCAGGCTCGCCTGCTCCGGCGTCAGCTCGCCCCGATTCTTCAGGACTCGTAGATACACCCAGTGCGGGTGCCTCAGCTCGTTCCACGGCGGGGTGACGTCTTTGTAGGCGACCTCGGGGGTGAAGTTGCGGATGTAGCGGAAACGCCGCGTCCGGACCGTGCGGTTGCGCATCCGTGCCCCGGCCAGGTTGTCTCGCGTGCCGGCGACGTACTCGCGACCCGGCTCCCGGTTCGGTCCGAACAGGATGCGGCCCTGCATCCAGGCGGGCTTCGCGACGCCCGCGATGTCCAACGACGTGGCCGCAAGGTCGATCAGGCAGACCAGCCGGTCGTCCACCGCGCCGGGTTGGATGTCGAACCGCTCGCGCCACTTCGCCGGGACCCGCACGATCAGCGGCACGCGCAGGCCGGCGTCATACAACCACACCTTCGCGCGCGGCATGGGGCGGCCGTGATCGCTGAAGAAGAACACGATGGTGTCTTCCCAGAGCCCGTCGCGCTTGAGCCGGTTGACGACGCCGCCCACCATGGCGTCCAGGGCGCATACCGCGTCGAGATAGTTCGCCCAGTCGGCGCGAACCGCCCGGTGATCGGGGTAGTAGGGCGGCAACTCGACGTGCGACGGGTCGATCCTCGGCGGCGCTGAGAAAGGACGGGTTTCCGGGGACTCCATGTTGCGGATGCCGATCCGATGGGTGAGGTAGAAGTTGACCTGGCCGTAGAACGGCTGCCGGGACTTCAAATCGCTCCACTGCTTCGATTGCCAGACGGGCCGCTTCACGTTGAAGTTGTAATGCTCCTTGCCGTTGCACCTCAGCTTGCGATCTACCACGTTGGCCGTGAAGTAGCCGGCGCGCTCCAACAGCCACGTGATCGGTTCCACCGGCTCGGGGAGCCAGACGCCGTTGTTCGGCAACTCGTCGCCGTGGCCGAAACGGGCGCTGTAGGCGGGCCGCGTCAGCATCTGGTGATGGGCACCGATCGAGGTGGCGTACATCCCCGTAATGAACGACGAACGGCTGGGGGCGCACAGCGAAGACGCGCTGAACGCGTGCGTGAACCGCGCCCCCTCGCGGGCCAGCCGGTCGATGTGGGGCGTCTTCACGAGTTCCTGCCCGTAGCAACCCAGGTCTGGGCTCATGTCCTCGGCAATGATCCAAAGGATGTTCGGTCGCCCGCCGGGCTGCTCCGCCCCGGCCGTGACGCCTGCGGGGCACAAAAGTACCAGGGCCACCAACGTCGACTGGAAGATCTGTCGTCCATTCATGTCATGTCAGCTCCTGGAGAGTACGAGAGTAACCGTAGCCGGCATCCGGAAACGCGCCGAAACGCTTCACTTCGGTCGGATGTTGTCGAGTTGCCGCTGGTGGGTCTGCGCAACGGCGCGCAGGCACATGGCCAGCGAGGGGCCGTGCCGCTTCTGGCCGTCGAGCGTGACCCGGATGAAATCGTGCGTGGTCAAGTAGTCGTCGCCGAATTCTTGCTCGATCCGTGTAGCCAGCCCCTGGAGGTTTTCGATCTCTTTCGCCCATGCCTGGAGTTTCTCCGGGTCGCGCCGGTCCGCCGTCATGACGACGTTGGCGGCGTGCGCGAGCAGGCCCAATTGATGCACCGCCTTGAGCATCCATTGGGTGTTGACGCAGGCCTCGTGCAGGTGCTCGTAGTCCGAGTCACTCAGATGCGGCTTGGCTGCCTGCAGCGCGGCGGTCGCCCGCTCCACGGCCGCGCGTGCCTCGGCCTGGTTCTGCTCAAAATCGGCGATGCGGCCGCTGGTCGGCCGGATCTGCCAACCGATGGATTCCTGGGCGGGGACGGAGCCGGCGTCGGCATCGTAGAGCGGCCGCCCGGTCGGCGGCCCAATGAGCGGCGTGCGCGCGTCACCCCGCCAGGAAGTGGTGGGTCTCCAGCGATGTTGGGAGATCGTGGAATGCTCCAGCAGGTACATCCCGCGATAGGAGAACCCCTTGGTAAGGACCGTGGCGGTTTCCTTCAGCGCCGCGACGACGTGCGGCGCCGCCTCGCGGCCAAAGAGGTCCGCAGCCCAGTCGCGCCACACCTCGTCGAGCGAGGGGCGCGGCGCCCACAGCGCCCGGGCGACGGCGGTCGGCATGATGCCGTTTAGGCCGAACAGCGTGCCCCGCGAAGTGCGATCTAGCACGTTGAGCCGAACGAGGACCACGTGGGCGCCGCGCTCGACGCTGTCGACCGCGGCCCGCCAGTGCGGATCCGGATAGCTGCTGAACATATTGCCCGCGCCGAAGTACTCGCCGTCGGTCGTGTCGAGGTAGATGCCGAACCGGCGCGGCGCCTTCAAATCGTCGCGCAAGTCCGGCGGTAGGTAGCCGAGAAAGGGAAGCGTCGGCCAGCCGTTGTTCGGCCAATAATGGTCCTCGATAGGCATGACTTCCGGATGCTCTCGCAGCACGCTCCGGATGGACCGGATTTGGGCTGTCGTCACCCCCCACACGTGCGTCCAGAACCAGGCCTGCTTCTGCTGTTTCCGGCACGCGGCCTGCAGCCCGCCCAGATACGCGCCGAGGGCTCGCTCCGCCGCGGCGACGTCCTTTGCCGGGTAGGGGCTGACGACGTTTGGTCCCCAGAGTTCCTCCAGTTCCAGCGAGTGCAGCATCAGGCCGTCCACCTGGGGCAGCGCGGTCAACACGGCATCGGCCTGAGCTTCGGTCACCGCGCGGATTCTGGCGGGCAGGCCGTCGAGTTCCCGCTTGCCGGCGTAGTATGCCTTGACTTGCTCCTTGGTGAAATCCGGAGGAATGATCGGGGTGAAGCTCAGATAGATGTTCAGGCCGAGCGCCTCGATCCGGTCGAACATCGCCGACCATGCCTTGTTCTTCTCCGGATCGCTGACAATCTGCGGCAGCAGATCGCGCCCCGCGGAGGTGCCGTGTACGGTGGATATCATAACCATCACGCCGTTGAATCCCAGCGACGGCAGTTCCTCGACCGTGCGGTCGAACAGGCCGGGCGGATACCTTTCACCAATGTTGGTGCAACCCGAAACCGTGGCCACGCGGTTCGGAACCAGCGGCCTTCGTCCCGCGAAAAGCGGGCCGTCCGCGGCACGGGCGGTGCCCGAGACGAGGCTCACGAGCAAGAGAAAGGCAAGGTATGTTGCCAAGCTGTTGCGGTGTCGAGTCATGGTCTCATCTTTCACTTGGAGCGGTTCGTAACACGTCAACTGCAAGTCATCTGTCGTTTGCTGCCCGGGTTCTGTAGGCCGCCGTTTCGACGGCTCCAGAAAGCGGCGATGAATCTCCGCACTCCAAGAGACCAGCATATCCCGGCAGAGCAGCGGGTGCGAGAATCCTGCCGGCAGTCGCGACACGGCGGCCCCGCCCTGCTACCATGCGATCACGACCGCGGTAGGAAACGGCAATTCTCCAAAATGCGGTCGGCGCTTCACACCGACCGCACTGTCCCCGAAAGCCCGACTTGCGGTCGGGGGCGACCCGCACTTGCGCCAGCCTCCAACACTGATGGCTCACCCCGCCAAATGGGTGGCTGGGAGGCGGGTTGGCGTGGCTCCCGGACCCGACGGACGTTCAGGTGCGCTGACAAGGCCCCCGACGTATGGGATGAGTTGAACGCAGGGGGTTTTCGCTCCCGAGAACCGCCAGGTTCAGCAGCGATCCGGGCTACCGCCGTTCATCATCACGTAGCGGTAGAGGGTCGTCCTCGAGATCTTCAGCGTCGTGCAGATGTCGCCGATGTCCAGAGTCGCGTCGTGATAGAGCTTCCTAGCCAAGACGACTCTGGAGCCCGCGGGCCGAACCGGTGGCCGCTCGCTTACGGTGCCTCCAGCGCAAACTCAAACTGGTTCGGGCCATCCTTGCTCAGGTCGACCTGTAGCTCCGACTCCGAGTTGTATCGCTCGGGCACCAGTTGAACGGCCTCGTCCATCATCTCTCCGGGCCGGTCGGGGTCGGGAATCTTTCGGCCGGTCTCCTGGTACGCAACGATCTCAACGCGGTACACGCCCGGCGACGGGCCGCGCTGCCGCGGGATGTCGAATCGGCCCGATTCGATCCTGGCCCCCGCCGACGACCCGCTGGAAGTTGACAGGAAGGTGACCGATCCTTGCTCGAGCGGCTTGCCCTTGAGAGTGACGGTGCCCTCGACGGGCACCCGCTCCGTGCCCCCGCCGCAGCCGGCAACGCCGGCGAGTGCAAGAAAGAGCAGCCAGGCCGCTTGAACGCCAACCGGTCGGCTGGCCAACGGCGAGACCTCTCGTGCGGCAATCGGGGCTTTGCGGGTGCGCATGGCTACATGGTTCTATGGGTTCGATCGGCGGCCAGGAGCAACCCGGCGTTGTTCCCGCCAGGTGCCTACCAGGGTCCCTCCTCGATCACCTCGCCGCCGGCCTGGCTGCTCAGGTCGCGCCACGTGTCCAGCCCGATCGTCTCGGAAACGAAATGCACCGAGCCGTCGCACAAGAGCACTTGCACACCTCCGGGATGGCGGCTGCGCGAGGCGAGATAATGCTCCGTCCAGTCGCCGACCAAGCCGTCGCCCGGCGTACAGGGAAGCCCGATCTCCGGTCGATGCACGCAGCGCGAGTAGTCGGGCGCCGAGCTATTGGGGCTCAGCTTCGTCGTGATCTGGTAACACCCGCTGTCGTCGTTCCAGATCGTGCCTCGCCGGTCCACGGGAGGTTCGTTCTCCGATGGGGCTTGGATCAACTCCATCACGGCCAGCGTGCTGCTCGTGCCGTCGCGGATGTCGGCGATTCGCGCGCCGTATTCCAAGAAGAAAGGCGCTGGTTCGACCTGATCGATGAACGTGTTTTGGCCCCAGTTGATGCCGTAGCTTCCCTGATAGGCGCCGCCTCCCCGTCTGTGCTGCGAGTCGCTCGGGCAAGAGAATACGGGATAGCGGTAGTTCCTGAAAAGATGCAGCGATTCCATGAAATCCCTCTTGAAATCGTACTGCTCATAGGCCGCACTGTATTCCAGGTAAGGGAATAGATTGATGAAGAAGCAGGTGCGCGCATAATCGGGATTGGGGTTCCCCGGCACCACGTGTCCAATCGCGCCCAGGGGGAACTGCCGGTGCGTGGCGTGGTATTCGTGCAGCGCCAAGCCGATCTGCTTGAGGTTGTTCGAGCATTGCGTGCGTCGGGCCGCTTCGCGCGCGGCCTGCACCGCCGGCAGCAACAGCGCGATCAAGATGCCGATGATGGCGATCACCACCAGCAATTCAACCAGGGTGAAACCGCACTTGGAATCTGGCAGTCGCGACTTGGGACCGGCTCGCATGCTTACGCTCTTCCTCTGCGCGTAGGCGCCAAAACCGCATACCCGTTCCCCGTACCGCCCTCGTCGCTTCCTTACGGACTTCTCGGCTCGTGGGAACCGTGACAGCCGATGCAGAGAAACGCGGCCCGTGGGGCGCAGAAATCCAGCCCTGTGTGCAAATTACCGCCAAAGGCTCACCGCGTCAAGCCCCCGCGGCCAACGGCGCCCTGTCCCCAGAATCCCTGGTGCGCAAGCCTTCCTTGTGTCCGGATCCACAATCTGCAATGCGAAATCCGCAATCCTACCGCTTCCGTCGCCGATGGCCGTACCACCCCAACCCCAGCAGGCCGAGAGCCCAGATGGCCAAGGTGGAGGGCTCGGGAATGACGGTGGAGGGTGCGGCGTTGACTACGAAGTCACCGCCTGCATTGAAAACATGGACCCGGTAATCGTTCAAGCCGTCGTTGAACGTAAACTCGCTTCCGCCCACGGCCTGGTCGAAGCTTTCGTCCAACAGGTAGCGGAGGATCACGACGCCGCCTCCGCCGTCGCCGCCGTCGCCAAAAATGGTGGAGAAGTCGGCGCTTCCTCCGCCCCCGCCGCCGCCAGTATTCGCCACACCGGGGACGCCGTCGCCGAAGAGACTGCCGCCGCCCCCGCCACCCAAGCCTCCGGAGCCAACGGCATTATCCGAATCTCGCAAGTCTGCACCTCCGCCGCCCCCGCCCGCGAAGACGCCCGATTCTCCAACGGATGTGCCGAGGAAAGCGCTCAGATCCATTCCAACCCCGCCGTCACCGGCGGTTGCGCCGCCAGAATCAGCCGTGGCATTTCCCCCCGCGGCTCCTGCGCCACCGCCGCCGCCAGCGGCGTTTTGCACTCCGGGGTACCCAGCCCCATCGCCCCCATTATTTCCCTGTACGGCCGGATTGGCCGTTCCGCCTGAAGGGAAAGGGGCCACGCCGGGGCCATCGGCACCGCCTCCTCCGCCAGAGCCACCGTCCAATCCGTCGTCGTTTGTCAGAGCGCCCCCACCGCCGCCAAACGCCGTGAAGCCGAAGACCGAGCTATCGCCACCACTCGAGCCGCCAGTGTATGGAGGACTGCCAGATCCGCCGATGCCTCCGGCGCCAACATCTACCGAATAACTACCCACTCCGACACTCCACGGAGATCCCGTAAAATTCTCCAACAGCCCGCCGGCGCCGCCGCCGCCCCCTCGTTGTCCACCGCCACCTCCGCCACCGCCGACGATCAGGTATTCAACATCGAGGCCGCCTTGCCCGACGTCCCCCGTGAATGCGACGTTGTCAATTGCCATCGCATTATTGGCAGCACCATCAGCCTCGGATACGGCGAATCGGAAGCTCGCCGATTCACCGCTGGCAAGGCTCTGGTCGCTCAACGGAGACAGTGACCAATCGAAGTCCACATAATCTTCGAAAGTGCCCACGAACCCAAAATCACCGGGTGGTCGAAGACCCGAGACTGTGTTGATGGGCGTATTGTCCGCATCGTCCAGATCGCCACTCAAATAGCTAAGCGTCAGTCTGTTCGGAGTGGTGGTTGCACTTTGTAGCTTGCCGATGTCAAACATCACGGAATCGAGCGTCAGATCCCCGCCGCTCGAGTTCGTGATCGCAAAATCGATCCATGAATCAAAGTCCGCGACTCGCAGGCCCCTGGCGCCGTTCGCCGCGCCGCCGTTGCCGGCGGTATCGGCGGCGCCGGTACTAAGGCTGCTGCCATAGGCTCCATCCGTGGAACTCCATGCGTCAATGGCGGGAAAGCTATTGCTCGAATTGACGACTGTCGCCGTTACCCCCGGTGCGGTGAAGTCGGCCAGGACTTTCGTGGTGCCTTGGGTTTCAGACCCGGGCTCGGCGAAGTCGTACCATCCGGCGATCAGGGCGCCATTGGCAGAAGGAGCCTGCGCGGCCAGCAGCAAGACGACGGGCAGCAAACCCGCCACCGACCGCATTCCAAAACGAGCAACGCCAGCAGCCGCTTTCGATGCCTGAAGAGCGTTCATGATCCCACCTCCCATTCGATGAAGAAAACTGGCTCTTCCGTTCTTTGGGTGCCAACTCCCGAAAACTTCCAAGCTGTCACGAAGCTGTCCCGTGTCGCCGGGGACCGCCCCCGGCGGAACACGCGCGCCACGAACCGGCCTCCGGGAGACGGGTCCGCCTACTCGCGGTACGTCCCCCTGCTAAGCGATCCCTACCGTGTGTCATAACGGTCCTTTCCTGGGACTCAGTTTCGGTAAGGAGCCGCCGGCGTCCCGACGGCTCCCGAAACGGGGCACGAGGCCCGGTGGGTTACTTGGTTCGCCGCCTCCTCCCCCACCCCACACCGATCCCCAGCCCGGCCAGCAGGGACCAGATGAGCAGCGTGGTGGGCTCGGGGATGATGGCCGAAGTGACGGCTCCAAAAAGGCCCACATTGTCGACCATCCACCCCGAACCGGTCGACTCCGCGTTGAATGCGTAGATGCGAAACGTCGTCGGCAGGGTGAGGGCGCCGAAGATCGGATCGGTGAGCAACACCTGGACGGGCCCGGTCGCCGCGGAGACGTCCTGGGTGAGGAAGAAGACGTTCCCCGCTTCGATCGTAATGTTGCCCGCGGCCTCGCCGGGCAGGTTGGCCGTGAATCCGTCGAGGCTGGAACGGACGACCCAACGGCGTGGCCCGCCGCCGCCCCGGTTGACCATCTCGAACCTCACGTCATCGAGATCCAACAAGTAGCCCGATTCCGGTCCGACCGTGAACTCGTAGTACTTGCCCAAGTCCAGAGGGGCCGAGTCGGTCGGCCACGGCTTGCCGTTGAAGACGTCGGTGCCACCTACGGCCTCCCCAAGGCCGACCTTGGTGAAATTGCTGAACTCCACGTTCTCGACGACGATGCCCGGATCACCGCCGCCGGGGTTCCACGAGTCCGATTGATCGTGGCCGGTGAAGTCGTACCGGAACAACTCGGGCGAGGTGGCCTGGGTGCTCACGTTGGCAGCGAAGCCATCGATCTTGAACTTCGTCTCAGTGTCGCCGGCACTACCATCCCCTTCCTCGGCCACCAGGGCCTTCAGGTCCAGTACGAGATCGGTGCTGCTGTTGGCCGCGCCGAGCACATGTGAAGTGTGGTTGTTGGCGTTGTACTTCACCCCGTCCACCTCGGCCGTGTCATCGTTGTCCCACCACTCATGGCTGTCCGGCGTGCTCGTGGCGAGCTGGACCTCCTTCCAGCCATCGAAGCTCAGCCCGCGGTTGAGCCCCGGCCCGGAAACCCAGTACGACTCGACCCAGGTGACCTTGACCCCCTCGTTCTCCGAGCCGTTGGCGCCGAAGTTTTGCCCGTTGGTGCTGGGCGGGCCCGTATCGATGCCGAAACGCTCATCGTTGCCTTTCACTTCGATCTTGCCGGTGGTACCGAAGGCGTCACTGAATCCCTCGAATTCCAGCCGAATGTCGAACGTCTCGCCGGCGATCGTATCACGGAAAGCCACGGTCGTCGCTACGGACGCTTCGTCGATATCGGGCTCCCCCGCTTTGTACTGCGCCCCCGATGTGGCCGCCCCCGGGCCGAAATCGAGGAAGCTGACCACCGCGGCCCACGACCGCGACTCGGTACAAGCGAGTACGGCAAGAAGAAACACGCAGGCCGTGGCGGATGCTAAACGGATTCTGATGCTCATGCCTGTGCTCCTGTCGGGTTGTTCGGTTGCTTCCCCACCGCTATCCAGCGCCGAACCCCCGAACCCCATCTCTACGGCTGTCCGAGAAATCGGTGGTTTTGCGCCCGAGCTTCCCCCAACTAGAGGGGGCTGGCCAGGCGGTTTCAAAGATGGTTGGGTTCTCGACGGAACTCCCTTTGGACAAAAACCTTGCGACATCGTCTCCCAAAAACTCATTTCAGAAATCAAAGTCCCGAAAAACGGGCAAACACCCCAGTTTGTGAAACAAGCTTTCTCGCCAACGATCCCCTCTTTCGGGTTGCTTCAGCGGGTGTGGCGATCGTCTTCTTCCATTTGGAAGTCCTGCGGGAGCCCATCCGGCCCCACGGCGGTGCGAGTCTCGGCTCGTGGCATATCCCACTTTTTCTATCTCCAATTGCCCGCCCAGGGGCTCATCCTGACGCCAATTCCGGACTTTTTTTGGATTCCGTCAAAATCCACTCTGGGGTGGGGGTTCGGCGGCGGGTCTCGCTGGGCGCGGGCTTCTGAAGAGCCGTGATTTCGGGCGGGAGGAGGGCCGTGGTGGGGTAGCCTGTTAGCTGTGGTGCTCCTTCTCGTGTTCTTGTCGCGTTTTCTTCGCGCGGCTACTTC